>Ga0208879_1001718_pt1 | contig 20234 bp, 18 predicted proteins | sample Knorr_S15_td_Bot_FD_185605 | JGI IMG/M metagenome (GOLD analysis project Ga0208879, IMG submission 185605) | Marine microbial communities from Southern Atlantic Ocean transect - Knorr_S15_td_Bottom_ad_5009_LV_A (SPAdes) (version 2) | ecosystem: Environmental > Aquatic > Marine > Oceanic | place... | reverse complement strand
GGCCACCCATGCAGAAAAATACTGGAAAGACCTGGCGCTGTTCGATCTGCGGCTACCTTCATTATGGCGGCGAGCCGCCGGACACCTGCCCGATCTGCGGGGCGAAGGCGGCGGATTTCAAGGAGATCGAAGGCGGCCTGCGGCCGGAACACCGCGATCCCGGCCGGGAGCGCGTGGTCATTATCGGAGCCGGCATTGCCGGGGTTTCCGCGGCCGAAGCCGTTCGGGACCATGCGCCCCAGGCGGAAATTGTGCTCCTCTCGAAGGAGGAAGCGTTCCCCTACCAGCGGCTGAACCTGACCCGCCTCCTGGCCGGCGAATTCCCCGAAAAGAATCTGCCGCTTCATGCCGAGGCCTGGTACGACAATCATCACATTGACCTGCGACGCGGGGTTTCGGCTAACCGCCTGCTCCTGACGGAAAAGGCGGTCCAGCTGGACAGCGGCGAATTGATCCAGTTCGACCAGTTGATTGTGGCCACGGGAGCCCACCCCTTTGTGCCGCCCGACTTGGATGCCGCATTGAACCAGGTCTACACCATCCGGACGGCGGAGGATGTCCGGCAGATTCTGTCGGTCGTGCAGCCCGGAACCGAGGTCGTCTGCATTGGCGGCGGGATCCTCGGGCTGGAAACCGCGGGCGCACTAGCGAAGCACCAGGCCAACGTGACCGTGCTCGAATCCTTTGACTATCTCATGCCCGTGCAGCTCAACCCCGCGGGCAGCCGGGTGATGGAGAAGCACCTCGGCACGCTGGGCATCGAGGTGATTACCCATGCGCTGGTCGACCGCATGGTGGGCGATGGGGCCGTAACCGGCGTCCATTTGAAACGCGGCCGGCTGCTGCCGGCCGACGTCGTGGTCATCACGGCCGGCGACCGCGCCAACGCGGAGCTGCTGGAGCAGGCCGGCCTCACCGTCAAGAAGGGGGTGCTCGTGGATAATTTTCTCCGCACATCCAATCCCGACATCTATGCCGTGGGCGATGTGGCGGAGCACGACGGCATCCGCTATGGCTCGTGGAGCCCGGCCATGTACATGGGCAAAATCGCCGGCATGAATGCCGCGGGCGTTCCGACCGAGTTTGGCGGCATTCCCCGGTCGCACACGCTCAAGGTGGTGGGCCTGCCGATGCTGAGTATTGGAACGATTACCGCCGCGGACGGCAGCTACCGGATGATCGAAGACCACGCCGGCAATGGCTACCGCATGTTCATGTTTCGCGATGGCCGATTTGTGGGGTGCGTGCTGATCGGCAAGATCAAGTTGCTGAAGCCCGTGCGCAAAGCGATCCAGGCCCGGCTGGATATGCGCGATGCGCTCACACCGGACACCACCGCCGAACTGGTCGCGGAGCTGCTCGCCGCCCTATAGGCGTTTGAACCATCTTTTTATCATGGCGCTTTTCATCGGCCGGGTTTGCCCCTAATGTTCCGAGCATGGGGAAAGATGATTCAACCACGCGGATTCTACTGGCCAGTGCATCGCCGCGGCGGCGCGAGCTGCTGGCGCAACTGGGATATACCTTCGATGTAGCCGTGCCGGAGATCGACGAGACTCCCCTGGCCGGGGAAAAACCGCGCGCGTTTGCGGAGCGGCTGGCGGAAGAGAAGGCCCATGCTGTCGCGGCAGAAGGCCTCGTGATTGCCGCCGACACCATCGTAGTACACGACGGCAGGATTCTCGGGAAACCGACCGATGCCGCCCATGCGCGCCAGATGCTGCAAGCCCTCTCCGGAAACGAACACGAGGTGCTGACCGCCGTATGCATTCGAAGCCGCGACCATTTCGCGGTCTTCTCGGTCGATACCCAAGTGGTTTTCCGGAAGTTGGAGGACGCGGAGATCGAGGCCTATGTCGCGACCGGCGAACCCATGGACAAGGCCGGAGCCTATGCCATCCAGGGCGGTGCGGCACACATGGTCCGGTCAATCTCGGGCTCCTACACCAATGTGGTTGGCCTCCCCTTGTGCGAGCTGCACGAAGCCCTGGCTTCCCTCCAAGCCCGTTAAAAAGGAGAGGTCCAATGTTCATTGTCCATGTTTTCATTCATGTAAAGCCCGACTGCCTGGCGGCGTTCAAAGCCGCCACGCTCGCAAATGTGCAAAGCAGTGTGCAGGAGCCGGGGATTGCGCGCTTCGATTTCCTCGAACAGGCCGACGACCCCCACCGGTTTGTCTTGGTGGAGGTCTATCACACCCCCGCCGATGCCGCCCGCCATAAGGAAACCGCACATTATCCGGTATGGCGCACCACCGTGGAACCCATGATGGCCGAACCGCGTTCCAGCATTAAGTTCGCGAATCTTGCGCCGGCCGACGCCGGATGGAGTACAAATTAGCCCCGCGCCCGCCCTTGACCTACGAATTCTCCTCCATCAAAGACTTTTATCTCGATCAGCAGGTTGCGGCACAGCTACTTGGCCGGTTCCGGCAACTCATTCTCCCCGTCTTCTACGTGGTTTCACTCCTGACAAACTACATCATATTGCTCTTGGCCGCCTTGCTGTCCGGAACCCTGGCCATGCTGCTCGGGGGGCTCCAGAACAAACCGCTCACCTATTCAGCCGGACTGCGGCTGTCCGTCACCGCCTTTACCCCCCCTTTAATCATAAGCTCGTTGCTGGCCTTGATTGAGCGCCCCATTCCCTTCTACCTCTATCCCCTTTTGGCCGGGGCCTACCTCCTCATGGCCGTGGGCCCCTGCCGGGAAGTACAACAATCGGACCACTTGTATCTCGACGACGAACCCGTCACCCGATAAACCTTGCACCCCATGCAAAACTATTCGATTCAGCAAGTGGCCGCGACAATCGATCACGCCGTCCTCAAGCCCAACCAGACCGAAGACGATGTACGCACAAACGCCGCCCTGTGCATCAAACACGGCGTCGCCAGCCTGTGCGTCCGGCCGTGCGATGTTCAACTGGCCGCCAAACTCCTGAAGGGTTCCCCCGTCATGGTCTCCTGCGTCCTCAGCTTCCCCCATGGCGCCGACACCCCCGCCACCAAGGTTTTCCACGCCCAGCAGGCCATACAAGACGGTGTGCAGGAAATCGACATGGTCATGAACATCGGCCAGTTTCTTTCCGGCAACCATGACGCCGTCCGTGACGACATCCAGGCTGTCGTCGATGTCGCCCACGACAGCAAGGTGATCGTTAAAGTGATTCAGGAAAGCTGCTTCCTCTCCTTGGAACAGGTGGCCCAGGCTTGCAAACTGTCCCTCGAAGCCGGCGCCGATTTCGTCAAGACCTCCACCGGCTTTGGCCCCTCCGCCGCCACGCCCGAAATTATCGCGGTCATGGTCCAAACCGTCGGCGGAAAAATGGGCATCAAGGCCTCCGGCGGCATCCGCACCTGGGAGCAAGCCGTCGGCTATCTCGAACAAGGTGCCACGCGCCTCGGCATCGGGGCGACGGCCACGGTCCTCGCCGGCGGCATCGGCGAAGAAGCCTATTAGGAAAAGATGAATATCGCGATCCGGAAAGCCCATGAAAGAGGCTTTGCCAATCATGGCTGGCTGCAAACCTTCCATACCTTTTCATTCGCCGACTACCACGACCCGAACCACATGGGCTTCCACTCCCTGCGCGTGATCAACGACGATGTGAACGAGGCCGGCAAAGGCTTCGGAACCCATCCCCACCGCGACATGGAAATCATCTCCTATGTGGTCGACGGCGCACTCGAACACCAGGACAGCATGGGCCACGGTTCCATCATCCGGCCATGACGTCTCGCAGGCGTTCGACCCCCGCCGCCACCTTTGGGTGCAGGTGGTTGAGGGCCGGCTCAGTGTAAACGGCACAACCATGAACACGGACGACGGCGCCGCCATTGAAAATGCCCAGGCGCTCACCCTCACCGGCATCGATCTATCCGAGGTGCTCATCTTCGACCTCGCATAAAAAAAGGCGGCCGTGCAGCCGCCTTTCCTAATGGGTCCGCCATCGCTTCAGCGACGGCCGGGGCCTCATGCCTCAACGTAGGAACAGCAATAGTCCGCGAACGCCTTGACCACCAGATCAAACTTCGAATGGGCCGGCACGTCGAACGACTCGCCCGCCTTCACGGTCTGCCATTCATCGGAACCCGGCAGCTTCACATCCATTTCGCCGCCGATGATTTCCATCACCTCCGCCACAGCCGTATCGAACGAATAATCGCCCGCCAGCATAAAGCCCAGAGTCTTCTTCGTTCCATCCTCGAACACCACCGTCCGGCTCGTCACCTTGCCGTCAAAATAAACATTCGCCTCGCGAACCACCGTCACCTTGTTGAATTCAGACATCGTTTTTCCTTTCTAATTAAAGTAGATCGGCATCCTGCCGTCTGGCTCCCCAAAAGACAAGGGAGACGGCGCATCGCAATAAAAAACGACATTGGGGATCGCGCACGGCTTCAGATTTGCTACAACACCGTCCACGAATCCAACCGAGTTCCTTCATCCTTAATCACATAGAACCATGATCAAACGCTTTTCCGCTTTCTACAAACCCCACAAGCCCCTGTTTGTACTGGACCTCTCGATGGCCTTTACCCGCTCGCTGTGTGCCATCCTGATTCCACTCGTCACCCGCCATCTCTTCAAGCTGGGCGATGATGCCCCGACCGGCGAGATTGTGGGGACCGTGGCCGTGCTCACCCTTCTAGTGGTCATACTCGCCCTCTCCGCCTTCACCAACATCAAGTGGGGACACGTGCTTGGAACACGCATCGAAACCGACATGCGCGGCGTGCTGTTCCGCCACCTGCAAAAGCTCTCCTTCAGCTACTACGACAAGACCAAGACCGGCCACATCATGTCGCGCCTGAGCAACGACCTCTTCACCATCTCCGAAGTCGCGCACCATGCCCCGGAGGATATCTTCCTCTCCGTCTGCACCATCAGCGGCGCCTTTGGCTGCATGTTCTGGATCAACCCCGACCTCGCCTGGATCGCCCTGATTCCCCTGCCCCTGATGGTCCTGTGGGGCATCTTTTTCCAGCAGCGCTTCCGCCGCAACGTACGCACCATGCGCCGCCGCGTCGCCGACATCAACAGCACCGTCGAAAATGCCATCCAAGGCATTCGCGAAGTCAAATCCTTTGCCAACGAGCGCCACGCCGTCGCCCGCTTCGACGAGGTCAACCACGACTTCCGCCGCTCCAAAGAGACCATGTACCACACCATGGCCGCCTTCCACGCCGGCATGCTCGGGCTCATCAACGGCCACGAAATTCTCATTGCCTGCGCCGGGGCCCTCATGGTTTTCGCCGGCCGAATCGAAGTGACCGATGTGCTCGTTTTCCTCATGTTTGCCAAGTTCATGACCAAGCCCATCGACCGCATGGTCAACTTTGTCGAGCAGTTCAGCCAGGGCGCGGCGTCCTTCGAGCGCTTTACCGAAATCATGGACATCGAGCCCGACATCCAGGACCGCCCGCACCCGGTCGAACCGAAAACCATGACCGGCGCCATTGCCATCAATAATCTCAGCTTTGCCTACGAAGGCAACGCCGCACAGGTCCTCAAAAACGTCTCCCTCGCCATCCCCGCCGGTCACACCGTCGCCCTGGTCGGCGAGTCGGGCGCGGGCAAATCGACCCTCGCCGCGCTCATTCCGCGCTTCTACGAAGCCGCCGAAGGCAGCATTACCATCGACGGCATCAATGTGCTCGACCTGCGCCAGCAGTTCCTCCGCGAACAAGTCGGCATCGTCCAGCAGTCCCCGTTCCTGTTCGACACCACCATCCGCGACAACATTCTCTTCGGCAACCATAACGCCAGCGAGGAAGAGCTCCTCCAGGCCGCCCGACAGGCCCACATTCTCGACTTTATCCAATCCTTGCCCGCAGGCTTCGACTCCCCCGTCGGCGAACACGGCGTCAAACTCTCCGGCGGCCAGAAGCAGCGCATCTCCATTGCCCGCGTCTTCCTCAAGAACCCGCCCATCCTCATCTTCGACGAAGCCACCTCCGCCCTCGACACCGAGTCCGAGCAACTGATCCAGGATGCCATGGCGCGCCTCTGCCAAGACCGCACCACCATCATCATCGCCCACCGCCTCTCCACCGTAAAACATGCCGACACCATCTTTGTGCTGCGCAACGGCGAGGTGGTCGAACAGGGCTCCCACCCCGAGCTCACCGCCCTCGAAGGCTACTACCACACCCTCTACACCAAGAGCCTCTTTTGAGCCTACAGAACGATACAAATGCTGGAGGATCGTCGACCTCGACGACCGGGCGATGAGGCCACCGCCCCTCCACAGTACGCCCTACCCAAAGCAACCTTTGCAGGACTGGAACGGATAAAAACCGTCTAGCCGCCCATACCGCATGAAACGGCGGGAAGGCCTATGGCCATTCCCTCCCTATCCAAAGAAGAAGGCGGTTCGTTACCTCCCAACTCGGGTTTTATGCTCAACCTAAACTAAAAAATATCTTGAGCCCTTGATAGGTACATGGTATTCAGCAATGCGTTGCCGAAGGCGGTTCTTCGACTATCTGGAAAGACACATAGAATGGAGAAAAAAAGATGAAGAAATTCATATTATTGCTGGCCGCAGTCGGCCTGACGTCCTCTATGGCAGGAGCAGAGGTGGTGAATTTTGCCAGCGGTTTGGGCTCCACGCTCAATTCCTCATCGGACACACTGCCGCTTACCATCAATACCGCTAACAACACGGTGACCAGCGCTGGAGAAGCAGCGAACTTCATGAATAACATCGTGGTTTCCGGGGCCAACTCCGTAGACGATGATTTCATATTTACGCTGAACGCCGGTTTTGGCTTTGACCCTACTGCAGGGAATGAGACTTGGGATACCACGGATGCTTCAGCGAACAACACCTTTAGGATCTTTGCTGGAAGAGGTATTGGACCTCGGGGCGCAAATGGTAACCCTAAATTCAGAGATGGTGAAATTCTCTGGTTTGAGGTTAGTGGATTGGACGCTGGGAATTCGCTAGAGCTGAACGGGTTTACTATGTTTGACGACTCCGGCAAAGAAAGTACCTTCTTTAACTATTACACAGGCGACAGCGGCGGCACCATTACGCTTGGCGGAACCGCTACAGATGGCGGTGTAACTACGTTCGGCTCTGCTCTGTCTCTTAGCAATGGCGACCGCTTCGGTATTGCATATAGTAAGATTGGAGATACCGCAAACCGCTCCTATCTTTCGAGCCTGGACATTAATATGATTCCGGAACCGGCGACGATCGGTATGCTCGGACTGGGCGCGCTTGTGATTGTCCTTCACCGCAAGAAGATGAATCTCTAGTTTGAATCCATATGCATGATGACAATCGGGCACCTTCGGGTGCTCGAACTCGTTTGGGGCAGGAAGAGCACGCTCGACCCAAAGAAAAAGGCGGCCCGTTTCCGAGCCGCCTTTCCTTACGTATTACGAATGACTCGTCACGTTATGCTTCGTTCATGAAGTTACGCAACACGTAGTTGAGCACGCCGCCGTTCTTGAGGTATTCAATTTCGAGCGGGGTATCGACGCGGGCCTTGACCTGGAAGCTCTTGTCGCCGGCCTGAACGTCGAGGATCTTGCCGGGGGCAAAGTCTTCGGCAATGCCGGTGATGGTGAAGCTTTCCTGTCCGGTGAGGCCGAGGCTTTCCGCGGTTTCGCCGTTGATGAACTCGCACGGCACCACGCCCATGCCAACCAGGTTAGAGCGGTGGATGCGTTCGAAGCTTTCGGCGATGACCGCCTTGACGCCCTGGAGCTTGGTGCCCTTGGCCGCCCAGTCGCGCGAGGACCCGGCGCCATACATCTGGCCGGCGAGAATCACGAGGCTCTTGCCTTCTTCGATGTATTTCATGGCGGCGGTGTAGATCGGCATGGTTTCGCCGTCCTTCGCGGTGAAGCCACCGACGCGGTCGACGAGCTTGTTGTCGATCCGGATGTTGCCGAAGGTGCCGCGCATCATCACTTCGTGGTTGCCGCGGCGCGAACCGAAGCTGTTGAAGTCTTTTTTCTCAATGCCGCGTTCCAGCAAATATTCCGTGGCCGGGTTTTCTTCGGGAATCACGCCGGCCGGGGAAATGTGGTCGGTGGTGATGAAGTCGCCGAAGTAGCCGAGGACGGCCGCGTCCTCGATATCGCTCAGCCCGCCAGCGGGCTTTTCGCAGCCTTCGAAGAAGGTCGGCTCGCGGATGTAGGTCGAGGTATCGTCCCAGGCGAAGGTTTCGCCCGTCGCCACGTCCAGCGCATTCCACTGTTCGTTGGAGGTGAAGATGTCGGAGTAGATATCCTTATAGTATTCCGAGTTGGCCGCGATTTTGACCGCTTCGTTCAGTTCCTCGGAAGTGTACCAAATATCCCGGAGGAAGACATCGTTGCCCTCTTGGTCCTGACCAATCGGATCGGTCTCCATGTCGATATTCACCGTTCCGGCCAAGCCATAGGCCACCACCAGCGGCGGGGAGGCCAGATAGTTGGATTTGGTGAGCGGGTGCACGCGGCCTTCAAAGTTGCGGTTGCCGGACAGTACAGCACTCACCGTCATGTCGTTTTCCTTGATGGCGGCTTCGATCGGCTCCGCCAGCGGTCCGCTGTTGCCGATACAGGTGGCGCAGCCGTAGGCCACGACGTTGAAGCCCAGCTCTTCGAGCGGAGCCAGCAGGCCGGATTCCTTCAGGTATTCCGTGGCTACCTGCGAGCCTGGCGCCAGCGAGGTTTTAACATAGGATGGAACCTTGAGGCCTTTTTCCACCGCCTTCTTGGCGACGAGGCCCGCGCCCATCACGAGGCCGGGGTTGGAGGTGTTGGTGCAACTGGTGATGGAGGCAATCACCACCGCGCCGTCCTTCAACGCTCCAAATCCGGGAACCTCGATTTCTTTTTCCGAAGGCTGGAAGTCGTCGTTGAATTCCTGCTTGAGTTCGCCGATCGCCAGACGCTGTTGCGGCTTGTTCGGGCCGGCGACGCAGGCGGAAACCGTGGTGAGGTCGAGGTCGAGCGTGGCCGTGTAGTCGGCTTCGCCGTCGAAGCCCCAAAGGCCCTGCTCCTTGCAGTATTTTTCAACCAGTTCGCACTGCTCTTCGTCGCGGCCGGTTTCGCGCAGATAGTCGATGGTCTTTTCGTCGATGGCAAAGAAGCCCATGGTGGCACCGTATTCCGGGCTCATATTGGCAACCGGGCACCGGTCGGCCAAAGAGAGGTTGGCCGCGCCTTCGCCGTAGAATTCAACAAACTTGCCCACCACGCCATGCTCACGGAGCATCTTGGTGATGGTCAGCGCGAGGTCGGTGGCCGTGACGCCGGCCTTGAGCTCGCCGGTCATCTTGAAGCCCACCACTTCCGGTGTCAGGATCGGGATCGGCTGACCAAGCATGGCCGCTTCGGCTTCGATGCCGCCCACGCCCCAGCCCAGTACGCCCATGCAGTTGATGGTGGTGGTGTGGGAGTCGGTGCCGACGAGCGTGTCGGGATAGGCGACGCCGTCGTCGTCGAGCATGACGCAGCCGGCGAGGTATTCCATGTTGATCTGGTGGCAGATGCCGAGGCCGGGAGGCAGTACGCGCAGTTTTTCAAACGCCTGTTGGCCCCACTTAAGGAATTTGTAGCGCTCTTCGTTGCGCTCGAATTCGCGGTCGACGTTCAGCTTAAAGGAGGTTGCGTGGCCCGTGTCGTCGAGCTGGACGGAGTGGTCGATCACGAGGTCGACGGGAATCAGCGGCTCGATCCGTCCGGCCTCCTTGCCGGCTTTTTCCATGGCGGAACGCAGCGCGGCGAGGTCGACGATGCACGGCACGCCGGTGAAGTCCTGCAGCAGCACGCGGGCCGGCATGTAGGGCAGTTCCTGCTTCTCGACGGTCGGCGTCCATTTCGCCAGGGCTTCCACCTGTTCCGGCGTGTAGGCCGGGTGGCCCTGCAGGCGCACCAGCGACTCGATCAGAATCTTGACCGATTTCGGGGTCTTGGAAAAATCGCCGTAGCCTTTTTCTTCAAGGGCTTGGAGGCTGAAATAGCCCACTTTCTTGCCGGAGGAAAGCTCCAGCTCCTGCTTGGCAAAATCAAATGTGCTCATAATGTGATCGTCCTTTTCTTAATTCGGGAAATCGGGAAATTAGTGTTTGCGCGCCGGAGTGTCAATTATGGAGCGGGCCCTATGCTTCGGGAGAAAAGTCTTCGCCCCGCTGGCAACAATAGTCGATAATGCCGGAAATCGCATTGGCCGGAACGCCGCGCCAGAAGATTTGCCACTGGCCGGAAACATGGTGTCCGTCGGCCTGCTTGTGGTACCACGAGTTAAAGGGGTTCGATACGTTGGAGCGCCAGAACAAGGCTTCGTGGTTGCGGCACACCTCGCGCCACAGTTCCATAGCCACGCCCTCGCCGCGCGCCGCGCGCCCGACCGCGAACTTGGAGAGATACAGCCCCGCCGGATGTTCTTCGAGCAAAACGGCGCCGCGATACTCCTTTTCGATATAGGAGTGGGCCACGTTGTCGAGAAATGCCGTGCTGAGCAGTTTTTTGCCAAAGCTGGTTTCAAGCAGGCCGAGCAGACGGGTGCGGTCGACCGGTTCCAAGGTCTTGAAATGCTCGATGGCACTCCCCTTGCGGAACAGCGTTCCGGCGCCCTTGACCGTAAAGATTTCCTGCAGCAGGTTGATGGGCGAGGTGATCGAAAGGTGGACGCCCGGCCGTTCTTCGAGCAGTTTTTTGCCGAGGGCGGGAAAATCATACTCCAGCGTTTCCAACGGCTGGCCGTTTTCCTTGTGCGTATAGATGTAGGGCAGCAGTTCTCCGGAAGCACTTTTCAGTCCGCCAGCGGCGCGGATGAAGTGCACGCGTTGGGCCACATCGGGCAGGAGCTGCAACAGGGCAGCCTCCAGCTCCATGCCCTCCGCCACCAGCACGGGAACCTTTTCGGCGGTGCGGGCCTGCTCGATAAAATCCGCACCCGATCCGGCCTTCAGGCGGTGGAACTCAAAGATGGGCTCGACCGCCAAGGCCGACTGCATCTGTGCGGCTTGTTCCCCGCACAGCAGGATGGCGGGAACGAGCTCCAGCCGCAGTAGGAAATGCAGATCGAACGCCAGCACCTCGGCGCCGGCCTCGATGCTTCCGAGGTCGGGGCACAGCAGCGCAAAGCAGGCGCAATGCTCGGACTGGAACTGGTCGAGATAGAACTCGTATTCGTCCCGCCGTCCGATGCTGTCGAGAAACAGCCGTATGGTTTTATTCAGCGCAATCATTTCAGGAAGTTAGCCACAGATGAACACGGATGAACACGGATTTCTTAGGAGGATTTAGAAGACCATCCGTTTGAATTTCACGCCGTCTCTACCAAAGTTGATTAACAATCCCACCTTGAGATTGGATGCCTTTAATTCATTAAGAAGCTGGGCTTCATCATCGGACTGATAGGTCTTATGGGCTTTCAACTCAACCATCACGACATCCTCAACGAGGAGATCGCCAAAGTAATCGAGTAACTTGACACCTTTATACATGGCTGGCGTCGGGGGTTCCTCTTCACACTTCACCCCCTGCAAGGTGAGTTCATGCACCATGGCTTTCTGATAGACTTTCTCCAGAAAGCCATAGCCCAGCTCACGATAAACCTCGAAGGACGCCCCAATGATCTTTTCCGTAACATCTTTGTGGAGCAGTTCAGCCATCCGTGTTCTTCTGTGGCTCCTATAACGCTTGCTTGGTCTGCTTGACGAGCCGTTTGAGTTTGCCGCTCAGGGCGACCTTCTTGACGTGCGACATACGGTCGACGAGCAGGATGCCGTCTAGGTGATCGAGCTCGTGTTGGATGGCACGGGCCAGCAGCCCGCGGGCATGAACCTGTTGCACCTTGCCGTCGAGATCGGTGTATTCGGCGTCGACTTCGTACCACCGCTCCACATTGGCAAAGATATCGGGAAAGCTGAGGCAGCCCTCGGGGCCCACCTGCACCTCGTCCGAGTGGCCAGTAATTTTCGGGTTGATCAACACCATGGGCATGGCGACATCCGGATTTTCGCGTTGCCGGGTTTCATCGTCGTTATCGAGCTCCGGCGGAATATCGAGCACATACATGTGTTCGGTGCGGCCCACCTGCTCCGCGGCCAGACCGACTCCGTGTTCCTTGTACATCGTTTCCAGCATTTCCTTCGCCAGCTCGTGCGTTTCGGCGGTGATTGTTTTCACCTTCACGGCTTTCTTGCGCAGGATCGGGTTTCCATAGGTGCAAATCGGTAAACTCATAGAAGTTAGGTTTTCGTGAAGATGGCGCGGGATGTCAATTGAAATTGAGGACCGGGCTCAACCGCGGCGATCCGGCGCACCGAACCAGAGGAAGAAAAGGCCGCCCGAATCCAGCGCGTTCAAGATTGCCGCTGCCGCTCGAAGACCCTCGACACTGCGGGGCCGCCTCGGTTAGAAAGAACTACACACTTTGGAGAACCCCCCGCGGCCAAATGCCGCGTCGATCCTTATGACAACCGAAAATAAAAACAGCGGCGGGCAGCTCAACCTGATGGTGGCGGCCGCGGATGCGGAAGCGATCTGCGACTGGGTACGATGCGCCCTTCAGAAGGAACCCATCGAAGTCACGCAGCCACACGCCACAGAATCCCTGCTGGAAATCTATTTCGATTCGCTGCTCGAAGCGGAGATTGCCTTGAAAGCGCTGCCGGCCCACCTCACGATCCGGACGGCGGAAGCGAAGGAATACCGGGAGCAGGACTGGACGAGCTTTTGGCAACACCACTTCCACATCACGGAACTAGGGAAAAACCTGCGCATCGTGCCCGAATGGGAAGAGGCCCAAGTGGATGGAAAAACCAACATTATCATTAACCCGGGACTGAGCTTCGGTACCGGCGGGCATTTCACGACCCGATTTTGCCTCGAAGCCTTGGAAGAAGCCGTCGAAACCCTGAATCCACAGTCCATGATTGATGCCGGAACCGGCAGCGGCATCCTCTCCATCGCGGCCATCAAACTGGGCATCCCGGACGTTGTGGCCTTCGACTACGATCCGGTCTGCGTCGAGCAGTGCAATACCAATGCCGCGCGCAATGGCGTCGCCGGCCAGATTCATTTTTTCCAGACCAATGTGCTGGAACCGGGCTGGAACGCAAAACCCGCCGACCTGGTCTGCGCCAATATTCTGACCTCGGTGCTGCTCGAAGCCGCCCCGCTGATCCTGCGGACGACCGGCAAGCGCATGATTCTCAGCGGCATCCGCGAAATCGAAGCCGACGCCGTGGCCGACACCTTCATCCAGCTCGGCGGCCGTGAAATCTCGCGCGATGGCGACGGCAAATGGTGTGGATTGGTGATCGATGTCTAACCGTTCCTCAAAGAAATCATGAAGCGACGAACCCCCAAACTACCGAAATACTTTGAGCGGCTCAGCTGGACCCTTGCCGGCTTGATGGTCATCGCAAGCCTGCTGGGCTTGCTCGGAAAATTGCATTGGACGCTGGATCTGCTTTCCCATTTCCGGGTGCAGTATTTTCAGTTGGCGCTGCTGCTGGCCGGCATCTGCCTATGGGTGCGACGCAACAAATGCGCCGTGGCGTTGATCTGCCTTGCCGCGTTCAACTATGCCTTTATCCTTCCCCTGTACATGGGGAAACCACCTCCCGCCCGCGCCGAACAGCCGCCCGTGCGCGCCATGTTGCTGAATCTGAACACATCCAACGGCCATACCGAAAAGGTCTTGAAGGCCATTGCATCGGCCGACCCCGATCTGGTGGTGCTGGAAGAAGTAACCCCGATCTGGGCCTTTAAACTATCCAACCTGTCCGAGACCTATCCGCACCATATTATTGAACCCCGTGACGGGCGTTTCGGAATCATCCTGCTCAGCAAACAGCCGCTCAGCCAGGGCAAGGTGGTCGCGATTGGTTCCGCCGGCACGCCCTCCATCCTGGCGACGGTTCATCTCGCGCAAGGAGCCTGCACCATCATAGCCACCCACCCCGCACCACCCCTCGGGGCGGAATATGCGCGGCACCGGAACAACCAGCTTGCGGCCTTGCCGGAGCTCGTTAAGGCCCAAAAACATCCGGTGCTGCTGATCGGCGACCTCAACACCTCGCCGTGGTCACCGCACTTCACCGAGCTGATTCGCGCATCGGGATTGAAAAACAGCATGAAGGGGTTTGGCTTTCAGCCCACTTGGCCAAGCAACAGCCCGTTCCTGCGCATCCCGCTCGACCACGTCCTGCACTCGCCGAAAATCACCATCCACAACCGCCTGATTGGCGGGGATGTCGGCTCCGACCACTTCCCGGTCATCATCGACTTTTCAGTGAATTGACTCACACGAAGAACACAAAGTTCCAATCCTCCGTGGCTGGGTGGCTCTGTGTGAGATAGTACCTAATAGAACCCGCCGCTATCCTGCAGCAGGAGGTCTTCGGGGATTTCGGCGATGAAGCGCGAGGGATCGAGGAAGATCATGCCGCCGTCGCGCTGGCGGCGCACCATGGGTGAGCAGAGGAATAGCTCGTCTTCGGCACGGGTGACGGCCACATAGAACAGGCGCCGCTCCTCGGAATCGCCGGCTTCTTCGATCGCCTTTTTGCTGGGGAACATATCTTCGTTGAGGAATAGAACGAAGACCGCCTTCCACTCCAACCCTTTGGCCTGATGGATCGTGCTGAGGCGCAGGGCATCCTGATTTTCTTCCTCGGACGGAGCCTTGGAACCTTCGTTATCGAGGCTGGTGAGCAGCGCGATCTCGGAGAGGAACGCTTCGGTGGATTCGAATTTGACGGTAAAGTCGATGAGGCCGTCGATGTCCTCCTGCCGGAATTTGTGGTTGTCGAAGTTTTCAACCATGTATTCCTTATAGAAGGCCTTGGTGAAGCGGAAGATCACTTCGCCGGGGTCGTTCTGCAGGTTTTCGTCGCGGTAGGCGAGGAAGACGCCTTTGATCTTTTCCCACTCGTCGCGCGCGGCGGCGGGCAAGGCGGCCACCAGCTCGGCGTGGATTTCCGGCCGCTGAAGATTGATGCGGCTGCCCAGCTTGCGGAAAATCTTGTGCGAGGTCTTTTTGCCGACCTTGGGAAACATTTCGACGAGCCGCGCAAAGGCCAGCTCGTCGGAGGGGTTGACCAGCAGGCGCAGCACGGTGCAGACATCCTTGATGTGCGCCTGCTCGAAGAAACGGACGCCGGAGGTGACGATATAAGGCATTTGGGCGCGCGCCAGTTCCATCTGCAGTTCCATCGCATGAAAGTGCGAGCGATACAAAACGCAGATTTCCGAAAACGGAAGGCCCCGGCGGTTGAGGTCGCGGGCCCGCTCAATCACATAGCGCGCCTGCACCGAGCCATCGCGCACCTTCGCCAACTTCGGCAGCGCCTGGCTTTCGCGCACGGCCTGCAGTTCCTTCTGGAACTGTTCGGGGTTGCCGGCAATCACTTCGTTGGCGACCTCGAGGATTTCGGGGGTGCTGCGATAGTTGATCTGCAGCTTAAAGGTCTGCGCGCCGGGATAGGCCTTTTCGAAATCGAGGAAGTTGCGGAAGTCGGCGCCGCGCCAGGAATAGATGCTCTGGAAGTCGTCGCCCACCACCATGAGGTTGCCGTGGGTCTTGACCAGCAGGTGCACCAGCCCGGCCTGGATGGCGTTGGTGTCCTGGTATTCGTCGACCAGGACATACTTGAACTCTTCCTGGTAGAAGGCGCGGATCTTCTCGTTTTCCACCAGCAGCTTGTGCGCATGGATCAAGAGGTCGTCGAAGTCCATCGCGTTGGACTCCTTCTTGCGCTGCTGATAGCGGGCCTGCACTTTCAGCACTTCGCCGGCATCGACCTCGGTATATTCAAACTGCTCGTCCACCGCGGCGGAGAGATCGCCCATGCGGCCGCTGACCACCCCAAACAAGCTCAGCAACACATCCGGCTTGGGGAAGTGCTTCTTTTCCACGCCAATTTCATCGGAGCAGGCGCGCATCAGCTTCTTGGCGTCGTCGGCATCGAGAATGGTGAAGTCCTTACTGAAGCCGAGCACGTCCGCGTGCGAGCGCAGCAGGCGGTTGGCGAACGAGTGGAAGGTTCCGCTGTAGCCGCTGTTAAATTTTCGTTGCACCAGCTCCTCGGCGCGCGAAAGCATTTCCTTGGCGGCTTTGTTGCTGAACGTCAGCAGCAGGACCTCCCACGGCTGGACCTTTTTTTCGGTGACGAGATAGGCCAGCCGATAAATCAGCGTGCGGGTCTTGCCGGTGCCGGCGGCGGCGACGACCAGCGCGGCCCCGTCGGGCGCGGTGACGGCGGCATACTGCTCTTCGTTGAGATCTTCCTGGAAATTCATGCGCGAGACATTAGAGGAACGGGCAGAACAGGGAAAGGATTTTGGCTCACACGAAGCCACAACTACTAATACTTTTAACTCACACGGAGCCACAAAGGCACGAAGCTAATGATATTGTAATGCGCTTTCTCTGTGGCTCCGTGGCTTTGTGTGAGAATACCCCCTACTCAACCGTCCCATTCAGGATTCGTGATATGCCGTCTTTCATCAGGGATTCGCCGAAGTTCAATAAGTAGCCAAGCTTGATCCCGGTTAGCTTCAGGTAGGTTAGCACCTGCTTTTGGTGAGCCCTTGCCGTCCGCTCCACAGACTTCAGTTCCAGCAGGAACTTTGCCTTCAACAATGAGGTCTGCACGAAATCCTTCGTCAAAACGTATTCCATCAAACTGGATTGGAATGTGAACTTGGCGATCGACTTTTAGTCCCGACTGCTCCAGTCGGTGAGCAAGAAGTACTTCGTATACTGACTCCAACAGGCCGGGGCCAAGCTCCATGTGCAGCTTGACGGCACAGTCCACAACCATTGTACCCATTTTATTTCCCGTCATACCTTCGCGGCTCCGTGCCTCCGGGTGAGTGATCATTATTTCTCGTCGTCGAAGAACTTGCGCAGCGTGATGGGGTCGAGGGTTTCGTCGAGACTAATGTTGGCGGTGGAGAGCACTTTTTCGGTGATGTCGGCTTTAACGAGGCCGAGTTCTTCCGGCGCGGCGCCATCGGCAATCATCAGGTCATAGATTTTCTTAGCGGTAACGTGTTCGGGGGCTTGAAGCAACGCATAGCAGTCGAGGCCTTCGGTCGCGATTTCCCCCAGCAACCGGGCCCGCGTGAGCACCTCGACGACCTCGTTCATCAGGCGGATCGGAATGTTGTTTTCGCGGGCATAGGAAACCGCATTGAACGAGGCCGCCGAACCTTGGAAGACCCGGACGGCTTCCTGCATCACCGAAAAAGCCACCCACAGCTTGGAAACCAAGCTGGCCCGAACGGCGCGTTGCTCCTCCTGGTAGGTTTCGCGGTTCTGGATGGCGAAGGCCAGCTCGGCGCCGAAGAGCAGAATGGTCCAGTTGAGGTGCAGCCAGAAGAGGAAGATGGGAATCGAGGCAAAGGAACCGTAGATGGCGTATTTTTGGAACAGCGTGGCGCTAAACTTTAAAATGATGGTCTGCACAACAATAATCAGAATCGCGCTGGTCAGCCCCCCGGCCGCCGCGGCCCGGAACCCCACGCGAGTATTGGGCAGAAACATGAACACGGCTACAAACGCCAGGGCCAAAATCACTACGGGCGCGAGTTGAATCATGAACGTGATGACCGGCCCCAGCCAGCTCATCTTACCCGCGAAGGCCAGAATAGCGGCGGATCCCGCATTGGCGATCAGCATCAACGAGGGGGCGATGACGAGGACGGAGAGATAGTTCCGCACCTTGTCGGAAATGCCGCGCGAGGCCTGCACCCCCCAGATCTGGTTGAACGATTCCTCGATGCCGCTGAGCAGCTTGAAAATAATGAAGAGGAAGACGACGCCGCCCACGGCGCCCAGCGCGGCCGGGTTGATGCTTTGCACAATCTCAAGCAGCTTGGCAATAAACTCCTGTATCCCGGCGGGCATTTCGGACGAAAACTGGAGCAAGATTTCCTCCGCCTTGGTGAAGCCAATGGCCTTGCCGATCGAAAAAAGGATCACCAGGAAGGGCACCATGGCCATGAGCGTGGCATAGGTGAGGGCGGCGGCATGCAGCTTGCAGTTGTCTTCCTTCACGCCCTTGAGCACTAGGTGGATCACGCGCAGCATTTCGACTCCGAACGCATGCAGCTTTGAATCCGTCCCGATATCGATCCGCCAAAGATCGTGCTGCAGGAAGTGGATAAACTTCTTAATCTGCCCGACTACCTTTTTGGCCATAACAAAAGTCCTCCCGCGGAAGTTCCGACAGAAGGACTTTAAGTGCGACCCAGGGCTTTGCAAAGCCTAATCCCGCCAGCGGGACTAGACTTGCAGGATGGCCCCGTTGCTGGCGTTGGTGGCCATCTTGGCGTAGCGCGCCAACCAGCCGGTGGTGAAGCGCGGCGCGGGCTCGGTCCAGTCCTTGCGGCGCTCGGCCAGCTCTTCGTCGGAAAGCTGAACCGCCAACTTGTTGTTCGGGATGTCGATCTCGATGATGTCGCCGGCCTGGATCAGGCCGATCGGTCCGCCTTCGGCGGCTTCCGGCGAAATATGGCCAATGCAGGCGCCGTGCGTGCCGCCGCTGAAGCGGCCGTCGGTGATCAGCGCCACACTGTCGCCGAGCCCCTGCCCCATGATATACGAGGTGGGCGCGAGCATTTCCTGCATGCCCGGACCGCCCTTCGGCCCTTCGTAGCGGATCACCACCACGTCGCCGGCCTTGACCTTGCCGGCTAGAATCCCTTCGCAGGCATCTTCCTGCGATTCAAAGATGACGGCTGGGCCGGTGTGCACGAGCATTTTCGGATCCACGCCGGCGCTCTTCACCACGCAGCCGCCTTCGGCCAGGTTGCCCCACAGAATGGAGAGGCCGCCGGTTTCGCTGTAGGCGTTTTCGAGCTTGCGGATGCATTCCTCGTCCAGGCTGCCGGCGTCGGCAATATTTTCGCCGAGCGTCTTGCCGGTCACCGTGATGCAGTCGAGATTGAGTAGGCCGTCCTTCTTGGCGACCTCGCCCAGAATGGCGGTGATGCCGCCGGCCGCGTGCACGTCTTCGATGTGATAGTTCGACGACGGTGAAACCTTGCAAATGTTCGGACATTTCTTGGAAACCGCGTTGATGCGCTCGAGGTCATAGTCGACGCCGGCTTCCTTGGCGATCGCCAGCGTGTGCAAGACGGTGTTGGTGCTGCCGCCCATGGCCATATCGAGCGCAAAGGCGTTGTCGAGCGATTCCTGCGTAACAATATCCTTCGGCAGCGGACCATCGGCTCTAGCCATTTCAACTGCACGGAACGCGGCGGTACGCCATAGTTCCTTACGAGCTGGATCGATGGCCAGAATGGTTCCATTGCCCGGCAGCGCCAGGCCGATGGCTTCGCACAGGCAGTTCATGGAGTTGGCGGTAAACATACCGGAGCAGGACCCTTGCGATGGGCAGCCTTTACACTCGAGCTCTTCGAGTTCTTCGTCGGACATGGTTCCCTGCTTATGTTCGGCAACGCCTTCGAAAACGCTAATGAGATCGATGACTTTCCCATCATCGGTCTTACCGGCCTTCATCGGTCCACCACTGACGAAGATGGTCGGAATGTTGGCGCGCATGGCGCCCATGATCATGCCCGGCACAATCTTGTCGCAGTTCGGGATGCAGATCATCGCATCGAACGCGTGCGCACCGATCATGGTTTCCACCGCGTCGGCAATCAGCTCGCGGCTCGGCAACGAATATTTCATGCCGGAGTGGCCCATGGCGATGCCGTCGCAAACCCCAATCATATTGAATTCGATGGGGGTTCCACCCGCTTCGCGCACGGCCTTCCTGATGAATCGGCCGACTTCGTCGAGGTGCGCATGCCCGGGAATCACCTGATTGAATGAGTTGCAGATGGCGATGAACGGCTTCTTGATATCTTCCGATGTCATGCCCGTCGCCCGCATGAGACTGCGATGCGGTGCCCGTTCTATTCCTTTTTTCGTCTTGTCGCTGCGCATGGGATCTACCTCGTTAAATGGTGCAAATTAAGCGCGGACACTATCAGAGCAGGCCCTGAAGTAAATACCCGCCTACACAAAGAAAGCCGCCCCAAAGGACGGCTTTCAAGACCCCGAAAAGGACCAACTAGAAGGGAAGCGGTAGCGACGAAAGAAACCCGCCGCCCGAAAACAAACCGCCCTTTTTCGGAACAGTACGATTGACCTCCTTGTCGGCCCGTTCTTCAGACAGGTCCCCAAGGTCTGTAATCTTCAGACTCTTCCCGGTCACTTTCACATCATAGGTGCGGAAAATGTAGAGGATGTTT
>Ga0208879_1001714_pt1 | contig 20290 bp, 24 predicted proteins | sample Knorr_S15_td_Bot_FD_185605 | JGI IMG/M metagenome (GOLD analysis project Ga0208879, IMG submission 185605) | Marine microbial communities from Southern Atlantic Ocean transect - Knorr_S15_td_Bottom_ad_5009_LV_A (SPAdes) (version 2) | ecosystem: Environmental > Aquatic > Marine > Oceanic | place... | reverse complement strand
CGAATGGTTCTCAATCCATTTTAAAGACCTCGGTTAGCAAACAGCTATATCCGAGGTCTTAATATATAATCAAGAACAGGGCAAAGAACTATGCAAAGAATTAACAAAACAAAAATATATAGATGAATGCAAGCAAGGCATAGAGGAAGCCATACTAGATGAAAGCCCCTCAAACATAGATTTTAAAAAGTTTTTTGAGAACCGAGACTTTTAATAGTGAGTTATAAAGCATAGATTATCCTGTTTCCACTAAACAGGTTCTAACTTCGTCCAGTAGCCCCAGCATTAACCAAAAAATCGACATGTAGGCTATTCTTTGATAAAATTAAGAAAGAATAAGTCGACTGTTATAAAATAATAATAAGAGAAAAAATATGGACACTAGTATTTTTTTAGCACAGTTCTTTGGATGGTACATGATAATTATGGGGGTAATTATTCTTGTGAGAGGAGAAGCATTCTTAGAAGAACTCCTTAAAGAAATTGAAGATAAAGGTTTTCTCCTACTTGGTGGATATCTCACACTATTCTTAGGATTGGGTATGGTAATTTTACATAATATTTGGACTGAAGATTGGAGAGTGATTATTACTATCTTAGGATGGCTTACATTACTTAAGGGAATCCTTCTCATTGCATTTTCAAAAGAATACCTAAAATTTGTGTTGCCATTCACAAAAAATCCTAGGTTAACTCGAATATTGACCCTTATTATAATCCCTCTTGGTGCTGGATTAATCTGGTTAAGCTCATAGGAAAATCTCTTTCATGTATTTTGTGTACCTCCTTCAATGCAAAGACCATACTATCTACACGGGAATCACCACAAATGTGACGCGTAGATTCAAAGAGCATAGTCAGGAAAAAGGAGGAGCATATACCAGGGCAAAGAAAGTAATAAAGATACTCTATAGCGAAGAGCAAGAAAATAGGAGTAGTGCACTAAAACGTGAGAGTGAGATAAAGAAATTAACTCACGCGCAAAAATTAGCATTAGTTTCAAAAGCCACCACATAGATGGTTTTCGATTGCTCAAAGCACCATGAAGATGTAAGGTGTGCTTATGGCATTCATTGATGAAACAAAAATCAAGGTAAAAGCAGGGGACGGCGGAGACGGTGTTGTGCGTTGGCTTCATACTAAAGAGACAGAGCTTGGAGGCCCTTCTGGCGGAGACGGTGGACGAGGTGGAGATGTATATGCAAAGGCTTTGCGTGATGTTCACTTACTTTCTCGCTATCGGGCAAAAAAGGAAGCTGCAGCTGAAAACGGGAAAGACGGACAAGCAAAAAACCTCTTTGGAGCCAATGGAAAAGATCTTGAGCTCTTGCTTCCCGTAGGCTCTGTTATTACTAATATAGAGAGTGGCGTGAAGTTTAGTTTAAATAAAGAAGGAGAGCGAATACTTTTGCTTTCTGGAGGATTTGGCGGTAGAGGAAACAGATCGTTTAAGAGTTCAAGGAACCAATCACCAGACACCGCCACACCTGGAAAACCAGGACAAGAAGCTACCTTTTTTATTGAAGTAGAGCTCATAGCTCATATTGGCTTAATAGGTCTACCTAATGCAGGCAAAACAAGCCTTTTAAATGAACTTACCTCAGCTCACGGGAAGATTGGAGATTATCCCTTTACTACGCTTGAGCCAAGCCTAGGAGAAATGTATGGGTATATCATTGCTGATATTCCTGGCCTTGTGGAGGGTGCTGCAGCAGGAAAAGGATTGGGACATAAATTCCTGCGCCATATTAAAAGGACAAAAATGCTTGTGCATGTAATTTCTTTGGAGAACAATGATGTACTTGAAGCATACCAAACAATAAGAAAAGAAATTGAACAATACGATCCTGAACTTCTCAAAAAAAAAGAACTTGTTTTGCTTACCAAAACAGATTTAAAAAACGATACTGAAGTTAAAGAAGCCAAGAAAAAACTTAAGAAGATTACTTCAACTATATATGCTGTATCTTTATTAAAAGATGAGGATATAAAATTCCTTGAAAAACTACTTTTAAAAGAACTTTCCGCGTAATCAATTTATATGTACGACCCTATAGTTCCTCCAAGACACAAACCAAAGACCGATGATGGGCATTTTGAGATTCTATGCCAATCAGTATTTCAAGCTGGCTTTTCCTGGAAAGTAGTAAGAAACAAATGGCCTAACTTTCAAAAGGCATTTTTACACTTCAACATTAAAAAGGTAGCTGCATTTAAAACGCAAGATGTAACAAGACTCACAAAAGATGCAGGGATAATAAGGAACACGCAAAAAATAATGGCAGTGATAGAGAATGCTCATATTGCGCTTAAAATACAAAAAGAATATGGTTCTTTTAAAAAATTCATCCTCTCATTAAGAAAACTACCATACGAGGAGCGAAGAAAGATTCTTAGCGATACTTTTCCTTGGGTTGGTCCTACCGGTGCCTTTCACTTCTTTTGGTCTATAGGAGAAGAGGTACCAAAATGGGAAGACCGTAATCGTTAAAAAGCGCTTAAACAAAGTTTGACAAAAACATAGTTCCCTTTATACTAGCGATAGTAATCGATGAAAATTTAATATAGAGAGGTCATACATGTGGTACTTACTTGGAGCAAGAATCGCTTGGCTTCTCCTTTGGAGAATAAAAGTCATTGGAAAAGAGAACATCCCTTCCCACGGACCACTCATCATAGTAGTAAACCATCAATCGTTTGCAGATGGAATACTACTTGGAGTGATATTTCTCTCTATTTCACGTCTCCACTTCTTTGCCAAAAAACAACTCTTTAAGTATCGTCCTATCAGATGGATACTAAAAAAATGGAATTTACATCCCATAAAGAGAGAGGGCAGAGACATCGATGCAGTACGCTTGGCGCTGCAACTTCTTGAGCAAAAACATATGATTGTTGTGATCCCCGAAGGACACCGAAGCAAAGATGGGGTTCTCCAAAAAGGCAAAGAAGGAGCAGCCTATCTTGCCACAAAGACAGGGGTTCCTGTGCTTCCCATAGGAGTTGAGCGAACAGGAGGCAATCTACTTAAGATTCTTTGTACGTTCCCAAGAATTACCATAAGAATCGGGATGCCTATTACCGTGCAAAACATACAAGGCGATCCTTCAAACATAATACAAGAGAACATACATAAGAGAATAATGTATGCTATTGCAGTTCTGCTTCCATATGATCAGCGCGGAGTATACAGCATACCTATCGCATAAATCCAACGGCACCTTTCGCAAAGAAAGGTGCCGTTTTTTATACTACATACTCATTCAATCCATTTTATGCTACACTGTAAAAGTAATAATTTATTAGCAAAAATTCACATGGATGAAATGCACACAAGAGTAGGAGAAATTCGTAATATAGGGAAGCTTATCTCAAGAGTAGCAATCGTATTCGTTGCCCTCATCATTATCTTCAGTGTCTTTGGAACAATAGGAGCAGGAGAGAGGGGAATACTACTTCAATTCGGTGCGGTTCAAGATAGGGTTTTAGGAGAAGGACTCTACTTTAAGATACCTTTTGTGCACAGCGTAGTAAAAATAGATGTGAAAATTCAAAAAGATGAGGTTGTAGCAAGCGCTGCTTCCAAGGATTTACAAATAGTAACTTCCAAAATTGCTCTAAACTATCACCTTGATCCGGATGCTGTAAATAAGATTTGGCAGGAAGTAGGAAAAACATACAATACCAGAATTATTGCGCCTTCCATTCAAGAAGCAGTCAAAGCAGAATCTGCAAAGTTCACAGCAGAGGAATTGATTATAAGAAGAGAAGAAGTAAAGGAACAGATTAAAGCAAACCTCACTATAAGATTACTAGAACGCTCCATTATAGTAGACGAATTCAATATTATTGAGTTTGAGTTTTCAAGGGCCTTTAACGAGGCAATTGAAGCTAAAGTTACCGCAGAACAACTAAAGCTCAAAGCAGACAGAGATTTGGAGAGAATAGTAATTGAAGCTGAGCAAAAGGTAGCTGATGCTAGGGGAAAAGCAGAAGCCATTAGAATTGAAGCTGTGGCCTTAAGGCAAAATCCTCAGGTAGTGGAACTTCGTTGGATAGAAAAGTGGGATGGAAAAGTCCCATTGTACTGGGGAGAGGCAAGTCCGTTTATTGGAATAAATAGATAGAACAGAGAGATGAAGCTTCTTTGCGTATCAAAGCTCCCAAAAGAAATAATAGATGCTCCTCTATTTACGGGAGGAAAGATAGAAAGACAAACAATAGTTTCGGAGCAAGAGAGCAAAAACTTTAATGCTTCCATAATCCATTTTGCTCCTGGGGCAAGGAATAAATGGCACATTCATGATTGTGATCAACTCCTTATTACCACCAAAGGGCAGGGGATTATAGCGACAGAGGAGGAAGGAGAGTTATCAATGCAAGAAGGAGATGTGGCATATATTCCTGCAGGACAAAAGCACTGGCATGGGACAACTCAAAACTCCTCCTTTGCCCACATTACTATTACTGTGCCTCATAGTAAGCTTACTCAAGTGGAAGCATAGAGATAATAATGGAATCAGGCTCGGCGCCCTCTTTAAAGCTCATATCTCTCAATATAGAAGGAGATAGACATATTACCCAGGTTCTTACATTTCTTAAAAAAGAACAGCCAGAAATTATATGCCTTCAAGAATTATTCTTGGAAGATTTTGAGATGTTTAAAAAAGAATTAGATATGGAGGGCGCATATGCCCCAAGAACCAAAAAACCTCACTATGACGAAGAGACAGGAATTCCAATGTCCCTTGGAGTAGGATTATTAAGCAAACATTCCTTGCAAAATATCCAAAAACTCTACTATTCTGGTAATCCAGAATCCATTGAACAAATCCAAAAAGGAGATATACATAAAGAATGTGGAGTAGTTTTATGCACCACTGTTATAAAGAGCGGGGTGGAGTTTACTATAGGTACTACTCACTTTACATGGACTCCAAATGGCAAAGCAGATAACAATCAAAGAGAAGATATTGCCAAGTTGCTTCATGCTCTTGGCAAAATAGAAGAGATTACTCTTTGCGGAGACTTTAATGCTCCCAGGGGAGGAGAAATCTTTTCAGAGCTTAAAAAGAAATACAAAGACAATATTCCACAGGAATACACAACGAGTATTGATAAAACCCTTCATCACGCAGGAGATCTTCAACTTATGGTAGATGGACTATTCACCACTCCTTCTTACAAGACAACGAATGTACGCTTGGTTGATGGCATAAGTGACCATATGGCAATCATGGCAAAAATCAAAAGAACAACAAAACATAATATTGCATGAGTTTTAGAGTGTGATATAATCATTGCTATATGAAAGCATTTCTTTTGGGCATTATTGCCATCATATTACTTGGAGTCATAGGATTTATATTTTCCTCAAATAAAAATCCTCAAGAAGTAGATAATCAATCAATAAAGCAAGAGGTAAATAATAATCGAACACAACAAGAAGAAATTATGGAAGTAACTGAACTTCAAATCGTAGATACAACAGTAGGAGAGGGGAAAGAAGCTATTTTGGGAAAAGTTGTTTCTGTACACTATACAGGAACCCTGACAGATGGAACCAAGTTTGATAGTTCTATTGATAGAGCAACTCCTTTTCAATTTACCTTGGGAGCTGGTCAAGTTATTCAAGGATGGGATCAAGGAGTTATAGGAATGAAAGTTGGTGGAAAGAGAACTCTCACAATACCCTCTGATCTTGCATACGGCCCAACGGGTAGACCAGGAACTATTCCTCCTAGCGCAACTCTTATCTTTGATATAGAGCTCTTAGATGTAGTTGAGTAATTGTAAAGAACTTTCCCTTATACTACATGAACAACTCACTTAAAGATCGTCTGTATCTCAAGAAGTAAACGTAAACATAACTCTCACCTACGAGATTCGCTAAACTAAATTCTCCACATGTTATGTCTTGACATGGTGTTTTGTACATAGGATAATAAAATAATTTTTGTCTTTTTCGTATCAATTTAACCCGAATAAAAGATTAAAAGGAGAGACATGGAAGCACCACAACAAGATGCAAAGCTATGCGAAGGATTTCCCGTTAAAGTTCCAGGAAACCCCCCAGCCATAGGAAGTTGTAGCTCGTGCGGCATACCACTTAAGGTCATGCAAGGAGGATCTCATTATCCGAGACAATTCCCGCTACGAGATCCTTCAATAACTCTAGTCCTACAATTTCCCCTCTCGTTTGGGACATAAACAAAGTCCAGATGGACTCAAAAGGCCGTCGCTATACGGCCTTTTTTTATTCCTGAATTCTTCTCATATACTCACCTGTTTGAGTATTTACCTCAATCACCTCACCTATATCTACAAACAAAGGTACCTGCACTACAGCACCCGTTTCAAGGGTCACGCCTTTAGTGCCGCCCACAGCACGATCTCCTTTTATACCAGGGGGTGCTTCTTTTACTGTAAAATTCATTTTAATGGGCAGGGAAATGGCGAGGATTTCTTCTTTAAATCGCAATCCTTCAACTACAATGTTTAAAATCAAAAACTCTACCTGGGGGCCAATTTGCTCCTTTGTAAGCTCAAAACGTTTTGAAGGATTATTTGTTTCTGAAAAAACATACTTTCCTTTATTCTCGTAGATAAATGTTACCTGTAGCTTTTCTAAATCAGCTTCCTCAAAATTTTCTCCTGTGTGAAAAGCGCGACTCAAAATATTCCCTGTTTTTAAATTACGCAACTTAGCTTGCATAACAGAGCTCCCTCTCCCTTTAAACATTAGGGCATTCTCCAATATTAAATAAGGCATTCCCTCGTATACAATATAGACTCCTTTTTTTAAATCAACGTGTGATAACATAGTTTCATTCAAATCAAACTCGCTGCGATAAAATCTTTATGACCCAGGAGAAAATCTTTTACTGATACAGGAGTTTTTCCCTCTATTTGAAGTTGCTCAACAACCAAGACTCCTTTTTTAGTTACAACTGCAAATCCATCATTAAAAGGAATAATACTTCCAGGAGCCTGATCACTTAAAGTCTCATGCATACTGCCTTTAAGAATCTTTAAAATCTTTCCCTTCCAAAGAGTATAGGTTCCAGGCCAAGGATCAAAAGCATGAATTTGCCTTACAATATACTCAGCTTCCATGTTCCAATCAATCCTCCCCTGCGCTTTAGTTATTTTCTTTGTAAAGGTAGCTTTACTGTGGTCCTGCTCCTTTGGAGTAATCTTGCCCTCAAGCCATTTGGGAATGGTTTTTACCAACAATTCTCCTCCAATTTCTCCTAATTTTAAATGAAGTTCTTCATGATCTATACCTGCAGGAATAGTAAATTCCTCTTGAGCCAAGATGGGGCCATGATCTATCTTTTCATCCATAAGCATAACGCTAACTCCTGTTTTTTTATCACCGGCAAGTAAGGTAAAACGCTCTGGAGAAGGGCCTCGATACTTTGGAAGGAGCGATGGATGTACATTCAATACTCCCTTTGCAGGCAAGCTAACCAATTCTTTTGATAAGATATTTCCATACGCTGCCAATACAAAAAACTCAGCTTCTTGAATCTCTGGATAAGAAAGAAGTTCTGCTGGGTTTTCAGGCTGCGTTAAAGGAAGATCGTGCTTTAGCGCAACAACTTTTACTGGAGAAGAAAAGAGTTCTTGTTTTCTTCCTGCTGGCTTATCTTGAGTCGTTATAACAAGAGTCGGGGAGTAGCCACTCTTCAAAAGACTCTCCAATACCTTTGCTCCAAGTTCTCTTGTTCCAAAAAAAACAAACTTCATTATATCATTCTCCATTCAATTTTATCTTCGCTATCTGCAAACTCAAGCCATTCATTATCCTTCATTACATACCATTTCTTCTTTTGCTCTGACCATACCATAGGGTCTCCATGGTAAAATGCCTTTTTTACTTTTTCCTTTGGCTTGAGTGTATCCAATTCAAGCCATCGTTTTGAAACAGTCTCTAAGGTATAATCCAAGCCTCTTGAGAGCGCCCAGGCAGATATTGTATCTATGGCTTTTTTTGCATTCATCGCTGAACCTGCAAGCTCCAAGAGCTGTTTTGCAGGAGCTGCATGGCGAGCATATATAATTTTTTCTTTCTTTGCATCGCGCTTAAGTTTCTCCAAAGAAATACCTTTACTACGAAAGAAGGTTGTTATAATTTCACGAAGAGCAGTTTTCTCCTTCAGCTCCTCGTACGCCTTAATTTTCTTAGTGCGCACATACTCTTCTATCTTTATTGCTGTTCTCTCTCCAATACCAGAAAGCGCTTGTATTCCCTTTAATCCCTTTTTCTTATACAACTCCCTTATATCACCCTCCAAACTCTCCAGCATCCTTATCGCTCTCTCATATGCAGCCGGCTTATACGCCACACCATTAATACGATAAAGATCAGCCATATGGGTAAAAATTCGTATTAACGCTTGGTTTGCAGTTTTCCTACCTTTGTTCATAGATGATTCCACTTTAGCTCATTTGTGCTAAAATTCAATGTATGCTCCAACGTATTTTTCTTGCAATCAATCTCCCTGTTAAAGTTAAAGAGGAGCTTTTGGGGTATAAAGAGAAATGGTCAGAGCTTCCCTTGCGCTGGACAGCGCAAGACAATCTCCATATTACCCTTCTATTTTTAGGCAATACCTCAGTAAAAGAGCTTGAAAACGTGCAAGAGATTACACGCAGCGTTGCTGCAAATCATGCGCCCTTCACTCTTTCTCTTTCGCACATAACCTACGGACCAACTGAAAAGCAACCAAAGATGATATGGGCAAAAGGGGATGAATCAAAAGAACTCTTATCTTTGCAACAAGATTTAGCAAAAGCATTAAGTCACCAGGAAGAAGAATCTTTTTCTTTGCATGTTACTTTAGCTAGATTAAACGCATGGGAATTTAAAAAAATAGAGCCTGAAGAAAGACCACACGTAGAAGAAGAAATATCTCTTGAAATTCCTGTCTCTTCTTTTCAAATCATGAAAAGTAAGCTTAGACAAACTGGACCAGAATATAGTACGATTGAAGATATTCCATTGACTACATAAACATATGAAGCAACACATACATTTCATTGGCATTGGAGGGATAGGAGTATCTGCCCTAGCAAAATACTATCTTTTTAATGGGTGGCAGGTTTCAGGTTCAGATCTTGTGGCAACTGAAATTACAAGGCAAATGAAGAATATGGGAGCTACAGTTCATATTGGAAAGCCCAAAGCATCCTTAATTACAAAAAAAATACAAAAGGTTGTTTTTAGTCCTGCGGTTCAAAAAGATCATTCAGAGCGGCAAGCTGCACGAAAAAACAAGATAAGAGACCTTTCCTATCCTCAAGCTTTAGGAGAACTAACTAAAAAACACTTCACTATTGCGGTTTCCGGTACCCATGGCAAAAGCACCACAAGTTCCATGCTTGGTTTGCTCTTAGTGAAAGCAGGCTTTGACCCTACCTGCATTATTGGAACAAAACTTAAAGAATTTGGAAATTCAAACTGCAGAGTTGGGAAGAGCAAATATCTAGTTATTGAAGCAGATGAACACTTCGCCTCATTTTTAAACTATCATTCAAAAATCATTATCCTAACTTCTCTTGAAAAAGACCATTTGGATTTTTATAAAACTCTAGGAAATCTTATTAGAACTTTCAAAAAATATGTTCGCCTTTTGCCAAAAGATGGAATAGTGATAGCAAACAAAGAAGAAAAAAATATTCAAAAAGTACTCAAAGGGTTCACGCGAAGAATTATTTGGTACTCAAGAAAACAAAATGACGCTAAGAAAGTTAAGTCTGCTCTTTTACTTCCAGGAGGGCATAATGTTTCAAATGCGCTTTCCGTCCTTGCCGTAGCAAGACTTCTTAAGATTCCAGACAGAAAGAGTTTTAAAGCGTTCTCTGAATTTAAAGGCTCTTGGCGTAGATTTGAATTATTCAGCATTAAAACCCCCAAACCCTATACTCTTGTATCTGATTATGGGCATCATCCAACAGAAATTAAGGTAACTGTTGAGGCAGCGCGCGAAAAGTGGCCCCAAAAAAACATTTGGCTTATCTATCAACCCCATCAATATCAAAGAACATTCTATCTTTTTAAAGACTTTGTGAAGGTGCTATCTTCGCTTCCTATACAAAAACTCCTCCTTATGGATATTTATGATGTTGCAGGAAGAGAGAAAGGGAGTATTAAAAAAGGAATTTCTTCGCTTAGACTTACAGAAGAAATCCAGAAAAAGAGGCCACCTTTTAGTATATTTCATACTCCAAACGCAAAAGATGCGAAATCATATCTTTCAAAGAATCTTAAGAGCGGTGATATCGTGATGGTCATGGGAGCTGGAGATATTTACAAAAACCTAACTTTGGAATTGACACGTTCTCTTTGAAAGAGGAGAATAGAAAAAGAGGTCGAGACTATATAAGTAATTAAATATATTTATGACACTTCTTTTAATACTCGTAATCGTTATTGTGGTAGCAGCAGTGGCGTGGTATGTAGCAATGAATAAGAAAAAGGGAGAAGGCCCAAAACCTCAAGGACCACAATCTCCTATTTCCCAATCTCCGCAAGGACCACCTTCACCTATGCCTCCAAAAATGCCTGAGGCACCAAAACCAATTCCGCCTCCTATGATGCCCCCAAAGCCACCAGCACCTCCGATGCCACCACCTCCGCCTCTCGCGCAACCAACTCCACCCCCTCCATCACCAGCGGATTCTCCCGCAGAAAGAGGGAGCGATGTGTATAAGATATAGGTTACTTAAGGAAAATCCTTATCATTAAAGACGAATATATTTTAGCTAGCATGTATGCTGATCGTTTTCGTCAAGAGAAATGAAAGGTTTTCATCGCAACAAGCAGCAATGAAGGTTTAAGCGTAACGAGAAAGGAGAAACCAGACATTGTTCTTTTAGATATTCTATTATTCAATGGCTATGGTCTTGAGTACCTCACAATAAAAAAAGAAGATAAAGTAATTGCAAAAATCCCCATTATTGTCTTTTCTAACTTAGACGACCCTAAAACCAAAGATGAGGCACTTGAACTTGGAGCTCTGGAGTATCTCTTAAAATCCGATTTCACGCCACAAGAATTAGTTCAAAAAACAATCTCTTACCTACTATAACAAAATTCCCTTTCTCTCTATTTTATGATATCCTTTCTTAAGGATATTTTATTTATGAATCGAACTCTTGTTAATGATGCCCCCACAAAAATAGGGGAGGTAATAAAGCTTGAAGGATGGGTACAGACACGTCGAGACCATGGAAAACTGGTTTTTTTGGACTTGCGAGATAGGTCAGGAATAATCCAGATTGTCTTTAAAGCATCAAAAGAAATAGATCCTGTGCGTCAAGAATGGGTAGTTCAAATAGAGGGAGAGGTAAAAGAACGTCCTGAAAGCATGCAAAACTCTGAAATCAAAACAGGAATGATTGAAATTTCTGCCAATAAACTTACCGTGCTATCTGAAGCTAAGACCCTACCCTTTGATATTGAAACAGACGGGTATGAAATAGCAGAAGAGAAACGACTTACATATCGCTATCTTGACATTAGACGAAAGCGCCTTCAGGGAAATCTTACACTACGCCATCGATTGATAAAATTCACTCGTGACTTTATGGATGAGAAAGGCTTTGTTGAAATAGAAACTCCTCTTCTCACAAAATCCACACCAGAAGGAGCACGAGACTATGTGGTGCCATCTCGCGTAAACCCTGGAAAATTCTACGCACTTCCTCAATCTCCTCAACAGTACAAGGAACTACTCATGGTCGGAGGAATAGAAAAATACTTTCAAATTGCCAGAGCTCTCCGCGATGAAGATCCAAGAGCAGACAGACAACCAGAACACACCCAACTTGATTTGGAAATGGCATTCGTTACACAAGAAGATATAATGAACCTTGTTGAGGAATGGATTTTAAAACTTACCAAACACCTTGAACCATACACAGGAAAGAAGATTCTCTCAGAGCCATTTGCACGCATAACATACAAGGAAGCGATGGAAAAGTATGGGAATGATAAACCAGATATCCGCAAAAATACAAAAAATCAAAATGTTCTTGCTTTTGCATGGGTAACAGATTTTCCTTTAGTAGAATGGTCAGAGAAGGAAAAACGATGGGATCCTGTGCACCATATGTTTGTATTACCAAAACCAGGACAAGAAAAACTTCTAGACACTGATCCTGGGAAAGTCATAAGTACTCAATATGATCTTGTCTGCAATGGCTATGAGCTATGCAGTGGAAGTCTTCGTATTTATACAAGAGAGCTTCAAGAAAAAGTTATGCAACTAATAGGTCTTGATATGAAAGAGGCAAGAAAGCAATTTGGTCACCTTCTTGAAGCGTTTGAATATGGCGCACCGCCTCATGGGGGAGCAGCTCCCGGCATTGATAGACTAACTATGCTTTATGCAAACGAGCCAAACATTCGTGAAGTGATTGCATTTCCAAAAACCGGAGACGGAAGAGACTTGATGATGGACGCACCAAGTGAAATCTCTTCAGAACAATTAAAAGAACTGCAGCTTGAAATAAAGAAAGTTCCAAAAAAGAAATGAGTCAGAATCATAAAATATTTTTTGGAATACTCCTCTTAAGTATGCCCTTTTGGTGGACACTAAATATTTTCTCTCAAAGCACAGAGGATTTCTTTTTGTTTTCAGAACTTGCACGCAATCCTCAAATATTCACAGCACAAGCCGCTCTTGAAGCTAAAGTTCAAAAGGTTCTCCCCTTAAAAAGACAAAGTGCTATTCCTTTAAAGCTAAGTAGTGCATCTGCGCTCACAGTATTTGTTAATGAGAAAACGCAAGATAGTAAAATTTTGTTCAAGGAAAATATTGATAAAAAACTCGCTATTGCTTCTCTAAGCAAACTAATGGGAGCTCTCGTGGTTGCGCGTCACTATGATTTAAATGAAGAAATTACTATTTCAAGAGCCGCGGTCCTGGAAGAAGAAAACTTTGGCCAATTAAGGGCGGGGGATACATTTATAACTCGAGACTTACTATACCCAATGCTTATGGAGTCCTCCAATGATGCATCAGCATCCTTTGCTTTAAAAATAGGGATGTCTAATTTCCTTAATCTTATGAATCAAGAAGCAGGATTCCTTGGTTTAAAAGACACCTTTTTTGTGAACCATGCGGGTCTTGACCCTGATATTCCAGGTGGAGCTATTAACTACTCTACCACGCAAGATCTCTTTACCTTAACTCGTTATCTTAAAACCTTTCATCCTACAATTTTTGAGATTCTTGGATTAAAAGAACATGTTCTATACACCAAAGACGGCATACTCCATCACACAATGGAAAACACCAATAAGCTTTTAGACTCCACCGGATGGCCAACTTCTGTTCTTGGAGGAAAGACTGGCTGGACTCCAGAAGCTCAAGGCGCACTTGTGCTGGTTTTACAAAGCCCCAAGAGCAAGGGATATCTTGTAAACGTTATCTTGGGCTCAAGCAAAAAATTTCAAGACATGGAAAATCTTGTAAATTGGGTCTTTAGCTCATATACCTTCTAATACATGATTCCATTACTCTCTTTTTCTATTCTCAAGATTGCATTAATGGCTTCAGCCGGCTTTTTGATTGCATTCACTCTCACCCCAACGCTTACCAATATTCTTTATAAGTATAAGCTATGGAGGAAAACAGTAAGACAAGAAGCTATGGGGGGCGGGGGACTCCCTATTTTTAAAAAGTTCCACCAAGAAGGAGAAATTAAAACCCCGCGATTTGGAGGAGTACTTATTTGGATTACACCTCCTTTTTTAGCCCTATTCTTTTTTTTACTAGCAAAAATAGGAAATCCTTTTCTTGAAAATTTAAACTTCCTCTCTCGATCTCAAACCTGGTTGCCTTTGGCAACCTTGATTATAGCTTCAGCGGTAGGATTCTTAGATGATATTGTTCAAGTTATTGTAAATCCTCAAAATGCTTTCTTACGTTCTCTATGGGCCAAGATAGGAAAGTATACTGCAGGAGGACTTTCCCTCAAACTGCGCTTTTCTTTGGTCTTCCTTATCGGCATAACAGGAGCCTGGTGGTTTTTCTCAAAGCTTGGAGTAGATACCATATTTATTCCTGGACTTGGTGATATATTCTTAGGATTCGCCATGATTCCTTTCTTTGTTCTTGTTATGCTTGCTACTTATTCTGGAGGAGTAATTGATGGCATTGATGGACTATCTGGAGGTACGTTTGCTTCCATTTTTACCGCCTATGGATTAATTGCTTTCGCGCAAGGACAAATTGACTTGGCAACCTTATGCTTTGCCATTGTGGGAGCAATTCTTGCATTCTTGTGGTTTAATATTCCTCCGGCCAGATTCTATATGGGAGAAACTGGAATTATGGGACTTACCGCAACATTAACAGTAGTTGCCTTTCTTACTGATTCCGTTGCGGTGCTACCTATTATTGCAATACTCTTAGTTGCAGAATCTGCATCAGTTATCATTCAGGTTACCTCAAAGAAATTACGACATGGAAAAAAAGTGTTTCTGGCAGCTCCCATACATCATCACTTTGAAGGTATGGGGTGGCCTTCTGTAAAAGTAACTATGCGCTTTTGGATCATTGGCATTGTAGCAGCCTTTATTGGTGTAGCTATCCGCCTTCTTGGATAAAAGTATATGACAGCAAACACTCTAAGAAAGAAATACCCTCACTTTTTCTACAAAGGGTACTCATATACAACAAAGAGAGGATATCTGCATATCTCCTTTGATTTTACTATACCTCCCAATATTTCTTTTAAGCCAAAGGTAGTAGTAAAAAACATACCCAAAAATCATCCGAAGATTGACAACATTGTCTTTCATCTTGGATTAATTGAAATGATAAATTACTGGAAGGCAACAGCTTCTCCTCAGATTGTTATTGAAGCGGGACATCTTAGTGCAAGGCAACTTGCTTGGCTAAAAGACTTGATCTACCAAGGAATGGGAGAATACTTCTTTGTAAACAAGATAAACTTTACCGCAAAGAACTTCCTTACTATCACCTCCTCGTCAGCTTCTCTTGCACAAAACTTAAGAGTCCTTAAGTCTCGTTTGGCCAACAGAACACTAGTGCCAATAGGTGGCGGCAAAGATGCAGTTGTAACCTTGAAGCTACTTAAAAAAGCAAAGATTCCTTTGCGCCCTTTTCTTTTGAATCCAAAAAAAGAGCAGCTTGATATTATTGCCTTGGCTAAAACAAAAAAGCCAATTGTGGTAGAGCGAACTTTAGATCCAAATCTACTTAAACTAAATCAAAAGGGATATCTTAATGGTCATACGCCATTTTCTGCTTACCTTGCCTTTTTGACTGCACTTATTGCAATACTATTTGACTACAAATATATTGCTCTTTCCAATGAAAGAAGCTCAAACGAAGGAAACGTTAAATATCTTGGCAAAACTGTAAATCATCAATACTCCAAGAGCTATGATTTTGAAAAGAAATTCCGCCAATACTCAAAAAGATATCTTTTAACAGAAATAGAATACTTTAGTTTTTTACGTCCCTTATACGAACTGCAAATAGCAAAACTCTTTTCTCAATACAAAAAATACTTCACTGTCTTTTTAAGTTGCAATGAAGCTCACAAAACAAAGTCAGGTAGTAGCAAACCAACAGGGAAGTGGTGTGGAAAGTGTGCGAAGTGCCTTTTTGTATTCCTCATGCTTACTCCCTTTGCAGGAAAAAAGCAAACAATAAATATCTTTAAGAAAAATCTTTTAAAAGAGAGAAAACTTAAACCCCTACTAGAAGAGCTCACTGGTAAAAAGAGATTTAAGCCTTTTGAGTGTGTAGGCACGACAGCAGAAACTAAGGTAGCTCTTTTGCTGCAAAAAAAGAAAGATCATCCCATGCTTCGCGCTTGGAATACCATGCATTTTCTTCCTTTGAAATTTGAGCGGATACTTAAGAAGGCTATCTCTTCTTAATTTCACATGACGATTGATGAACTAAAAGGCAAAAATATTTTAATTCTTGGATTTGCAAGAGAGGGGAGAGATACCTTGAAATTTCTAAGAAAATACTTCCCCAACAAGATTTTTGGTATTGCAGACCAAAAAGATTCTCTTTTGAATCTTCCAGCAAAAAAAGTAAAACTTTACCTTGGAAAAAGCTATTTAAAAGATATAAGAAAATATGATGTTGTAATAAAGAGTCCTGGTATTCCCTTAAGAACAATAAAACCTCTGCTTAAAAAGTCTCAGTATCTTACTTCAGAGACAGATATATTCTTTTCCTTGTGCAAAGGAACTATTATAGGAATTACAGGAACAAAGGGAAAGAGTACCACAGCTTCCCTCATCTATTCCATACTCAAAAAGGATGGAAAAAGAGTGCATCTTGTAGGAAACATTGGTAAACCCGCTCTCCAATTTCTCTTAAAACAAACTCCAAAAGATATCTTTGTCTTTGAGCTTTCCAGCTTTCAATTGGAGCATTTAACGCAAAGCCCTCATGTTGCAGTGCTCTTAAACCTGTATCAGGAACACTTAAATCATCATGGCAGCTTTGTAGCGTACACCAAAGCCAAGGCAAACATTACAAACTTCCAATCCATCAAAGACTTTCTTATCTACAACGCAAATGATAAAGAGGTAGTAAAGATTGCAAAAAAAAGCAAAGCACAAAAAATTTCCTTTCAAAGAAAACTGGTTTCAACAAATAGTTCATTCCTTGCGCCAGTAGAGCCTGCAGTATTGGTTGGAAAGTTATTCTCTGTTAAAAATAGTAAAATTCAAAAGGCAATAAAAGACTTTAAACCTTTGCCACATCGATTGGAGAACATTGGAACATACATAGGCATTACTTTTATAAACGACTCCTTGGCAACAATACCAGAAGCTACCATTGGAGCATTAGATACTCTGGGCAAAACTATCACAACACTCATTATGGGTGGCTTTGATAGGGGAGTGGGCACTGCAAAATTGGCAAAAAGAATTGAGCAAAGTAACATTACAACTTTAATTCTCTTTCCTACAACGGGAGCAGCAATTTTTAAATCTTTAAAGAAAAAACCCAAAAATGCATTCTTTGTTGCAAATATGAAAGAGGCAGTAAAACTTGCATACCTTAATACAAAAAAGGGGAGTACTTGTCTTCTTTCGCCAGCTGCAGCGAGCTTTAATTTGTTTTCTGATTATCAAGACAGGGGAGATCAATTTAAGAGATTTGTGAAACAGTATGCTAAGTAAGAGAAAACTGAACTGGGGAGTTGATTCTTTTCTTTTTGGAATCATACTAGTGCTTATCTTTTTGGGCATCCTTATCTTAGCTTCAGTGTCAGCTTCCTTTTCCTTGCAAACATTTGGTAGTACCTATTATTTTTTAAGCCACCAACTTCTCTTTGGGCTGCTCCCAGGGCTTTTAGGTGGGTTTATTTTGTTTTTCGTACCTTTAAAGATACTCAAAAAATGGTCACTTCCCGCTCTGCTTTTTAGCATACTACTCCTACTCCTTGCGTTTCTTCCTATTATTGGAAGTGCAAGTGGCGCGCATCGCTGGATTTTTCTTGGACCTTTTTCCTTTCAGCCCTCAGAACTTCTAAAGTTAACTTTCATTATGTATCTTGCCGCCTTGCTGGCAAATAGGGTTCCAAAAAGAGAGGGATTTCACAAAGCAAAAAAATGGACTTTAGATCGTCTACTTGAAGGAAAAGAAGCGCTCATTCCCTTTGTTGCTGTTACGGGAATTATTAGCTTTCTTCTCATAGCGCAACCCGATGTCTCAACTTTAGGGGTTATTGCTCTTACTGGTATTATTATGTATTTTGCAGCAAGCACTCCCTGGTGGCATACACCCTTTATGGTAGGAGGAGGACTTGCGACTCTTCTCTTGCTCATCCAAATTGCACCGTATCGCTTCTCCCGACTTAAAGTCTTCTTAGACCCTTTATTCGATCCCTTGGGCCAAGGATATCAAATAAAGCAGGCGCTCATTGGCATTGGGTCTGGCGGGATCACAGGAGTAGGGCTTGGGCTAAGCTTTCAGAAGTTTGGCTTCTTGCCAGAGCCTATTTCAGACTCCATTTTTGCTGTAGTAGCAGAAGAGCTTGGCTTTATTGGTGCTGCTATTCTCGTTCTACTCTTTTTACTTTTTGCTTTGCGCAGTTTTGTTCTAGCAAAAAAAATTAAAGACCCCTTTGCAAAAATTGTAACCATTGGCATTGCTTCTTGGATTACCTTGCAAGCCTTTGTTAATATGGGCTCTATTACCGGACTCTTTCCTCTAACTGGCATTCCTTTGCCTTTTATTAGCTATGGGGGCTCAGCTTTAGTTATGGAGCTCCTTGCCATGGGCATACTTCTTAAGCTCACGAGCCAAAAGGCTTGACAAAGCAAGGATTCTCTTGTATATTCTCTTCATCAATCGTACCTAAGTTCAACTCCTTTCTTCTATCAAGTTTTAGTTGTATACTCTTAAGGGTTTTCCTTCTAAAAGTATAACTTCCCTTAAAAAACCTAGCTATACTCTCGGTTACTTCAACAAACTGGGGCTCTATGCTATTGACCAATTCTTTATACTGTGCTACAGTAGCTTTGGAGGCATCATTAGTAGCAAATACATTTCTTATGGCAAACTCACTACGCAAATTACTACGATTTGAGGACAAGTTATTCTTGGTTGACTTTACAAAGTCCGAAGCAGGAGAAGCAGAAGTATCAATCGTTAACCCAGATGGATCTAAACGCCCTGCAACAACTGAAGATGCCTCACTCTTCGACTTACTCAAAGATGGAGTTGCAGTAGAAGATACCCCCGCCTGAGTAGGCGGTTTTTCTTTTATTGTAAATGGAGACTTTGTATCTATAACAGGCATTACCAATCCCTTTATCTTATTTCCAATAGTAATCTGAACTGGGTCTGTTTCCCCTGTTAGTCTAAACTCTGCATTAGGCAGGTGTTTTTTTATGAACGCAAGTTTATCTCCCTTAATACTACACCTTGACAGAATATCATAAATATGCTATAGTAGTGATATAAGCTAAAAGTATGCTTATATTTGAAAAATATAGAATATTGAATAGGTGTCAATTTGAGGAGGTTGGCGCTTAAAATAGATAGAAATAACGACTTAAGATAAACTCTCTCCTCACATGGAGGGAGTTTATTTTAAAGAGGGTAGTTCTTTATAGAAAATTTGGACTCGAATTGAAGATAAATAATATTGTCTTTAGCTCGAGCCCAAATTTCAAGGAGTTAAGTATATGTCCAAAGAAATCGGATCCCTAATCGCGCAAGGAGAAGTGGTGCACCACCACAACTCTTCACTCGCCAATGGCGAGCAACTTGAGATCCTCCTCAAAGACGGGAGGCGTCTCATGGGGAAAATCCTTCCTAAAGAAGTAGTGGAAGGGTCCTCCCTTAATGTGGAGCGGGAAATGCTCCGCCAGTTCTGCGAATCGGGAGCCTAGCTCCCCATAAGCAAAGACCCCAGCTGATAGGGGCGACATGAGAAAGTCAATCAGCATTGAATCCAATTCAATGACTTTCTCCCATACTTGAGCTCATAATAAAGATTGTGAGCTGAAACGTGGGAAAGTTCTTTACAGCAATATTGGTATCGAATTGGAGATAAATATTATTGTCTTTAATTCGACCCCAATAACAAATCTTCCAAAGGAGTGAAAACAGATATGGAAATCCAAAATCTGGTAGCAAACCCAGTCACCTGGATCATAGGAGGAACCGTCTTGTATCTCCTAATGTGGACTGTTATGAGCATCCACCAACAGAAGAGATACAGAAGGCTCCGTTTCTCTGTAGGTCCCTATGAGCGCGGACCTGCGAGGCCGCGCTGGTTCGCCATCGGCCGGGGCATATGGTGGCCAATCGACTTCATAGAGTCTGTGTCCCTATTGCTTGGGTCTGGCGTCCACTGGTTTTCCAAGCCAGTCTAGTTTTCCTGGCAAAAAGAATCTGGAGCAAAAAAAGTATCCCGATTCTAAGAACGAAGGGGCAGTACGTAAGGTTCCATCCTACTGCTGCTCGCTTCCCCCGAGTCCATAACACAATGTTGTGAACTCAGTGGAGGTAATTATTAATGGGCTGTTGAATCAAAGGATTCTCCTCCCCGGCTTTAAAACTGGAGCTGGGTTATCCCTTGGCTCACAGCCCATTGGTGAATACTATAGATAATATCCCTTAACAGAGGGCTTTTTTTATACCCAAAACAAAGTATAATAAGCTAACGAATATGAAGATACTCTTTACAGGAGGAGGAACAGGGGGACATATCTTGCCTATCATAGCTTTAGCAAGAGAGCTTCGCGCACAACGAGGCGAAATAC
>Ga0208879_1001709_pt1 | contig 20318 bp, 16 predicted proteins | sample Knorr_S15_td_Bot_FD_185605 | JGI IMG/M metagenome (GOLD analysis project Ga0208879, IMG submission 185605) | Marine microbial communities from Southern Atlantic Ocean transect - Knorr_S15_td_Bottom_ad_5009_LV_A (SPAdes) (version 2) | ecosystem: Environmental > Aquatic > Marine > Oceanic | place... | reverse complement strand
TATTGTTGGTCATTCTTTAGGCGGTGCTGCGGTTATTTTCGCTGCATCGCAAATAGATTCTATTAAAGCTATAGCCACTATTGGAGCACCTTCTAATCCAAAACACGTACAAAATCTACTCCGTAGCAGTATTGATGAAATACGAACTAGCGGAAAAGCCATCGTAAATTTGAGCGGCCGTAATTTTACTATTAAAAAACAATTTCTCGACGATCTCGAAAGCAATGCACTTTCTGAAGCTACAAAACATTTACGCAAAGCATTACTCGTAATGCATTCACCTCAAGATACCACTGTAAGTATAATGAATGCTGAAGAAATCTATAAAGCCGCTCATCATCCTAAAAGTTTTGTTTCGCTAGATGGTGCAGATCATTTATTAAGCAATAAAGCAGACTCTGTTTATGTTGGAAATGTTATTGCCGGCTGGGCAAATCGATATGTAGATTTACCCGAAGTTGAACAATTAAAAACCAAGCATCAGGTTGTTGCAAGTTTAGATAACGACGACGGATTTACAACACAAATGAAAGTTGGCAACCATTATATGGTTGCCGATGAACCAACAAATTATGGAGGTAACGATTTTGGTCCTTCACCATACGAATTGGTTTCAGCAGGATTATCGGCTTGTACAGCCATGACTATACAAATGTATGCTAAACGCAAGGGCTGGAAGATCGATAATGTTGAAGTTCATACCAGTTATGAAAAAACCCACGCGATAGATTGTGAACATTGCGATGAAGATTCTGCAAAAATTGATAATTTCCATCGAGAGATTAAATTAGAAAGCGAATTAGATGAAAAGCAAATAAAACGTATTTTACAAATCGCCGATAAATGTCCGGTACATAGAACACTAAATAGCGAAATACAAATTATAACCAACTTGATTAATTAGAAGAAATTTGCTATTGGATAAATATTGACTTAACTTTCATTCAAAATAAAATAACACTAAAATACCATGAAAAAAGAATCAATTTTTATACTCGTATTGACCTTGATTTTTGCTGTAGCATGTAAAGGCGAAAAAAAAGAAACCGAAACAAATACAGACTATGATGAGGTTGAAAAAGCCGAAGGGAAAAGTGAAACTACAACTTCTAAAGCAAAACTTATTTCCGTAACTCTTGAATCTAAAAGTAATAGTAATGTTACCGGAACCGTAACCTTTACACAAGAAGGTGATAATATTACTATGGTTGCAATAATAAGTGGCTTAAGTGAAGGTTCTCATGCCATTCACTTGCATGAAAAAGCTGACTGTTCTTCAGACGACGGAAAATCCTCCGGTGGACACTGGAATCCAACTGCACAACCTCATGGCAAATGGGGAGCAGCCGAAGGATTTCACCAAGGCGATATAGGTAATTTTGAAGCAGATGCCGATGGCAATGGTTCTATTACTTTCACATCAGACCAATGGTGTATTGGCTGTGGCGACGACACCAAAGATATTCTGGGTAAAGCTGTAATTGTACACGAAGGTACAGACGATTTTACGTCTCAACCAAGTGGAGCAGCAGGAACAAGAATAAGTTGCGGTGGCGTTATTCAATAGTCTTAAACAATTTAAATCAAAGAAAGGCTACTTAATTTAGTAGCTTTTTTTATTTTTATATTATAAATATTTGCTCATGAATCCATCAGCCAGAGGTTGGATAAAAAAATTACTTAAGGAAGTCTCGCTTTCAAACTCTTTTTTGGAATACTCTGAGGAAGATTTTTATTTTGTTTTAAGACTAAGTGGATTTATCTACGGAAGTAATATAAGCATTGTAAATCAAGTCGTTAAAAAAAGTGATCTGACTGAAGATGAAATTTGCAAAATCAATCTGTTTCTTGCGCTACTATTAATACATCATTATTCAGATTCGTCTCTTTCTCCAACAGAAAGTATTATCAATTTTTATTCTGAAATTGATAAACGTAGAACTTCTTTTTTTCAGAATATTTTAACAGTTAAAAAGTCGAATGCAAAACTTGAAAAGATTATACATAAGCGCATTCAGATCGACAATAATATTATAACCAAAAGCTTCAACTATTTTGTAATTAACGCTTTATTATTTGTAGATGTTTTAGCATATAGTAAATACTTAGAAACGCAGAGCATCCCGAAAAGTTATATTAAAAATTTAGAAGCTTCTATCGAATCGATTTCGCTAGATGTTTTAAATTCTAAAGTTTTAAAAACTGAATACGATGAAAGCTTGATTAAGTTATTCGAATCGTCCTTACGCTATCAGAACAATTTACATATTAGTTATAAGGAAGCTGTAAACTATACTGAAACAAATTTGGAGAAACTATACCTTTTAGACATTGCCTCTATGTCAACCTGGGGAGATAAAACCATAGATCAAGAAGAGCAGCATTTTTTATATCAATTAGGTAAAGATTTAAAATTAGAACACAGTATTGTAAAACGATCAATACATTCAGTGAATCAATTTTACAATGTTCTTAAAGACAATATCGCTTTATTAAGTTCTAAAAATATTGTAAAAACATTTTATGATAATTCCAGTAAAATGGTAAGCAAACTCATTTCAAGAAATAAAAAACGTTTGCGAAAAGAACTCAGGGAAAGTAAAGAACTTATGCATTTACTTGCACAATACACGATTAGAGATTTAAATGATGGAGAGCAAAAAAAATTACAAGAACAGTTACTCGATTTATTTAAAACCATACCGAGTTTAGCCATTTTTATGTTACCGGGAGGTGCACTTTTACTTCCATTTGTAATTAAATTTATTCCGAAACTGCTGCCTTTTGCATTTGATGATAATAGAATTGAAGATGAAAAATAAAACATCTATATTTGGTGCATGAGTTTAACAAACAACGACATTTTTAAAAAATTACGTGTAGCACACAAACTACGTGACGACGATATTGTAAAAATTTGTGCATTAAAAGATTTTAGAGTTTCTAAAAGCGAATTAGGTGCAATTTTTAGGAATGAGAACCATCCAAAATACATAGAATGTGGTGATCAATTTTTACGAAACTTTCTCGATGGACTTATTATTCATTTAAGAGGACCAATGCCTCCTAAAAAGAAATAAAGTTGTTTTAAAAATAACTGTTGTTCTACATGCTTTTTATAATTAATATAAAAAATAAAATTAATGAAGTCGTTTACAATCAAAGAAATCAATGCCATATTAAAAGGTGAATTAATTGGAGACACCAACCAGCAAATACATGGTCCCGAACAATTGGAACGGGCAAACAATAATCACATTACATTTATTGCGAGTACTAAATATGTACGCCTCTGGAAGACTTCAAAAGCTTGTGCTGCTATTGTAAATGAAAAATTAGATGTCGAACCTGGTAATAATCGCGCATTAATTAAAGTAAAAAATGCAGATTTAGCCATGGCAAAATTATTAGAAGTCTTCAATCCCGAACCCCCTCATTTTGATGAAGATATTCATCAATCAGCAGTAATCCATAAATCGGCAACTATCGGGAACACTTGTAAAATTGGTGCTGGTTGCTATGTAGGGAAAGATGTTGTTTTAGGTGATGCCGTTATTTTATACCCTAATGTTACCATTCTTGATGAAACAAAAATTGGTAATAATACTATTATTTGGTCTGGCACTGTAATTCGTGAACGTTGCGAAATAGGTAGCTTTTGTATTCTTCATACCAATGTAAGTATTGGTGCCGATGGTTTTGGCTATCGACCAAGCGATGATGGTAAAGGCCTTGTTAAAATTCCCCAAATAGGAAATGTTATTATAGGAAATACTGTTGAAATTGGAGCAAATTCTTGTGTCGATCGTGGTAAGTTTAGTTCTACAATTATTGGAGATGGATGCAAAATAGATAATCTTGTACAAATTGCTCACAATTCTATTATGGGACGTTCTTGTATTATGTCCGGACACAGTGGCCTGGCAGGCTCTGTTACCCTTGGTGATGGAGTAATAATTGGTGGAAGCGCATCTATTAAAGATCATACAACCATCCATTCGGGAGCTACGGTAGGTGCAGGTTCAGGTGTGATGAACGATGTACAAGCTGGTAAAACTGTTTTAGGATATCCAGCTCAAGATGCAAGGGATATGCTCAAAGAATGGGTGACAATTAGAAGGCTTGTTAAAAAATAGAAATCTAACTCTATTCTATGAGTGAAACTAATAACTCTGAAACATTCGAAACCTTAGACCCACAAGATTGGGAACAATCTAAAGCACTGATGCATAAAATGGTTGATGATGCTTTTGATTATACACAAAATGTAAGAGATCGTAAAATTTGGCAGGAGATGCCAGACCATGTTTTAAATACTTTTAAAACTGCTCTACCTCAACAACCAAGTAATGCAGAAGAGGTTTATAAAGAACTTCAGGAAAATGTATTACCATACCCAATGGGAAATATTCATCCGCGTTTTTGGGCTTGGTATATGGGCAATGGCACTATTTCAGGAGTTATGGGCGATTTTTGGGCATCTATACTCAATCCTAATTTAGGTGGAGGTAATCATGCTGGTCATAAAGTTGAAGAGCAAGTAGTAAATTGGATTAAGGAGATTATAGAATTTCCGAAATCGGCTAGCGGGCTTTTATTAAGTGGAGGTTCTATGGCTAATTTTACTGCATTAGCGGTAGCACGGAATGTAAAAGCCGGTTATGATATTAGAACTGAAGGATTAAAGGAAAACAATTTGGTCTTTTATGCGTCTACCGAAATACACAGTTGTAATATCAAAGCCGTTGAGTTATTAGGTTTAGGTACAAAAGGTCTTAAAAAAATTAAAGTCAATGATGACTATACCTTAAATATTGAAGCATTAAAACAGCAAATACAAACAGATAAAGCTAACGGATTACAACCCATTTGCATTATTGGTACTTCAGGAACTGTGAATACAGGAGCTGTTGACGATTTACAATCTATTTCAGATATTTGCGAACAAGAAAATCTTTGGTTTCATGTTGACGGTGCTATTGGTGCTATTGCGATGTTATCGGATAAAATTAAAGCTCAGCTCAAAGGCATAGAACGCGCAGATTCTGTTGCTTTAGATTTGCACAAGTGGTTGCACATGCCTTTTGAAGTTGGCTGTGTTGTTATTAAAGACAATGCTGGACACAAAAACACCTTCTCTTTAATTCCTGAATATTTAGCCAAGAACACGAGAGGATTAGCCTCTGGAGAAGATTGGTTTAATGAATATGGTTTAGAATTGTCGAGACGTTTTAGAGCATTAAAAGTATGGATGTCGCTAAAAGAACATGGCAGCAAACGTTTTGGCAGAATGATATCCAGAAATGTAGACCAAGCACATTATTTAGGAGCACTTGTAAATAGTAACAAAGACCTTGAGCTCATTGCACCAATAGGAATGGACATTGTCTGTTTTAGATACAATCCCGGAGGAAAAACAATTAACGAATTAAACGCATTAAATAAAGAAATAAAACTACAGATTGAAGAACGTGCCATAGCTTTAGGTTATACTACGCTTAATGGTAAGTATTGTATTCGCTGTGCAATCTCAAGTCATCGTGTTACCGATAAAGATTTTGATGCCCTTGTAGAAAGTGTGTTAAGTATTGGAAAAGAGTTCCAATAATAATAAAAAATTAAAACAGGAACATAATTTTCTGTTATCTGGAAAATTTTGGAGGTAAATGAGTATTTTAGTTCCAATATAACAAGTTGTAAAACATGTAAACTAAAAACCAAATGAAACGACTTCTCATTATAATGTCTTTAGCAGTATTAATAAGTTCCTGCAAAACAGACCCGAAAACCACAACCAAGGAGTGGATTTATCTTTTTGATGGCAGCAGTACCGAAGGCTGGAGAGCTTATAATGGCGAAGTGCTGCCTCCACAATGGGTTATTAAAAATGGAGCCTTAACCTTCGACACAGAAAAGAGATTAGAGTCGGACAAACAAGGAGGGAAAGACATTATTTATGCTAAAGAAGAATTCGATAATTTTGAACTCTATTTGGAATGGAAATTATCTGAAGGTGGAAATAGTGGCGTTTTTTACCACCTAAAAGAAGGTTACAGTAGTCCTCCAGAAATTGCTCCCGAATATCAGTTACTTGATGACCTAAAATGGGAAGAAATTAATAATGCGGTTTTAAAAGATTGGCAAAAAACCGCAGCTGATTATGCCATGTACATTCCTGATAAGAATTTGAAAATTACAAAACCAGCAGGAGAATGGAATACCTCAAGAATCATATTTACTCCAGAATTGGTCGAACATTGGTTGAATGGTAAAAAAGTACTCTCTTTCGTGCCTTGGTCTGAAGATTGGAAGGAACGCAAAAACAAAGGTAAGTGGAAAGATTACCAAAACTACGGATCCTCTAAAACAGGTTTTATAGGACTCCAGGATCATGACAGCCCGTTATGGTTTAAAAATATAAAAATTAAAAAACTAAATCAAACCCCTAGAGATGAGCAATAATCAAAGAAGAGATTTTATAAAAAATTTAGGCCTTGCAGGCGCTGCAATTACTTTGGGAACAGCAAGTGCTGCTGCATTTACAAAAGAAACAATTACATATTTTAAACGAAACAATAAATTATTTAAAGGAGACAATATTAATATTGCTCTAATAGGTGCCGGTGGCATGGGAAATGCAGATGCAGATACTTGCCTAAAACACGACGGAGTAAATATGGTTGCCGTTTGTGACCTTTACGAAGGACGATTGGATAATGCTAAAAAGAAATGGGGAAATGATATTTTAGTCACGACCAATTACAAGGAAATACTAAACAAAAAAGATGTCGATGCAGTTATTATTGCCACTACCGACCATTGGCACAAACAAATATCCATCGATGCATTAAATGCTGGTAAGCATGTATACTGTGAAAAACCAATGGTACACTCTATTAAAGAAGGCCATGATGTTATTAACGCTTGGAAAAAATCAGGAAAGGTTATGATTGTGGGTGCTCAAGGCACCTCATCGGTCGGTAATGAAAAAGCGAAAGAATTATTGGCGGATGGTATAATTGGTACCCTAAACTTTGCAGAAGGCTTTTGGGCAAGAAATTCACCCATTGGTGCCTGGCAATATCCCATACCAAATGATGGTACAGAAAAAACTGTCGATTGGAAACTCTATATTGCCAACACTTCCAAAAAAGCCTTCGACCCATTACGTTTTTTTAGATGGCGAAATTATAGAGATTATGGAACGGGAATGTCTGGAGATCTTTTTGTACATCTGTTCTCAAGTTTACATTTTATAACGAACTCTAAAGGGCCCAGCCAAATAGGAGCTTCCGGTGGCTTACGTTATTGGAAAGATGGTAGAGAAGTGCCGGATGTTATGATTGGTATGTTTCAATACCCCGAAGTAAAAGAACATCCGGGATTCAATCTTTCCCTGAGATGCAACTTTGTTGATGGCACTAGCGGTACAACATATTTAAGACTTGTTGGAAGTGAAGGATCTATGGATGTGCAATGGGATAAAATAATTGTAAAAAGAAACAATTTGGCAACTGGAGATGCTTTTGCTCGGGCAAAAGCAAAGGAGTCTGGACAAGTTATTTTAGATAGGAAAAAAATACAAGCTCCAAAAGAAACTATTTTTAAAGTTGAAGATGGTTATAAAGGCGCACATTACGATCATCATGGGTATTGGTTAAATGCTATAAGATCAGGTGGTACAGTAGATCAAGACCCGGTTTTTGGCTTTAGAGCAGCGGCACCGGCTTTACTTTGTAATGATAGTTATTACCAAAATAAATTTATTAACTGGGACCCAACAAACATGAAATTAATTTAAACTATAAAAGCACTGTAACAAAAGAGTTTATTTTGCATCTTTCTAAAAGAATCAATCAACCAAAACAGTTATGAATTTAAATGAAAGATTTACATCTTTATTATTCCTAATTCTCCCAATCGTAATTTTTGCTCAGGCAGAAACTATTTTTAATGATGTTAGACTAAATGAATCCCTAGAAACAGTAAAAGAAAAATTAAAATCCATTTCAGAATCATCAAATGTCATCTCTATTGATAACCCAAGTTTTCCATTAGCCAAAGACAAGGAAGAGCACCTTATTTGCACAAATATTAAAACAGAAAATGGTACTATCGAAAAGGTGGTTTTTACTTTTGCCGATGATAAACTGCATTATATTGAAGCAAGAAGAAACTCAGTACAAATATTTGATGTTAAACGTAAAGACACAGCCAGAATTCATTTGGATTATAAGGTCTACCTCAAAGACAAACTATTTTTAAACAAGAAAAAAGATATTGTTTGGATAATGAGCAGAGAGGCAATGCACATTAACCTCTACACTTGGGAAAACCCATATTTAAACTCCAACTATACAGGCAATTTCTCTATTTCGAGAAGAATTCCGAAATTTTTAAAAATGGGTGCAAACATTCAAGATTTTAAATCAGAGTTAGAGGCCAATAGTGCTTTTACTGACACAGAAAAGTTAGATGGGTCTGACCCAAATGCGCAATTACAAATAAACTGCTATGGTGTGGATTATTTGGGATTTCCAAGAAAAGTGGAAGCACGTTTTGGAGAAGGGAAACTCAATGTTGTTTGGATATTAACGGCTAAAGGTGAAGAAGATCGTATTCGTAAGGCTTTAATTGCTCAATATGGTAACCCAATATTCACCAACAAAGATTAGGAAATTTATAATAATTGGCAAGTTGGTTTAAGAAAAGATAAGCCAGAAGTATTACTTATGACGCAAGAAATAGGTCTAGAATACAAAACAAGTTATTTTAAACAATAATTGTACATTTTATTTTTTTGCAACAATAGCTTATTATGAGCGTCTTTATAAAAAAATAAATTAATCATTCATAAAAATAGTCACAACTCATACGGTAATAGTTTGTTTTAATGGTAACTGAGCCTACCGAAGTTAACTCCCCAGCAAACTTTTAAACGGATTCTTCATCTTAAATTATTACGTCAACTTTTTAGTAGGTCGAATAGAACTCACGATTGACTTTTTTATTTTACTTGAAGGCCTAGTTTATTTTTTCAACATAACAGGGTTCGGAATCTACAGCTTCTTATAAAACAGGAAAATTATTAAGTGTTGTTTGTTATTAGTTTTTCTGTTGCGCCCTTATTAACGCATTCTGCTCTTCCATTAATTCTGTTAATTGCGATAAGAGCTCGATATCTTTTGGTGTAGCAACTGTAGTATCTTTGATGTCTTGTGCTTTCTTACGCAAACGGTTCATAAATTTAACTACAATAAAAATGGTGAAACCAATAACAATAAAATCTGTAAAGGCTTCCATAAGTGCACCATAACCAATTGCTACCTCATCATTAACCAAAATACCATTTGCATCTAAAACGGTATCTCGAAGTATTAAACGTTTATCTTGTAAGTTGATACCACTTGATAATAAGGATAATGGTGGTAACAATACTTTTTTAACCAATACATTGATTACTTTATTAAAGGATGCGCCAATAATAATACCTATTGCCATATCCATCATATTGCCTTTTACAGCAAATTCTTTAAATTCTCTAAATAGTTTCATGTGTTTATATTTATTGTTTTTAAAAGGTCATCCCGATAATTATCGGGACTGTTCGCTATTAATCATTTTCCTATGGTAATAAAAATTTTAACATGCTCGTTTCATGTGCTTATTTTTATTGTTTTTTTATCCTGATCCCGATCGCTATCTGGACTATCGAAAGTTACATTGAACCCGCTAATAATTATTTCCGTAAGTGAGAAATTTTTATCCTGCTCGTTTCATATGTTCTTATTTATTGTTTTCAATATCTTCTACTTCTTTAAAGAAACTAGTATACTTTCTATAAGCAACAAGTCCTAAAACAGCTATTAAAACAATACTAATTATAATAATATTGATACTTGCTATTTGTTGACCAGATTGATAGGAATGTAATCCTGAAAGATAAAAGTTAACGCCAAAATATGTAAATATAATACTGGCAAAAGCTATAATAGACATCATGTTAAATCCAAAACGTCCGCGAAGTCCGGGAACAAATCGCATATGAATTACAAAAGAATAGACCATGATACTAATTAATGCCCAGGTTTCTTTTGGATCCCAACCCCAATAACGTCCCCAACTTTCGTTTGCCCACATGCCTCCAAGAAAATTACCAATGGTAAGCATCACCAAACCAACAGTTAAGGCCATTTCGGCAACTATTGTAAGCTCTTTTATGTTAAGCCACATTTTCTCTTTATTGCTTTCGTTAGTAAAAACCATAAGTAATAATGTTACAACACCCAGAATCATTCCTAATGTAAATGGTCCGTAACTACCAACTATAATCGCCACATGAATCATAAGCCAATAACTATCTAAAACAGGTTGAAGATTTGCAATGGCTGGATCCATCCAGTTCCAATGGGCAATCATTAAAATCATTGATGTTACAAATGCTGTAGAGGCTAATGTAATATCGCTCTTTCGTCCAAATACCAATCCAAAGAGCATTGTTGCCCAAGCAACATAAATCATAGATTCGTAAGCATCACTCCAAGGTGCGTGACCAGAGATATACCAACGTGCTATAAGACCTAAAGTATGGAGAATAAACAGCCCATAAATGATATATTTAAAACTCTTAACCGTTACACTTATCGCCTTACTTCTATCTCTAAATATTTGTACAATTAACACTATAAACATTAATGTGCCAGCAAACATATACCAACTAAAAAGCTTCTTAAAGATATCATACTTATTGTATTGAACTTCGGTATTTATTTTTTCATCGCTCAACATAACCTCGCTTCCGTACTTAAGTTGTGTCTTTTTAATCGCTTGTAAAAGTTTATCGCTTTCGGTAAAATTACCAGAAGTTTTATCCTGGTTTAACATGTATAAATACACTTTAAATCCTGTGTTTATAAAGTTTCCATATAATGAATCCTGCAGCTTATAATTCTCTGTTTTGTACTCTTTAGTCGATATCCATTTATTAATTTCATTGTCAGGAAGAGGGAATATTTTTAGCGATCTCCCTTCAATTGTATTATACAATAAATTTACGCGTTGATCTGCCTCTCTGAATTCTTTTTGAATTGAGGTAGGCACTTGTGTATTATAAACATCTTCCAGATAAGGAGCTAATTTATAGCGTCCTACATCATCAAAAAAATGTGCTAAAGTGGCATACTTTTCAGATTTATCAAGTCCTATTAACGTTCTTATAGTATCACTTTTTTTAAGCTTCAAATAAATGATTGGTACATTATACCAAAACGTTGGACTTTCCTGAATCGACAGATATATTTGGTTAGCATCAAAACCCTCATAACTATCATGTTTACTTAATTTACGTAGTAATTGTGAAGCATAGGTATTTACAGGCATCATACGCCCTCCAACATCCTGAATTACCAGTTTACCAAATTTATCGGCTTGTTCTTTTGAAGTAATATTTGCCTCTAAAATAGAATCTACTTGCGTTTTTGTAATTCGGCTATGATTATGTGCATCATCTTCCGTCTGCTGTTCTTGTGCTTGTATTGTTAATGCAAAAGCGATAAAGAATACAGATACTAATTTTGCCTTTTTAGCTTTAACCTTTTTTAATTGCTTTCGTAATTCCTCGAAGCGCGTATGCTTGGCAAACAGGATAGATAATAATCCGAAAAATAACATAAAGTAGCCCAAGTAAGTGATTCTTGTACCCCAAGTATCATGATTTACAGAAAGTATCGTTCCTTTTTTGTCAGCATCAAAAGATGCCTGAAAAAATTTATATCCACGATGATTCAAAATATTATTCATATAAATATGAAAATCGAAATCGCCTTCCTGCTCGTCTAAAACCGTTACTTTGCTTTCGAATGCAGAATAGCTGTTTTCTGTTCCCGGATACACTTCGGCTATAAAATCGTTGAGTTTTATACTAAACGGTAATTCTATTATTTTTGATCCATATTTGAACGCAAAATCCAAACCTCCAATAGTAACTTGCTTAAAAGCATTGTTGGTGCCTCTTCCTCCTAAAAGTTTTACAATTTTAGTTTCATCATTAGCTGTTACTTTAAGCACAATACCATCTTCATCGTTTCTTAATATTTCTGATTTTTTAACCACATCAAAAAACCCTTTAATTACAGGTTTAGGAAATACTAAGGCTTGATTGCCAATAATATACCTTGAGCGTAATATTAAAGGTTGAATACTGTCCTTTACCAATTTGCCTTGTGCTCCCGTTGCCATGGTCATAAACTCACCTTCAAAAGGCGACTGGATAGTTAAGCTACTATCTGTATAGGTAATATTTACAGCACCTTCAGTTGGCTTGTTTAATGCAAAGAGTACATTATGGATACTTTGAACTTGTCCTACTTTTAAAAAGTGATTATGAGGTCCTGATGATCCTGCTTCAACCATTTTTAAATAGTATTCGCCAGAATCGTCAGGAACAATATCTTCTTCGGCTCCAGCAATAAATTCTTGAAGTTCTATGGTAACCGGTTGATTGTTGTAATCTGTTTTGCGTTTAAACTTATTATTTAAACGAGGCGAGAAATCGGTTTCATAATATTTAACACGACGTTGTTGTTGTCCGTTTATTATTAAATCGCCATCAATATAAGTGGTTAAATATGTTTTTTGCGATAAGAACACATTTTCAGTAGCACCTTCGCGAATAGCCATCATCCCTTCAAAACCAATATAACGTGTTATAAATGCACCGAGCAGAATAAAGACAAAAGCAATATGTAAGGTAAGCGTTGCCCATTTCTCTTTTCGTAACAAACGATAGCGGAAAATATTTCCAGCAAAATTAATTACAAAAAACACCATTATGGTTTCAAACCACCAGGAATTGTAAATAAGCGTTCTGGAATATGCTGTAGGAGAGGTGTCTTGTTGAGCATCCATGAATGTTCCTGTAATCATTGCTATGGCAAAAACAACAAATAAAATGGCTGTAAGTCGATTGGAAAATAAAATATTAGTGAGTTTTTTTAGCATAGTAAAAACGTCTTTTTAAGTCGTGCAAATATAATTATTTTAGATGGTTTTTAATGGACAAAAATCCTAATTATATGTTATTGTTTGCCTGTCTGGCTTCAAAGATTTTTAAATATAAAAAGGTACTCATTTTTCGTGCTTTTCGATTGGCATATTCGGCATAGTCGCCTTCAAATAATTCATCTATGGTTTGATACCAGAGATTTAACCAAATGCCAAAATGAAATCATGTAATTGTATTATTATTTTCTTTATCTACTTTAGTATGAGCAACTAATGGATACCCTTGATATTTCTTTCTTAAAAATAAATTAGATTCCCAAAAGGTAGTTAGTTTATCAAGATGTTCATCCCAATCTTCGATAGTGTTAAAAAAGGTGTAAGAGTTTCATCTTTCCTAACTTTTGAATAAAAGGAAAACATTAATAAAAATACATCCTCTCTGGTTTTAATATCATTTTTCAAAAATTAATTTCTTTAATTCAATTCTCCTGAATAACTTTCATTAATAGTATAGGATTAATCTCTATTGCTTGGTGTTTTTAACTAGAGCAATTGATAAAGAAGAAAAATATGATAACACATAAACTTTCATTTGGTTTAAATTCAGGTTATTATTCAATGTTATTACACTGCTAAGTAAAATACATTATATAAAAAAATGACAATTATATGACATTATAATTACATAAATATGACAAGTGTATTTTACTAAATAATTAATTTTAACCTAATAATTTAATAGATTCAATAACCCATAATAATTGTAATATAATGGACAGAAAAACTTTTATCATAAAAACAGCTGGCGCTTTACTTTTGGCGGTACTGGCTTATGCTTTATTAAGCTGCTCTTCATCTTCAGATGTTCTAACTCTGGGTCCTACTGCTAGTATCAGGGATTGCCTTGCGAATGGCACAATCAGTGTTATAAGTAATAATCATGGACACATTTTAACAGTACCCAAAACTGATGTTATTGCTGCTGATTGGAAATCATATAGTTTTACTGGTAATGCAGATCATTCTCATAGTGTTATGGTTAGCTCAGCTAATTTTACTACACTTAAAAGCAATCAGCAAATTTCTGTAAACTCAACTTCAGGAGATGGACACACACATAATGCAACTATTTCTTGTGCATAGTTTAAGTTTGGAAATTTTTAAATGAGTTGAAAATTATATGCTTATTTTAGCAGTATGATTTCAGTTGTTTTGCTTGGAGCAGGTAATGTTGCTACTCATTTGTATAAAGTTTTTAAAAAAGCTGATGGTATTACTGTAAATCAATGGTTTAACAGAAGTTTAAACCCACTTCAACCATATAAAAATGATGTTGAAATAACTAACAATATATCTCAACTAAAAGATGCAGATGTTTATATTATTGCTGTAAGTGACGATGCCATTTCACAACTTTCATCACAGTTTTTGTTTGAAAACAGGTTGGTAGTACACACTTCTGGTAGTGTAAGCTTACATAATCTTGACAAAAAACATCAGCGTGGCGTACTATATCCATTGCAAACCTTTTCTAAAAATACAGACTTAAATTTTGAAACCGTACCTTTTTGTATTGAAATTGAGCATAAAACTAATTTTAATATCCTTAAAGAATTAACTTCGTCAATAGGAAGTAAAAGTTATAGAGTGAATAGCGAACAAAGAAGTGCCTTGCATCTTGCTGCGGTTTTTGTTAATAATTTTACCAATCAAATGTATCGTATTGGCCATGAAATTGCAGAATCTAAAAGTGTTGATTTTAATATTTTAAAACCTCTTATTAAAGAAACTGCAAATAAAATTGACAACTTATCACCCTATTTAGCCCAAACCGGACCAGCAAAACGCAATGATAAAAAGACTGTAAAGAAGCATTTAAAGGCTCTCGATAAAAATATCCATAAAGAAATTTACGAACTTATCACAAAATCAATTCAGCAAACACATGGAAAAAAGCTATAAAGAATATTTGCAACATATTACTACGTTTATTTTTGATGTAGATGGTGTTCTCACAGATGGTACTGTCGCCATTACTACCTCAGGTGAAATGCTTCGAAAAATGAATATAAAAGATGGTTACGCACTAAAAACTGCTGTAGATAACGGGTTTAATGTTTGTGTAATTTCCGGAGGTTCTAATGAAGGTGTACGTATTCGTTTACGAGGATTAGGAATCACCGATATTTACCTGGGTGCACATAACAAAATTGAACAACTTGAAGAATATCTCGACATATATAATATTAAAGCTGAAAACGTACTGTATATGGGAGACGATATTCCAGATGTTCCTGTTATGAAACTCGTTGGTTTACCTTGTTGTCCGCAAGATGCTGTTCCTGAGATAAAAGAGTTATCAAAATACATATCTCATAAAAATGGTGGCAAAGGTGCTGTTCGCGATGTTATTGAACAAGTGCTTAAAGTACAGAATAAATGGGATGGAAATTTTGATGCGAAGTGCGATTGAAAAAAGTCCACAGTTTGCAGTGTTCAGTTTGCAGTAATCATATTTTATCATAAAAATCAGCGTTATCAGCGTTCTATTTAGTTTGCGAAACAATCAGTATTCAAAAGAAACAAAACAACTAAATGATTCATTTTTTAAACCTCATTCGTTGGAAAAATTTACTTCTAATTGCATTTGTGCAAGTGCTCATTAAATATGCATTATTTGATCCTTTTAATATTGATGTTACACTAAATGGTTTTGGGTTTTCGCTACTCGTTATTGCTTCACTTTGTATAGCAGCAGCAGGAAATATTATTAATGATATTTACGATATCGATACCGATTTAATTAATAAGCCCGAAAAAGTGATTGTTAGTAAATCCATTTCCGAAACTAAAGCTTTTAATCTGTTTTTAGCGCTAACTATTATTGGTGTTTGCATAGGTTTTTATCTTTCCAATCTTATAGATAAAACGGGGTTTTCAGCACTATTTATATTTACTTCTGCTTTGCTTTATGTGTATACCACATCTCTAAAACAAACTCTCCTTATTGGTAATATAGTCGTTTCTGTTTTGGTTGCATTGAGTATTATTATTGTTGGCTTGTTCGATTTAATACCAGCTATTACCTCTGAAAATCAGCAAACACAGTTAACCATATTTAAAATTTTAATTAATTATGCATTGTTTGCTTTTATGATCAATTTATTGCGGGAAATAATTAAAGATATTGAAGATTTTGAAGGCGATACTAAAGCTGATATGAGAACACTTCCAATTGTAATTGGCAAAAACAAAGCTAAAACAGTCTTATTTGTTTTATCATTTATTCCCTTGTTGGCAATTGTTTACTATGTTATCACATTTTTATACAAACAACAAATTGCAGTAGGCTATTTCCTGTTATTTGTTGTTGCGCCTCTACTCTATTTTTCAATTAAAATTTTAAGTGCAAATACCCAAAAGAAATTACATCATCTTTCGAATGTGCTTAAATTAATACTATTTTTTGGGGTTTTGTCACTATTACTTTATAAATTCAAATTTATTTATATTAACTAATGCTGAACGAAAAACTTAAAGATTACACTATAATTCTGGCATCTGGTTCACCAAGGCGTCAAGCGTTTTTTAAAGATCTAGGGTTAGATTTTGAAATTAGATTAAAACCAATTAAAGAAATCTATCCAGAAGATTTAGTGCATTTTGAAATAAGCGATTATCTCGCTCAATTAAAATCTGTGCCTTTTGAAGGGGAATTAAAAGAAAATGATATTCTCATAACAAGCGATACTATTGTTTGGCTTAACCAAACCGCTATCGGAAAACCAAAAAACGAACAAGAAGCTTTCGATATAATTTTATCTTTAAGTGGAAAAACTCATGAAGTCATTACTTCTATATGCTTTACAACAAAAACTTCACAAAAAATTGTACACGATATTACTAAAGTCACTTTTAAAGATTTGAGCGATGATGAAATTTGGTATTATATTAAAAACTTCAACCCATTAGACAAAGCCGGAGCTTATGGTATTCAAGAGTGGATTGGACATATTGGCGTTACTAAAATTGAAGGCTCATTTTTTAATGTTATGGGGTTGCCTGTACATTTAGTTTACAAAATGTTAAATGATATGGTTAACACATAAAAGGTTAAAGAAACATTAAAACAAGTCCTTACCCTACATATCTTTTATATATTTGACTTCTATCAATTCAAACTAAATATGCGAATACCAACACTTGCCTTACTAATATTACTATTTAGTTTAACAACAATTCTTGCTCAAAAACCCAACAAACCTAATGCTTCAAAAATATATGAGTCTATTACAAAACTCAATTTTTTAGGTTCTGTTTTATATATTGCTGCACATCCAGACGATGAAAACACACGTCTTATTTCATATATGTCAAATCATATAAAAGCACGAACCGCCTATTTATCTATCACCAGAGGAGATGGTGGACAAAATCTTATAGGATCTGAAATCAGAGAATTATTAGGTGTTATTCGTACACAAGAACTTTTAGCAGCACGTCGTATTGACGGAGGGGAACAAATGTTCACAAGAGCCAATGATTTTGGATACTCTAAACATCCGGATGAAACTCTGGATATTTGGAACAAAGAAGATGTATTAAGTGATGTCGTTTGGGCAATTCGGAAATTTAAACCAGATGTGATTATTAACAGATTTAACCATACAACTGCCGGAAAAACACATGGTCATCATACAAGTTCTGCTCTATTAAGTATGGAAGCTTTTGATGTTTCTAATGATAAATCAAAATTTCAAAACCAAATTAAAGAGGTTGGTATCTGGAAAGCTAAAACCCTTTATTTTAATACACATTGGTGGTTTTATGGGAGCAGAGAAAAATTTGAAGAAGTCGATAAAAGCAATATGATAAGTTTCGATATTGGTGTTTATTATCCACAAAAAGGATTGTCAAACAATGAAATGGCATCCATAGCAAGTAGCCAACATTTATCGCAAGGCTTTGGAAGGTTAGCTACACGTGGTTCAAATAAAGAATATATAGTTTATATTAAAGGTGATTTCCCTAAAGACAAGACTACTGTTTTTTCTGGTATTGATACCTCTTGGAATCGCATAAAAGGTGGACAAGCCATTGGTGAAATTTTATATAATGTTGAAAAGAATTTCAATTTTAGAGATCCATATGTACATCTTTCAGAATTAATGAAAGCCTATCAATTAATTCAAAGCATTGAAGATACCCATTGGAAAACCATTAAAACCAAAGAAATAAAATCAATAATTGAAGCATGTTTAGGTTTGTATTTAGAAGTTTCATCTAATACTTCAAGTGCAAGTAATGGCAGTAAAGTAATATTAAATATTGAAGCCCTAAACCGAAGTAATATTGCTTTGGAATTAGTTTCATATACTATTTCTACAAATTCTGTTACTACTCAAAAAAGCAAATCTTTAGAACCAAATATTAATCTTAATATTAAAGATACTATTACTTTATCCAATAATTTAAAAAACACAACACCATATTGGTTAGAAAGCAAGGGGACTCTCGGAATGTATAAAGTAGATAATCAAAATTTAATTGGCTTACCGGAAACGCCTCGCTCATTAACTGTAGATTTTAATCTTATTATTAAAAACACTCCTATTACTATTACAAAAAATGTGGTGTATCGCTATTCAAAACCAGATAAAGGTGAGTTATACAGACCTTTTGAAATTATTCCGGAAGTATCAGTAAAAATCGCAGAAAAAGTCATCATTTTCGAGAACGATAAACAAAAAGAAATTCCAGTTACTATAAAAGCTGGACGAGACAATTTAGAAGGTTTTGTGAGTATGGATTATCCAAAAGATTGGAGCGTATATCCAGATAAACAAAAGTTTTCCATAGCAAATAAAGGACAGGGACAAACGTTACTTTTTATAGTTACTCCTCCTAAGTTTCAAAGTGAAGGAAAATTGATTCCAAAAGTAAATATTGAAGGGAAAATATATTCAAAAGAATTAGTGGAAATCAATTACAGCCATATTCCATTTCAAACTGTTTTGCTTCCAAGCGAAAGTAAAATTGTACGGTTAGATATTCAAAAAAGAGGTGAAAATATTGGATATATTGAAGGTGCTGGAGACACAGTTCCTGAAAGTTTACGACAAATAGGCTATAATGTCATTATTATAAAACCTGAAGATATTACACCTGAAAGTCTCTCAAAATTTGATGCCATTGTAGTCGGTATTCGTGCTTATAATATTGTTGATGAATTAAAATTTAAGCAGCAGATTTTATTCGATTTTGTAAAGTATGGAGGCAATATGATCGTGCAATATAATACAAGTCGAAGAATAAAAGTCGACCATATTGCACCTTACGATTTAAAATTGTCCAACGATAGAGTTACCGACGAAAATGCCGAAGTACGCTTATTAAACCCAGAACATGAACTGCTAAACTATCCAAATAAAATCACTGCAAAAGATTTTGAGGGTTGGACACAAGAACGTGGTTTGTATTTTCCAAATGAATGGTCGAGTGAGTTCACCCCTATTCTATCCATGAATGATGCTGGAGAAACGCCTAAAGATGGAAGTCTGCTCGTTGCCAAATATGGCAAAGGATATTTCATTTACACAGGATTAAGTTTTTTTAGAGAATTTCCAGCAGGAGTTTCCGGAGCTTATAGATTGTTTGCAAATATGCTTTCTATTGGAAAAGATAAAATTAATATGGAAAACAAATTAACTGACTAGCCCATAATGGGCATTAATAAAAAAAATAGTTAACCAATTGGCTACAAACCTAATAACTATTTAATAATCGCCATTAAACATTCGTGAATTCATGGCTGAAAAGCAACAAATATAATTTTATGGAACAATCTCAAAAATATGAATGGAAATCAATTTACACCATTGTTTTAGCTGTTAATGCTGCATACTTTATTTTATTCTATTTTTTAATGAATACTTTCTCTTAATATGCAAGCATTAGACTGGATTGTATTAGCTACAACCTTACTTTTTATTGTTGGCTATGGTACATGGAAAACACGAGGCAGTAAAAACGTACAAGATTATATTCGTGGTGGTAATCAATCAAAATGGTGGACTATAGGTTTGTCGGTTATGGCGACCCAAGCAAGTGCCATTACCTTTTTGTCAACTCCAGGACAAGCATTTCATGATGGGATGGGATTTGTCCAATTTTATTTTGGACTTCCTATTGCAATGGTTATTATTTGCATGGTATTTATCCCAATATATCATCGTTTAAAAGTTTATACTGCGTATGAGTTTTTAGAAGGACGTTTCGATTTAAAAACAAGAACACTAACTGCTATTCTGTTTTTA
>Ga0208879_1001708_pt1 | contig 20321 bp, 10 predicted proteins | sample Knorr_S15_td_Bot_FD_185605 | JGI IMG/M metagenome (GOLD analysis project Ga0208879, IMG submission 185605) | Marine microbial communities from Southern Atlantic Ocean transect - Knorr_S15_td_Bottom_ad_5009_LV_A (SPAdes) (version 2) | ecosystem: Environmental > Aquatic > Marine > Oceanic | place... | reverse complement strand
TTTTATAAGAAATAAAGTATAGTTTTGAAATAAGTTCTATCACAAAAAAGAAGAGGGACCTAAAAGGGGACCTTTGAGGAATTACATGGGTAGATAGTAATCCTGCTACCCCGACTAAAAATCCCTAATTTTACTTAAGATAGAACCGCAATAGCGGTTCTTTTTTAGTTACTAACACCTTGTTTTCTTAGGCTTCATTTTTATTAGTTTTATCACTTCAAAAACTTATCTTAATGAAACTAAAACACATTAAACATACTGATGTATTGGACTTCTTTTCTATAGAGGAAAGCATCCTTGCAGATATTCCAATGTTTACTGATAGTGTGCAGGCAGGTTTTCCTTCTCCTGCTGAGGATTATATGGACTTGGATTTAAACTTGCAAGACCATTTAATTCAGAACCCTTCAGCTACTTTTTGTGTAAGAGTAGTTGGAGAAAGCATGAAAGATGCAGGAATTAAGAGTGGTGATATTATGTTGGTGGATAAATCTCTTACCCCAAAAAACAGAAGTATTGTATTGGCAGTAATTGATGGAGAGTTTACAGTAAAACGAGTAAATGTTAGTGAAAATGAACTTTACTTAATGCCAGAAAATGAGAATTTCCCTCCAATTAAGATAACTGAGGAAATGGATTTTCAAGTTTGGGGAGTAGTAACCTATATCATTCATAAAGCCCTTTAGTATGTTTGCCTTAGTGGATTGCAATAACTTTTATGCCTCTTGCGAGAGGGTATTCAATCCTAAGATTGAGAAGAGGCCTGTTATTGTACTTTCCAATAATGATGGATGTGTGATTGCAAGAAGTAATGAGGCCAAATCCTTAGGGGTAAAGATGGGTGAGCCTGCTTTTAAACTCAAAAACCTAATTGAGAAGTATAACATCAATGTATTTTCCACCAACTTTGCTTTGTATAGTGATTTATCCAAAAGAGTAATGAATGTGATGAGTACAGAGGTAGATAAAATGGAAATATATTCTATTGATGAAGCATTTTTAGATTTCTCAGACTATGCATCAAAAGAAAGAGGAATTGCTATTAGAGAGAAAGTAAAGAAGTGGACTGGCATTCCCGTATCGGTAGGTATTGCACCAACTAAGGTGTTAGCTAAAGTTGCAGGGAATATTGCTAAAAAATATACAAAGTCAGGTGTTTTTATGTTTGATGATGAGGATTTGATTGGAAGGGCTTTAAATGTGTTTCCTGTGGAGGATTTATGGGGTGTTGGTAGAAATAATGCGAAAAAGTTAAAGGCTGTTGGTATTCATACGGCTTTGCAGTTTAGAGCATGTGATAGTAATTGGATAAGAAGAAACCTGTCGGTTAATGGAGTTAGATTGCAGAAAGAACTTTTTGGAGAGGTTTGCTATCCTTTGGAGTTAAAAAGGAATAGGAAAAAGAATATCTGTACGGCTCGTTCCTTTGGTGTTGAGGTGAGAGAGTTATCTGAATTGAAAGAAGCGATTGGTTCTCACGCTAATACTTGTGCTACTAAGTTAAGGCAAGAGAAAGGTTGCTGTACTTCTGTCAGTGTATTCTTGAGTACAAACCCTTTTAAGCCAACTACCAAGCAGTACAATCCTTATAAAGTCATTCAGTTAGATGTACCAACTAATGATAGTATGGAAATTGTAAAAACTGCAATAAAAGGCTTAGAAAGTATTTTTAGGAATGACTGTATTTATAAGAAAGCAGGAGTTATAGTTGGTAAAATTGTACCTCAGCAACAAGTGCAACTAAGTCTGTTTGATAAACTAGATAGAAATAAACGCAAGAGTATTAACAAAGCAGTTGACAAACTTAATGCGGTAATGGGTAGGGATAAAGTAAGACTTGCAGTTCAAGGCACTGGGAGAAAGTGGAAGTTAAAGCAAGAAAAGTTGTCTCCTTGCTACACAACTCGCTTTGCTGATTTGTTAAAAGTGGAAATTAAGTAATATGGAACCACTTTTTTAAATAATACGTTAACCTTAAAAAAAATGATTAACAAACTCTTCAAATGTAGTGTAAATGTTTGCTTTTCAGTCATCTGTTATTTACTTATGAGTAGGTATGTTTAGGTGTTTTAGATTATTTTACTAAATTGCAACCCCTTAAAATTTTTTATGAAAAAAATAGTGTTTCCTATAGTCGTTATTATTAGTTATTTCTTTAGTACTAATACAAATGCTCAAGTTGTTCAAGAACAAGCTGATAAATGGCAGTTGATAAATGGCATTAAATTAGAATCTGGAACACCAACAAAGAATCTAATTAAAATTGAACCAACTAAGGTTTCTCCTTCTATTAATTCACAAAATACTGCTGATATTCCAAAAAAGAAAGACAAAGTTGTAAAGCCGCCAAAAGTTCTTAAATATGGCAATAAAAAATCATCAAATAGTATAAAAAAGGAAGATGAAGAATAGAGTGTATCTTGGTTTATTGATGTTTTGTTTTTTGTTTGTTTTATCATCAAAACAAGCAGATGCTCAATGTACGCACACCTTCAATATGTACGATTCCTATGGAGATGGTTGGAATGGCGCATCTGTTAACGTGTTGGTAAATGGAAGCGTTGTTATATATGGAGCAACTATTTCAGGTTGGGGATCTTACGGTTCTGTAAATTTCTCAGCCAATATGGGTAATTCAATTTCTTTGGGAGGCTGGGTTTCAGGTTCATGGAATTCTGAGATTTCTTGGGATATTAAAGATGGAAATGGAACAATTATTGCATCAGGAGTTTATGGCGGACTTACAAATTCTACTGCAAATTGTTCGGCACCACCTGCATGTTCTGCTGGAGAAATAAGTGTTACACTCAATATGCAGGATTCCTATGGAGATGGTTGGAATGGAAATACTTGGGCTGCAAGTTCTACAACAAATTCAACTATTTCTTACGGTCCTTTTACATTATCAAACGGATCATCTGGATCCACTACTTTTTGTATGTCAGAAGATTGCTACGCAATTGTATGTAATTATGGTTCATGGCAATCAGAGGTTAGTTGGCAGTTAGTTAATAATGCAACAGGTGGAATAATTGCATCTGGTGGAGCTCCTTATAGTCAATCTCAGATTGCCGTTGGTTCAGGCTCTTGTTCATCACCTCCTCCAAGTTCATCTGCTTTTTGTGATGATTTTGAATCTTATACTAATGGATCCTTGTTAGCTGCTAGTTCACCTAATTGGGCAACTTGGACGCAACCTTACACTGCTAGTGAAGATGTTCAGATAACAAATAGTTTATCTAACAGCCCTTCAAATTCAATATATTTTAACGGACAAAGTGGAGGAGGACCTTCAGATGTTATACTTCCTTTTGGACCTACGGCACCTTATACAAGTGGATATTTTAATTTCTCTGCAGAGTTTTATGTTATTAATGGTGCTTATTTTAATTTTCAATCAGAGGTAGCAACTAATATTGGTTGGGCTTTGGATGTAGGAATGAATAATGGAACTATTAACTTTGGAACTTATCCAGGTTCATGGACTGCAGTTTATTTAAGTTCAACTTATCCAACCAATCAATGGTTTGAGGTACGCATGGAAATAGATATAAACTCAAATTTGTGGGAAGTATTTATTGATGGTGTTTATCAAGGATCTTTTTCAAATCCTAATAATAAAATTGCCTCATTAGATTTATTTCCTCTTGCAGGAAATCAATTTTATGTAGATGATGTTTGTTATGAATATTCTACAACTCCAATAAGTACTTATGGATGTACGGATCCAATTGCTTTAAACTATAATCCAAGCGCTACTATAGATGATGGTTCTTGTACTTATCCAAGCTGTGCTTCAAATGAACAAGAGATTGTTATCACAATTACTACTGATGATTTTCCTGAAGAAACTTCTTGGCAATTAGTGGATCAAAATGGTGGTGGGTTTTCTTATTCTTTCACTCAATCTGATGATAGCCTTACAACATATACATGGAGCATTTGTGTTCCTGATACAAATTGTTATCAATTCACAATTTCTGATACTTATGGGGATGGTTTATGTGGTAGCTGTTGGGGAGGTACGGATGGATATTATAATGTAACATATAGCGGTACAACAGTAGCTAATTCCACTGTGGCTAATTTTGGAAGTTCTGAAACTACTTTTAATCTTGGAAATTGTTCGTTTCCACCATCCTCTTGTCCTAATAATGATATTGAGGTAATTATTACAATTAATACAGATGATTATCCTACTGAAACATCTTGGTTTTTAATGGATCAATATGGGGGAGGATGGACTAATGTACCACTTACTTCTTCTTTTGCTAACACAACACTTGTCTGGACGCTTTGTGTGCCAGATACAAATTGTTATACTTTTACAATGTTGGATGCGTATGGAGATGGTATTTGTTGTGCTTGGGGTTCAGGATCATATAATATAAGTTATGATGGTATTGCTGTTGGAAGTGGAGGTTCTTTTGCTTTTGCGCAGGAACATTGTGGTATTGGAATGTGTACACCAAATTGTCAGATTGTAATTCCGCCTACAGCAATAAGTGAGGGAGAGCCTTGTGGTACAGATGCTAATCATGGTTGTGATGATAACTGGAGAATTTCGAATTTTACGATTCAAAATGCTGATGATTGTTCTTGGGGGTATCTTGGAAATTTTTGTGGGCCAGAGTTAAATCCAGACTTATTTGTTTTTATGACAAAAAACTCTAATTATTTTTATTATTCAGATTATTATTTAGACACATGGTATCCTAATAGTTTTTCAATGTATGCAGGGCAAACTACTCCAGCTTTAGAAATCCCTACTCAAGGTCTTTTTACATCTCCATATGTTGCTGGGCAAACTAATACATATGAATTTAGTATTGGTGATAATGATGGAGGGTTTATTCAAACTTTAGGATGGAATAATAATGATTATTTAGGATCTTATACATTATCAAACTCCTTAACAATAGGAGTAAATTCTATTACAACATCTACTGGTAACGCTAATGTAGATTATACTCTTTTAGCTCCAGTGAATAATTACACTCCTTTAACTAATAATAATATAGTACATGGTAATTTCTGGGCAGAAAATGCAAATAGAGATACAGATTGGTATTCCTTTTCACTTTCTGATAGCAGTACATTTACTGTAAATGCAATTTCAGAAACTCCTTTTAATGTAATGTTATTTGATGCAGCAAATGGTTGTGGTGCTGCAACTGTAATTGATTCTGTTTTTGCTTTAGGCTGTGACACAATTAATATTCAGCAAAGTTTACCAGCAGGAGATTATTGGTTACTTACTTTTCCCACTACTTATTCTTGCATGCCTTGTTCGGATTCTATTGATTATTTGTTAGATATTGCTTGGACTGATGTTTGTAATTTGGAGGTGATAGCTTTTGCAACTGATGCTGATTGTTCAGGAAATAATGCTCAGATTAATTTGATAATTACAGGAGGAACAGCTCCTTTTACTTATGACTGGAGTAGTGGAGATACAATACAGGATTTACAGAATGTGTCAATTGGAAATTATGATGTTTTTGTGTCAGATGATAGAGGATGTGTAGATACGGTAAGCAATATAGTCGTTGGGGTTGGTGTTTTAGTTCACGATTTTTCTGTTGCTGATTATGTGATGGCATTTGAGCCCTTACAAGATTTTAGTGGTTGGCTAATTGATGATGCAAATAATGATGGTTATTCTTGGAGTGTTAATCAATATACAGGAGTAAATAGTTCTTATGGTGCATTGTATAATTATAATACTAATGGAACAACTTCAGCTGATGATTGGTTATTTTCACAATGTTTTGTGTTGGATAGTGCTGAGACCTATTATTTGAGTTTTTTATCTAGAGTAGCAAGCGCTTCCTTTCCTGAAGATATGAGTGTTTATCTTGGTGATGCTCAGCATGCTGTTTTTATGAATACTCAACTTATGCAGTTAAATAATATGACAAATGTTATTTTTGATTCATTGGGAGTGTTTTTCACGGTCCCTGCTACTGGAGTATATTATATTGGTTGGCATGCTGAAAGTGGTGCAAATAATTGGCGTATAGATTTAGATAATATTAATTTAGGTTTATTTGTTCAGCAATTTGGCTGTACCGATTCCTTAGCAATAAATTATGATCCTCAAGCACTGGTTGATGATGGTAGTTGTATTTATCCGATTTATGGTTGTACCGATCCAACTGCGGTTAATTATGATTCTCTTGCAAATATAGATGACGGTTCTTGTATGGCAATGGTTTATGGCTGTACTGATTCAACCGCAATTAATTATTATGTGGGAGCCACAATTGATGATGGTAGTTGTATGTATAATTTGTTTGGGTGTACAGATTCTTTAGCTATAAATTACGATCCTACTGTATTGATTGATGATGGCTCTTGTATTTATCCGTTTTATGGTTGTACCGATTCAACTGCGGTTAATTATAATCCTCTGGCAAATATAGATGACAGTAGTTGTGTGTACTGTGTAGATGGTTGTACAGATATTACAGCTTGTAACTATGATGCAACAGCTACTTGTGATGATGGTTCATGTATACTACCTGATGGCTGTACTGACTCAACTGCATTAAATTATGATTCAGCAGCTACTTGTGATGATGGGAACTGTATGTATGGTGTATACGGTTGTATGGATTCAACAGCTAGTAATTATGACTCATTAGCCACTATAGGTGATGGTTCTTGTATTGCTTGTGTTTACGGTTGTATGGACAACACTATGTCGAACTATGATGCTTCAGCTACTTGTGATGATGGTTCTTGTATTGCGTTTGTGTACGGTTGTACGGATTCAACGGCACTTAACTACTATGCTGGTGCAAATATTGATGATAGCAGCTGTATTTATCCAATATATGGATGTACCGATCCATGTAATAGTTGTAATTATAATCCTTTAGCAAATATGGATGATGGTAGTTGCGTATATAGTACAGCTTGCATGGCTACTGGATGTATTGATCCTCTTGCCTTGAATTATGATTCTACTGCATGCTATGATGATAGTTCGTGTGTGTATTGCGTTTATGGATGTATGGATTCAACGGCCTTAAATTACGATTCATTAGCTACTTGTGATGATGGTTCTTGTACGTTTTTTACTTGTGGTGCTATAACAGGAGTTAACTTAACTGATGCAATACAAGATAGAGCTACCTTTAACTGGGATGATATGAACGATAGTTATTGTGTTGTAGATCAAATTAGAATTCGTTACCGTGAGGTAGGAACTTCTATTTATTTTAACAAGAATATGGGCGCTCCAGTTGGAAACAATGCTCCATGTTTGAGTACTTCTAAATTAGTACTTAACTTGACAGCTTCTACTCAATATGAGTATGACTTTAAGATTTGGTACCAAGCTGGAACTGTTATTAACTGGCATGTAAATGGTACATTTACTACAGCTGATGTTTGTGTAAATGCTACTAACATGAGCGCAACACCAACTTCAACTACTCAAGCTGACTTCTGTTGGGATGCTCCGGCATCACCTTGGGCGTTCGTAAGATTACAATATAGAGAGAATGTTCCTGGTTCTTCATTTTCTAATATTGGAGGATTCGGAGTTATATCTCCAGATCTTTGTAAAATTAAGAACGGTTTAACTGCAGGTACACAGTACAGAGTAATGTGGAGAACATGGTGTAATCTAACAGGTGGTCCTTACAGATCTCCAGTTTGGGATGGTCCAGTAATTTGGACACAACCAACTGTAATAAGATTAGAAGGCGGTATAACAATAACTAACTTGGATATTTATCCTAACCCATCAAGAGATATCTTTAATGTGAGTTTCACATCAGAAGCGGCTCAAGACTTAAAAGTAAGAATACTTAATGTAGTAGGAGAAGAACTAATAAGTGAAGACCTACAACAATTCATTGGCGAATACACCAAACGGATTGATCTTACTGCTAATGCTAAAGGAATTTACTTTTTAGAGATAGTAACAGAAAATGGAATTATAAATAAAAAATTAATTATACAATAAAAAACATTCTAAATTATGAAAAAATTACTTACACTTTTACTTTGCATCCCATTGTTGGGATATACACAAACAAGCCATACAATTACAACTTCTGGATTATCATTTACTCCCGATACAATAAACTGTAATGTTGGAGATTCAATAACTTTTGTATTAAGTTCAAACCATAATGCTGCTGAAGTAGATCAATTTACTTTTAATAGTGGAGGAGCAACATCTAATGGTGGGTTTAATATTGGATTTGGACAAACCCAAACTATTGTAATTTCAAATGCTCAAAGTTATTATTATGTTTGTCAGCCACATGTAAATTATGGAATGAAAGGGGTTATAATTGCAAATGCTACTACTATTTATGGATGTACAGATGCAAATGCTAGTAATTACGACCCATTGGCAACTATTGATGATGGAAGCTGTATTTATTCTACTCTTGCTTCAGATCTATTTATCTCGGAATATGCAGAGGGAAGTGGAACTAATAAGTATATAGAGATATTTAATGGGACAGGTCAAGATGTTGATCTTTCTAATTATCAATTATGGAAAGTAACTAATGGTGGTACTTGGCCAGAATATACATTTAACCTTTCTAGCATCCTTTCTCATAATCATGTTTATATTGTATATAGCTCTAGCACTAGCGTTGATCCTATTATTGCAGCAGCTGGAGATGTAACATGGAGTCAAGTAACCTGGACAGGTGATGATGCTGTAGGTTTGGCAAAACAAGTAGCAGCACAGAGTGGATCAAGCTTTGTACTTATTGATGCAATTGGAGAAGATGGTCCTGATCCTGGTACTGGATGGAATGTAGCTGGAATAACTAACGCCACAAAAGATCATACATTAGTTAGAAAATGTTCAGTAACTCAAGGAAATACAAATTGGAGCTTATCTTCTGGAACTAATGCTCAAGATTCTGAATGGGAAGTATTTCCTCAGAATGATTGGTCAGATATTGATCAGCATACATTCCCATGTCAATCTGCTCCTGTTTATGGTTGTACTGATTCCACTGCAATTAATTTTGATCCTTTAGCGACAATTGATGATGGTAGTTGTATTAGTTTGACTTTTGGATGTACTGATTCAACAGCATTTAATTATAACTCAACTGCAAATTCAGATGATGGGAGTTGTTGTTTTCAAAGTGGATGTACTGATCCATCTGCTTATAATTATGATCCCTCAGCATGTTATAATGATGGCAGTTGTATAACTCCTAATTTTGGATGCATGAATACTAATGCAATGAATTTTGACTCCACCGCAACTATAAATGATGGTAGTTGTATTTTTCTGGCGAATAAAGTAGATTTATTTATATCTGAATATGGTGAAGGAAGTTCGAATAATAAATATATAGAGATTTACAATTCTACATCAAACCCAGTTGATTTATCTTCCTATGCTCTCACCAGAGTTTCTAATGCTCCAACAACCGTTGGTGTATATGAGTATTGGGTAGATTTTGATTCTGCTGCTGTTGTTTTAGCAAATGATGTTTATATTGTAGCTCATCCATCATCTGATTCTGTTATTTTAGCTCAAGCAGATATGACATATTCAGCATTGAGTAATGGGGATGATGGTTTTGCTTTAGTTTATGGTGGAAAACCCTTAAGTCCTGTTTTGCCAGGAAATGAATATGTTATTCTTGATTTTCTTGGAGATTTTAATGGAGATCCTGGATCTGGTTGGGATGTTGCTGGAGTAAGTCAAGCAACAAAGGATCATGTTTTAATTAGAAAGTGTGATGTAAATATTGGCAATACAAATTGGACAAGCTCAGCTGGTACAGATTCATTAAATTCTGAATGGACAGTTTTAGCTAATGAAGACTGGTCAGATATTGGGCAGCATACTCATCCATGTCAATCTGTTGATGTTTATGGTTGCACAGATTCTACTGCTACAAATTACGACACTAATGCAACTATTGATGATGGAAGTTGTACATATCCTGTAAGTTGTGGTGCTATAACAGGTGTTAACTTAACAGATATTATTCATGACAGATTAGTATTTAACTGGGATGACATGAACAGTGCTACTTGTGTTGTAGATCAAATTAGAATTCGTTACCGTGAGGTAGGAAGTTCTTCTTACTCTAACAAGACTATGGGTGCTCCAGTTGGAAACAACGCTCCATGTTTAAATGTTTCTAAATTAGTACTTAACTTAACAGCTTCTACTCAATATGAGTATGACTTCAAGATATGGTACCAAGATGGAACAGTTGTTAACTGGCATGCAAATGGTACATTTACAACAGCTGATGTATGTCCTAATATTACAAATTTACAAGTAAGTACCCCAACAACAACTAAGGTAACCTTTATTTGGGATACTATAGCAGCTTATAGTTTTGTTAGAATTAAAGCAAGGATAGATGTGTCGGGAAGCACTTGGTTCAATGTAGGCGGTTTTGGAGTATTCTATCCAGTTCTTACTAAGAATAAGAACGGCTTAACTCCTGGGATAAGTTATAGGGCTCAAGCAAGAACATGGTGTAATCCTAGTGGTGGAGCTTATCGTTCCCTTTTATGGACAAGTCTTATTTTTTGGACACAGCCAGCTGTTATTCGTTTAACTAATCCTGGATTAACTGAAAGACAATTGCTAAGAATTACAGATTTATTAGGAAGAGAAGTGAACCCTAATAAGGTAATTGATAAAACTACCTTGCTCTATATTTATGATGATGGATCGGTAGAGAAGAAAATTTATTTAGAGTATTAGGTTTTAGATAAATAAAAATCTGAGTAGGTGCTTGGCTTTTTTGTTGGTTGGATTTGTAGATCCTTCACTGTGTTCAGGATAACAAAGACGAGTTGTTCATTTATACCCCTGTTCCAAATGCTTTGGGTTCTTTCCTGAAATATTGGAGAGTTTTTTTTTAGTCTATATGACAAACAACTATCAAAATTTCTATCTTTGCCGACCTTAAAAATTTAGAATTATGGCATTAAAGTGTGGAATTGTAGGCTTACCAAATGTTGGAAAATCAACATTATTCAATTGTTTATCGAAAGCTAAAGCGCAATCGGCAAATTTTCCGTTTTGTACTATTGAACCAAATATAGGAATTATTTCAGTTCCTGATGCTCGTTTGGAAGCTTTGTCAGCCATTGTAAACCCTGAAAGAGTGATGCCGACCACAGTGGAGATTGTGGATATTGCCGGCTTAGTAAAAGGAGCAAGCAAAGGAGAGGGGTTAGGAAATAAATTTTTAGGAAACATAAGAGAAACCAATGCTATAATCCATGTATTAAGGTGTTTTGATGACGATAATATTATTCATGTTGATGGTTCCATTGACCCTGTAAGAGATAAAGAAACTATTGATATGGAGTTGCAATTAAAGGATTTGGAAGCTTTAGAAAAATTGCGCGATAAAAATGTGCGTACTGCTAAGTCAGGTGATAAAGAAGGACAAAAAATATTAGCTACTTGTGAGAAGTATATTGCTCATCTAGAAGCAGGCAATTCTGCAAGAAGTATAGATGCTACTAAGGATGAATTAGAGATTATTGATACATTACAACTAATAACAGCTAAGCCTGTACTATACATGTGTAATGTTGATGAAGCATCAGTAAAAATAGGAAATAAGCATGTAGATGCAGTGAAGGAGGCTATTAAAAATGAGAATGCTGAAGTGTTGTTAATTGCAACTGCTATTGAAGCTGAAATTGCTGAATTAGAAGATGTAGAAGAACAAGCAATGTTCTTAGAAGAATTAGGCCTTGAAAAACCAGGCGTACATTATTTGATACAATCCACTTACAAATTACTAAAATTGCAAACCTACTTTACAGCAGGAGTAAAAGAGGTGAGAGCTTGGACAATAACAGAAGGGACTAAGGCGCCTCAAGCTGCTGCAGTAATTCATACTGATTTTGAAAAAGGATTCATTAGAGCAGAAGTAATGGCCTATAATGATTATGTAACTTTAGGTTCGGAACAAGCCTGTAAAGATAACGGGAAACTATCAGTTGAAGGAAAGGATTATGTAGTGCAAGATGGTGATATTATGCATTTCCGTTTTAATGTTTAATTAGAAATTAGTATTGAGAATTTAGACAAGAGTCTCCTAAAATATTAGCATTCAATACTACTATTTTATATCTATTTTCTCGGTTGAAAACCCTGTTAATAACGCACCTCTAGTTTCTTGGAATAAAATTATTAGTATTTTATATTTGCTTTCTACTAAAATTTAGGTGGTAAAAAGGGAAAATAATGGCAGAAGAAAATTATAATGAAGACAGTATACGTTCGCTTGATTGGAAAGAACATATCCGATTACGACCTGGAATGTATATTGGGAAAATGGGGAATGGTTCCTCACCTGATGATGGTGTTTACATTCTATTAAAAGAAGTAATTGACAACTCCATTGATGAGTTTGTGATGGGTAATGGAAAAATTATTGAGGTTAGCGTAAAGCAAAATAAGGTTTCTGTGCGCGATTATGGAAGAGGAATTCCATTAGGAAAAGTGGTAGATTGTGTGTCAAAAATTAATACTGGAGCTAAGTACGATTCCAAAGTGTTTAAAAAATCAGTTGGGCTAAATGGAGTAGGTACTAAGGCGGCCAATGCCCTTTCCTCTTATTTCCGTATTCGTTCTATTCGTGAAGGAAAAAGTAAGTTAGTAGAATTCCAACAAGGAATAATTACTAATGAAGAACCTATACAAGAAAATACATCCCGAAAAGGAACTAAAGTTACCTTTATTCCTGATGAGGAACTTTTTGGAAAGTACCGATACATTAATGAGTATGTAGAAAAAATGATGTGGAATTATTGTTACCTGAACCCAGGATTGACAATACTTTTTAATGGTGAAAAGTTCTATTCAGACAATGGGTTATTTGACCTTTTGGAACAAAGAACAGATGCTGAAATGTTGTATCCAATCATCCATCTAAGAGGAGAGGATATTGAGGTGGCAATCACACATTGTAAAAACCAATATTCTGAACAATATTATTCTTTTGTAAATGGGCAGCATACCGTGCAAGGAGGTACGCATCAAGGAGCATTTAGGCAAGCATTGGTAAAAACCATTCGTGAATTCTATGGTAAAAATTATGAGGCATCAGATATTAGGCAAGCTGTAAATGCAGCCTTAAGCATAAAGGTAATTGAACCCATATTCGAATCGCAAACCAAAACTAAACTAGGGTCAACCGAAATGGAGCCTGATGGGGTTACGGTACTTACTTTTATTCAGGATTTCTTAAAAAAGGAATTGGATAATTACTTGCATAAAAATGCAGATGTTGCTGAAGAATTGCAAAAGAAAATACAATTAGCAGAATACGAGCGTAAGGCCATGGCGGGGGTAAAAAAGCTAGCCCGTGAGCGAGCAAAAAAATCAAGCTTACACAACAAGAAATTAAGGGATTGCCGTGTTCATTATAACGATCATAAAAAAGAAAATAGAGTTGATTCAACCCTTTTCATAACGGAGGGGGATTCAGCTTCAGGGTCAATTACTAAAACGCGTGATATTCAAACTCAGGCAGTGTTTAGTCTTAGAGGTAAGCCTTTAAATTCATACGGACTTACAAAAAAGGTAGTGTATGAAAATGAGGAGTTTAATCTATTGCAGGCGGCATTGAATATTGAACAAGGAATAGATGATTTGCGGTACAATAAAATTGTAATTGCTACTGATGCGGATGTGGATGGAATGCATATTCGGCTGTTATTAATTACTTTCTTTTTACAATTTTTCCCAGAACTAATAAAAGAAGGACACGTTTATATATTAGAAACTCCACTATTTAGAGTGCGTAATAAAAAGAAAACTCACTATTGCTATACTGAACAGGAGCGTAAGGATGCAATAGCTGATATTGGGGTGAATGCTGAAATTACTCGATTTAAAGGTTTGGGAGAAATATCTCCTAATGAGTTCAAACACTTTATTGGGGATGAAATGCGTTTAGACCCTGTCATTTTAGGAAAAGAAACAACCATTCAAGATTTGTTGAAGTATTATATGGGTAAAAATACTAAGGAACGACAAGATTTTATTATTGAAAATTTAAGAATTGAAGAAGATATAATTGATGTATAGAAAGCAATTAATAGCAACCAATAAAAACACGGTTAATTTTATTATTTTATTAATTGTACTTTTTGGTTTTATAACCATTTTATTCCCTTTGGTATTGATGTATATAGTTCCTCAATCAGGTATAGGAAATTATTTTTTTAATAATTTAATTTATGTATTTATTTCAGTTCTCGTTCCTATCTACTTTGTATACACAGGTATATATTATTATAAAATAAAAATTGATTCTTATGTAATTAATATTACCTCTTATCGTAAAATTGCTATATTATTTCAAAGGAATGATTTTATAGATATTCCCCATAATATGTTAAAGGGTTATGCTATTTTTAATAGGTCGTTTACTTTGAATAAAACCTTGATGTTAAAGATAGAAACGGATAGTAAAAAAATAATAGCAAAACGATTTAACCTTTCATTTTTATCAGAAAGAGAGGAAGAGAAAATAAGTAAAGTGTTGGACAAAATAATTGCAAATAACAAATAATGGAAGAAGATATAATTGCAACTAATAATAATGGCGAACAGGAGGTAATTCATGTTTCAGGGATGTACCAAAATTGGTTTTTGGACTATGCGTCTTATGTTATACTTGAGCGGGCAATACCGCATATAAATGATGGCTTAAAACCTGTACAAAGGCGGATACTACATTCACTTAAAGAATTAGATGATGGAAGGTATCACAAGGTAGCTAATGTAATTGGGCATACTATGAAATACCATCCCCATGGTGATGCCTCAATTGGTGATGCTATGGTACAAATAGGGCAAAAAGAATTGCTCTTAGATATGCAGGGAAATTGGGGAAATACTGCCACTGGTGATAGGGCAGCAGCTCCAAGGTATATTGAGGTGCGTTTAACGCCTTTTGCATTGGATGTTGTTTACAATAAAAAGATAACAAAATGGTCAGCTTCCTATGATGGTAGAGGAAAGGAACCTCAAACTTTACCTGTGAAATTTCCACTTTTACTGGTGCATGGGGTTGAGGGGATTGCAGTAGGGTTGTCTACTAAAATTCTGCCGCATAATTTCAATGAATTAATTGATGCTTCAATTAAAATTTTAAAAGGAGTAAAACCAAGAATAGTTCCTGATTTCATAACTGGAGGTTCAGCTGATTTCACTAATTATAATGATGGAAAAAGAGGAGGGAAAGTAAGAGTTCGTGCTAAAATTTTCCAGGAAGATAAGAATACGCTTATCATTTCGGAATTGCCTTTTTCAACCACTACTTCATCACTTATTAATTCGATATTAAAGGCAAATGATAAGGGGAAAATTAAAATTAAAAAAGTAGAAGACAATACTGCTGAATATGTTGAAATTGCAATTTCAATTCCCGCAGGTATTTCACCAGATAAAACGATAGATGCATTGTATCGTTTTACTGATTGTGAAGTTTCTATTTCTCCATTATCTTGTATCATTGAAGATGATACTCCTAAGTTTATGGGAGTGTCTGAAATATTACATCAATCAACAAATCACACCCTTGATTTATTAAGGAAAGAGTTGGAAGTTAATTTGAACGAATTGCAAGAAAAATGGCATCTTTCATCTTTAGAGCGCATCTTTATTGAAAATAGAATTTATCATAAAATTGAAGAATTAGATAATTGGAAGGAGATTATTTCAGTAATCCATACCGAATTAAAACCTCATACCAAACATTTATTGAGAACTGTAACGGATGAAGATGTGGAAAAACTTACAGAGATAAAGATTAAGAAAATTACCAAGTTTGACCTTAATAAAGCTAATGAAGAGCTAATAAAGTTAGAAGCTAAGATTAAAGTAATAAAGAGTTATTTGGCTAATTTGATTGATTATGCAGTTGCTTATTTCAAAAATCTGAAAAAGAAATATGGAGTAGGAAAAGAGCGTAAAACCGAAATAAAAACTTTTGAGAGCATTGATGCTACGAAAGTAGTAGTTGCTAATAAAAAACTATACATCAATAAGGAAGAAGGGTTTATTGGTACAGCCATGCGAAAGGATGAATTTGTTTGTGATTGTTCTGATATTGATGATATTATTATCTTTCGTAAAAATGGAGTGATGCAAGTGGTGAAAGTAGATAGTAAGGTATTTGTTGGAAAAGATATTATTCATTGTGCAGTCTTTAAAAAGAAAGATGAAAGGACTATCTACAACATGATTTATAAAGATGGAAAGTCAGGTAACATTATGAAGAAGCGTTTTCCTGTAACTTCTATTACTAGAAGTAAGGATTATCAACTTACAAAATCGGACAAAGGAAGTAAGGTATTGTACTTTACGGCTAACCCTAACGGAGAGGCTGAAACAGTTACCGTTAATTTGAAAAAATTACAGAAGCTTAAAGTTTTAAAAATAGATATTGATTTTGCTGATTTAGCCATAAAAGGAAAAGGGGCAGGGGGGAACATTGTTACTAAAAACCCTGTACGAAAAGTAGAATTAAAATCGGAAGGAGTTTCAACTTTATCGGCTCGTAAAATTTGGTTTGATGACAATGTCCAAAGAATTAATGTTGAGGCAAGAGGTGAATTGCTAGGTGAGTTTTCAGCAAAAGACCAAATCCTTACTATAAATCAAAAGGCAATTGCTGAACTTAAGAGTTTTGATATTAGCAATCATTTTGATGATGATATGCTAGTAATTGAAAAGCTAAACCCTAAAAAAGCCGTTACGGCTATTTATTTTGATGGTGGAAAAAACAACTATTTTGTAAAGCGATTCCTAATAGAACATAAAACCAATAAATTTAATTTTATAACAGAGCATAAGGATAGTTTCCTGGAGATAGTTTCTACAGATTGGAGGCCACAAGTTGAGCTAGTTTTTGTAAAAGAAAAAGGAAAGGATAGGAAAACTGAAATCATTAATTTGGAAGAATTTATTGCGATAAAAGGGGTAAAAGCTATTGGGAATAGATTGACATCAAAAAAAATAAAAGAAATTAATTTATTAAGCCCTTTACCTTATGCTGAGGTGGTGGATGTAGAAGAAGTTCCTGAGATATTACCTGAGGAAGTTGAGGAAAAAGTAATTGAACTAAATACTGAAATTGAATTAAATATCACTAATGATATTGTTGAGAAAGATAATAATACTGATGATGATGATGATGGCAGTGAAGGACAAATAACACTAGAACTATAACTGAACACGTAAGATGAATAAATGCCTACTTGAAATTAGTAGGCATTTCTTTTATCTTTGCAAAAAAAAACAAGAAAATGAAAAAAATACTATTACTATTTTTAATGTTGCCTTATTTATTGTTGGCACAAAACTCTTTTAACTTAGGATTGATTGGAAGCTACGAATGGCCAAGTACAGAAGGAAGTGATATTTGGGGATGGGTAGATGCAAATGGAAATGAATATGCTTTAGTAGGCTTAAATGATGGTTTTGCTTGTGTAAATGTTTCTAATCCTGCAAACCCTGTACAAGAGTTTCATATTTCTGATATTAATTCTACTTGGAGAGATGTAAAAACTTTTGGAAATTATGCCTATGTAACTACTGAGGCTGATGCAGGTTTATTGATTGTTGACTTAACGGATATGACGGGGGGTACATTTTGGCATGTATCTTCATTCAATCATCCAACAAATGGGACTTCAGTAGATTTTACTGCAGCTCATAATATTTATATTGATGAAGATGGAATTGCTTATATTTTTGGGGCATCCTCCAATACTGGAAGTTCTCCTGCTGATGGGGCTATCTTTTTGGATGTAGCGGCCAATGCTATTGCACCAGCTTACTTAGGAGAATGGGATGACCAGTACATACATGATGGTATGGCCAGAGGCGACACTATGTATGCTGGTTGTATTTATACTGGGGAAATGTATGTTGTAGATGTAAGTGACAAGGGCAATCCTAGTACTTTAGGTACACACAGTACTCCTAATAATTTCACGCATAATGCTTGGGTGAGTGATGATGGTAATTTTGTATTTACAACTGATGAACAATCAGATGCTTACTTAGCGGCTTACGATATTACGAATATCAATAATATACAAGAGGTAGATAGAATACAATCGAACCCAGGAAGCGGAACAATACCGCATAATGTGCATGTTGATGGTAACTTTTTAATTACTTCTTATTATCGTGATGGAACGACAGTGCATGATATTACTTATCCTAACAATATGATTCAAGTGGCGTATTATGATTCCTATTCGGGTAGTGGTAATGGTTTTGATGGTTGTTGGGGAACATATCCTTATTTACCTTCAGGAAATATAATTTCATCTGAAATAAATAGTAGTAATAATCAATCAGCAAAACTAATGATTTATGAAAGAGGATTTTCCCAAGCCTGTTATTTGGAAGGGAATGTAACAGATGCTTCTAACGGAAATTCTGTAAGTGGAGCAAGTGTTAAAATTTTGAATACAAATTTAGCAAATAGTTCATCTTCTAATCTGTATGGAGAATATATAAGTGGTACTGCCAATGCAGCTACTTATGATGTAGTTTTTTCAAAACCAGGATATTTGACAGATACTTTATCGGCTAGTTTAACGAGTGGAGTAGTAACAATATTGGATGCATCTTTACAGCCTTTAGTTTCCTTTAGTGCAGGTGGAATGGTAGTAGATGTTGCTGGGAATGGAATTGAGAATGCTCAGGTAGTTATTTTTAATACTGACTTTACTTTTAACATGACTACTGATGCAAATGGGAACTTTAACATTAATAATATGTATGAGGGAAGTTATGAGGTTATAGCAGGACAGTGGGGTTATATTACATCTTGTGGAAATGAGTATATTGATCCTTCATCAACTTTGAATATTACTTTGCAAGACGGTTATTATGACGATTTTACTTTTGATTTCGGTTGGACTGTAAGTGGTGGTATAACTTCAGCAAGTGATGGAATATGGGAAAGAGGACTTTCTGAGGGGACATCAGATAATGGAAATAATTATAATCCTGATGGAGATGTAAGTGGAGATTGTACTGATTTTGCTTATGTAACTGGTTTGGCTGCTGGTGGGCAAACAGGAACTAATGATGTAGATGATTTCAATACTATTCTTACTTCACCAATTTTTGATTTAAGTTCAAGTCAAGTTCATTTTGTTAATTATTATTCTTGGTTCCAGAATGGATTTCCTTGGGGAGGAGCGCCTAATGATAGCTTAAGGGTTAGTATTTCAAACGGAAGTACTACTGTTGTTTTGCAAACCGTTACAGGGAACTCACCTGATTTAGGACAATGGAATCATAACTCTTTTGATGTTGCACAGTACATAACACCTACGGCTACTATGCAGTTAATTATTGAAACTGCCGATTGGGATGCACTAGGAGGACATTGGGTTGAAGGAGGGTTTGATAAATTTGAGATTACGAGCACGCCAACTGCTGTAGTGGATGCTGCAACAGAAGAAAAAGGAAAACTAATTAAGGTTGTTGATGTGTTAGGTAGAAGTGCAAAAACAAATACGAATGCTCCTTTATTCTACATCTATGAGAATGGAAGTGTAGAAAAGGGTTTTATAATTGACTAAAGTGAAAAAGGGATTATTTATATTACTATTAATTCCTTTAATGGGCCTTGCTCAACAAAAAAAGGAAGTACTCTTTGTAGGAAATTCTTATACCTATGTAAATAACTTACCTGTATTGGTTGAGCAAATTGCCTTATCCTTAGGTGATACCTTAGTGCATGAGAGTAGCACTCCAGGAGGATCCTCTTTTAGTGCGCACAGTACCAATGCGCAAACGCTTAATAAAATTAATCAGCAGCAATGGGATTATATCGTATTGCAAGCCCAAAGCCAAGAACCTTCTTTGTCTCCTGGGTATGTAAATGCGAATGTATTGCCTGCAGCACAAGTACTGATTGATGCTATTGAAAGCAATTCCTTGTGTATCGAACCGTTATTTTTTATGACTTGGGGCCGTAAGTTTGGTGATGCTAGTAATTGTGTGCCTTATCCGCCAGTATGTACTTATTTAGGGATGCAGGAACGCCTTAGAACGCGTTATTTGGATATGGCATTTATGCATAATGCTAGCTGTTCGCCAGTAGGTATGGCTTGGAAGAAATCCATTGCAATAGATAGTACGCTTAACTTATATTCTTCTGACAATAGCCACCCGAGTATTTATGGAAGTTATTTGGCAGCCTGTACTTTTTATGCGAGTATCTTTAAAAAGAGTGCAGTAGGGAGTAGTTATTGGCCTACAACTATCGATTCGGCTATTGCTTATAGCTTACAACAAA
>Ga0208879_1001707_pt1 | contig 20332 bp, 26 predicted proteins | sample Knorr_S15_td_Bot_FD_185605 | JGI IMG/M metagenome (GOLD analysis project Ga0208879, IMG submission 185605) | Marine microbial communities from Southern Atlantic Ocean transect - Knorr_S15_td_Bottom_ad_5009_LV_A (SPAdes) (version 2) | ecosystem: Environmental > Aquatic > Marine > Oceanic | place... | reverse complement strand
AGTATCAATATCATCTTTTGAAACGCCTTTCCAACTACCAGTAACATCAGTTGATTCCACTTCTTCAACTTTGGTAATTTGTTGAATCTTAATGTGGTCTGGATTTGGTGGCATCCATAACATTGCCATATAATCTCCTACATTTCCAACTTTATTTGGTAAAGCCATGGTGATTTTTTCAGCTAAAAACCCTTTTGTGGATAATGCAGTCATTGCTTTTTCTCTAAGATCCATTTTTCCATGTAAAAATAGATAAACATCTTTTTGGGTATCAATTTCTGCCATAAAATCCCTGATTTTTTAGACTAAATCAATCTTTCTTGCTCTAACTCCTTCCAAAAAGGGTTAAATTACAATACTAAGAAACCTTAGTTGTGAAAATCTTTACTGTAGGTAATAGATCTTTTGTTACTAGTTTTCAACTTGCAGGCGTTCCTGGTGTAATATCTGAAACCCCTGAAAATGCTCTTAGTGAAATTAAAAGATTAACTGATGATTCTGATGTTGGCCTAGTTCTTGTAAGTGATGATATCACTGCATCAATTGATGATGAATTGACTGCTCTTCGAGCTGAAAAAGATACTCTTGTTTTTGCATTACCTGCAGCTGGAAGTGAAAAAACTGAAGTCGATTATAGAGTAATGCTCAAAAAGATTCTTGGTGTGTAGTTCTTTTAATCTACTTATACTCAATTCAATAATGTTTTACCATGAAAACCGCATCTGTTAAGGGGCCCTCTATTATCTCAGTAGATGATACCGAAAAACCAGAATTAAGTTCTGGTGAAATTTTAGTACAGATGCATGCTTGTGGGATTTGTGGTTCTGATTTAGAAAAAGTTTTTGGAGAATACGGGCAACCATCAATGCGTTTAGGTCATGAGCCTGCAGGAATAATTTTAGATATTGGCTCTGATGTGATTGAATTCAAAAAAGGTGATAGGGTCTTTACACATCACCATGTTCCTTGTTATGATTGCCATCTATGTAATCATGGAAATGAAACAATGTGTGTGAAATATTCTGAAACTAATCTATCCCCTTGTGGATTGTCTGAAGAATATGTTGTACCTGCATGGAATGTATCTCATGGTGGGGTTCTAAAAATTTCTGATACTCTAAGCTTTGAGGAAGCTGCAATGATTGAACCTTTAGCATGTTGTGTCCGCTCTTGGTCAAAATTTCATCATCAAAAAGGTGATTCAGCTGCAATTTTTGGCGTAGGTCCTACTGGAATAATGCATGTGATGCTAGCTCAGGCACAAAATTTCTCTAAAATCTTTTGTTTTGATGTGAATAATTTTAGATTGGATTTTGCAAAAAAATTTGGTATCACAGAATCCATTAATTCAATGGATGAAAATAAACAACAAAAAATTTTGGAACATACAAATGGATTGGGAGTTGATGTGGCAATTGTTGCTACTAGTAATCTAAAAGCACTTGAGGATGCAATTGATATGGTTAGAAAGGGTGGTTCCGTAATGATGTTTGGCGTTCCTTCAAAAGGAGCAAAACTAAATTTGGATATGAGTAAAATTTATTCTAAAGAAATAACACTTGTAACAAGTTATGCTGCTTCTGATAAAGACACTGCAAAAGCATTATCTCTAATTGAATCATCTCAAATTGATGTTAAACAATTAATTACTCACACGTATACCATTACTGATACTCAAAAAGCATTTGATCATGCACGTAGTGGTGACAAAGCTATGAAAATTATTATAACAAAATAAGAAAGGCTTAAGAAAGGTATTTCTATACTTTCAAAATCGAAGAGATATGGACTGGGGATTACAAAACAGATTATCTAGAATCATTAAACCACAAAATAATCGTGCACTAATGTTGGCAGTAGATCATGGATATTTTCTAGGACCTACTGAAAAATTAGAAAATCCTGCAAAGGTAATTGCACCACTTTTGAAATACTGTGATTCTTTGATGGTTACGCGTGGTGTTCAAAGATCCTCTGTTTCTGCAACAACTGATACTCCGATGGTATTGAGAGTTTCTGGAGGGTCTAGTATTATTGGTGAGGATTTATCTCAAGAAGATATTACGGTATCTATTGAAGATGCAATTAGACTAAACGCTAGTGCTCTTGCAATGTCTATCTTTGTTGGTTCAAAATATGAATATCAAACAGTTGTCAATCTTGGAAAACTAGTCAGTAAGGCTCAAAAATACGGTATTCCAGTTTTAGCAGTTACTGCAGTTGGAAAAGAATTAGGTAAAGATGCACGTTATCTTTCACTGGCCTGTAGAATAGCAGCTGAACAAGGTGCAAATATTGTAAAAACATACTATTGTGAAAATTTTGAAAAAGTAGTCCAATCATGCCCTGTACCAATTATTGTTGCAGGTGGAAAGAAAATTCCTGAACGTGACGCATTACAATTAACATACAATTCAATCAAGGCTGGAGCTGTGGGTGTAGATATTGGTAGAAATGTTTGGCAATCAGAACATCCTGTTGCTATGATTAGAGCCGTTAGATCAATAGTTCATGGAAATTCAAATGTTGAGCAAGCATTTAGTCTATACAAAAAATTAGCTAGTGAAGACTCTAAACACAATTCAAACAAACCTAATCAAAACAATTCAAACAAACCTAATCAAAACAATTCAAACAAACCTAATCAAAACAATTCAAACAAACCTAATCAAAACAATTCAAACAAACCTAATCAAAACAATTCAAACAAACCTAATCAAAACAATTCAAACAAACCTAATCAAACAAAACCAAGTCCTACTAAAAAATAAAATTCACGTATCAATTTTTGATAGATGAAAATGTGCAATTTTCCACGTTGGTTGTTTTACTAGAACAAATGTTGCACGTCCAGTAATTACCATATGTTCTCCTGTGAATGCTTTATTATCTACTAACATACCTTTTTGAATTAATTCAAAAGCAATCACTGCTGTGTCTCCAAATAAACTAATTTTTGGTTTTTTTATTTCGTAAGAATAATCGGAGATGCTAATAAATCGTAATTCTTCAAGCTCAATTGTGTTTTGAAAATCTTTCAGATCGTATGGTGGTAAATCACTAAAACTTGAAAATTTTGGATCATTTAGATGAATGTCCTTTAGAACTGATAATTCTTTTGTAACTCCTGCCTGAAATAACGTTTCAATAACTTTGATGATTTCTTCAGTATCTGTCAAAATAACCAATTTTCAATGTAGAAATAATCAGTTTAAATCTTCTGTGTAATTGAGCCTATGATATGATTATTTTTCAGAGAATCTTTATTAATTATTAATTGATTATTTTTTTGATTTCAATGAGTACAAAATTAACTGGAAAATTTGGCAAAAAATTACCTGTTGTAATTCTATTGTAAGTATACTCGTGATTTACTAGCTTAAAATTATGGAGAGAAAATTAATGAATAAAATGGAAACTATGTCTGGTGCAAAAGCCTTGATGACTGCTATGGAAAAAGAAGGCGTCAAACAAGTATTTGGGTTACCTGGAGGTGCAAATCTTCCAATGTATGATGAATTTGCCAGATGTGATATTAGACATATTTTAGCAAGACATGAGCAATCAGCAGCACATATGGCTGATGGTTTTGGTAGGGTTTCAAGAAAACCAGGTGTCTGTTTTGCTACTTCTGGACCTGGTGCAACAAATATCTTAACTGGTATTGCAACAGCTCAAGCTGATTCTTCACCAATGGTTGCAGTAACTGGACAAGTTGCAGTAAACATGATTGGTCGAGATGCTTTTCAAGAAAGTGATATTATTGGAATGGCTAACCCTGTTGTAAAATATGCCTTTCAACCCAGAAATGCTATTGAAATTCCTGGAGTTGTAAGAAAAGGATTTTACATTGCAGAAACAGGACGACCTGGTCCTGTATTAATTGACATTCCAAAAGATGTTCAAACAAATAAAGCAGAGATGACATTTCCTGATGAATTTAAAATCCAAGGTTATCATCCTTGGACTGATCCTGATATTGCTGCAGTTGAAAAAGCACTTGATATGTTACTTAATTCAGAAAGACCAATTATTTTAGCTGGTGGCGGAACTATAATTTCATCAGCATTTGCAGAATTACAATCTGTTGCAGAAGCACTCATGCTCCCTGTAGTAACTACTTTCAAAGGAAAGGGCGCATTTCCTGAAAATCATCCTTTATCCTTAGGCCCAATTGGAATGCATGGACATGCAGAAGCTAACAAAATGATGGCAGAAGCTGATTGTGTATTGGCAATAGGCACAAGATTTTCTGATAGGTCTGTTGGAACTTTTGAGGCTTTTGAAAAGAGATTAAAAATTATTCATATGGATGTTGACCCAGCTGAGATTGGTAAAAACCAAAATGCACAAGTTGCAGTAGTTGGAGATGTTAAAGTTTCACTTAGAATCATGGTGAAATTATTAATGAAAAGAGCAATCAAAAAATCTGAAGAAAGTATTTGGATTAAACATGTTAAAGAAACCAAAGCATATTGGAAAGAAAATTTGAAAATTCATCCAGGTGAAATGGGGGCTGCAAAAATTTTAAGAAAACTTCGAGAGATATTGCCCAAAGAATCTATAATCACTACTGAAGTGGGACAACACCAAATGTGGGCATCATTATTTTATGATGTAATTCAACCTGGTACCTTCTTTAGTTCAACTGGACTTGGCACTATGGGATGGGGATTTCCTGCATCAATTGGTGCTAAAGTTGCAAGACCTGATGTACCTGTTGTAGATATTGCAGGTGATGGAAGTTTTAGTATGACTGAAAATTCTCTTGCAACTGCTGTTTTAGAAGATATTCCAGTAATTGTTTTTATTTTAAATAATTCTATATTGGGAATGGTTGCTCAATGGCAAAGAACTTTCTATGATAGACGAATGATTGGTGTTGATCAACAACACTGTCCTGATTATGTAAAATTAGCAGAATCTTATGGGGCTCAAGGAATTAGGGCACAATCAATGGATGAACTTGATAAGGCAATTAAAACTGCCTTAAGTAGTGATGTTGCAACAGTTATTGATATTCCAATTGACCCTGAAGAAGACGTGTTACCATTTGTCGCACCAGGAACTTCGCTTTCGGATATGATCTTACCTTCATAGTGAATATCATGTGGGCAATTCTTTCTATTTTAGTTGAAAATAAACCTGGAATCTTGTTTAAGATAACTCATCTTTTCAGAGCTCGAAATTTCAATATTGATAGTATTTCTGTAGGTGTAACTGATAATCCTGATTATTCTAGAATTACAATTACTACTATTGAAGATGAAAAAAGAGTAGTGCAAATCGTAAAACAACTCGATAAAATGATTGATACTGTAGAAGTCAAGCATTTAGATGAGCACAAAACAGTTTATCGTGAACTTAGTATTTTTAAGATTAAACTAAGTAATGCTAATGACAGTATGGAAGTTAATAAATTAGCAAATGCATATGGTGGCAAAGTTCATGATGTTAAAACAGAATCTATGATGGTAGAATTAACTGCTACCCCTGATCAGATAAAGGCATTTGAGGAATTAGTGAAACCATTTGGAATCATTGATGTTGCACGAACAGGTGTTGCAGCTTTGCAACGGAGCGGAGCATGAATATTAGAATCTTTGATACCACGTTACGGGACGGAGAACAAACACTTGGAGTTTCTTTATCTCCAGAACAAAAACTCTCTATTGCAAAAAAACTTGATGCACTTGGAGTTGATGCAATTGAAGCTGGATTTCCAATAATTTCTGATGGTGAATTAAAAGCAGTCAAGATGATTACTAGTGAGGGATTATCATGTGAGATTGTAGGATTAACTAGAACTATAAAAAAAGATATTGATGCAGCAATTGATGCTGGATTAAATTACATTCACACATTTATTGCAACATCTGATATTCATTTGGAGTATAAACTCCATATGACTCGAGACCAAGTACTTGAAAAAGCAATTGAAGCCGTAGAATATGGAAAGTCTCGTGGTCTTCAAGTTGAATTCTCCGCAGAGGATGCAACTAGAACTGATAGCGAATTCCTAAAAAAAGTATTTGGTGAAGTTGCAAAAGCAGGAGCTGATCGAGTTAATATTCCTGATACTGTGGGGTATTCTACTCCTGAATATATGGCAAAACTAACTCGTGATACCATTGAGGCAACAAAACTTCCAGTAAGTGTTCATTGTCATAATGATTTTGGATTGGCAGTTGCTAATGCATTATCTGGAATTCATGCTGGTGCTGCATGTGCACATGTTACAATTAATGGTATTGGTGAGAGGGCAGGAAATGCATCATTAGAAGAATTTTCAATGGCATTGAAATGTTTACCCTATGAACAAAAATATGAAACCAACATTAAGTCTGAATTAATCTATGAAACTTCTAGATATATTTCAAAAATCATGGGCATTAAAGTTCAACCAAACAAGGCAATTGTGGGAGATAACGCATTTGGACATGAATCTGGAATTCACACTCACGGTGTATTGAGTAATCCTCTCACTTACGAACCTATTAGTCCTGAATTAGTTGGAAGAAAAAGACACCTTCGTGTTGGAAAGCATGCTGGAATTCATGGGATGAATGCAATGCTTGCAGAATTTGGAGTTAAACCCAACGAAGAACAATCTAAAAAAATTCTTGAAAAAATTAAAGTGTTAGGTGATCAAGGAAAACAAATTTCAGATGTAGAGTTGTTATCTATTGCAAGTGACATATTGGGAGATAAAGGGATCAAAAGAATTGTTCAGTTAACTGGATTTTCAGTATCTACTGGAATTGGAACTATGCCTTATGCATTTGTTAAATTAAATATTGATGGTACAGAACACATTGGAACTGATCATGGTGTTGGACCTGTTGATGCTGCATTAAATGCAATTCAAAAGATTACTGGTAAAATTTCTGAATTAAGAATTAAAGATTATGGATTGGCATCAATTTCTGGTGGTTCTAATGCACTTTGTGAAGTTACCATCAGTGTAGAGGATGCACAAGGAAATATAGTTTCAGCAAAATCCGTTGGCGAGGATATTGTCACCACTAGTGTTCAAGCTGTAATTGATGGAATTAATCGAATAATGCTCAAAAGAATGTTACAAGAAAAACAATTGAATTAGTTTAATTATTGAAGAGCCTTATCTCCAGTTTCTGCAGTTCTAATTTTTACCAACTTGTTGATATCATATGTAAAAATTACTCCATCACCTTTCTCGCCTGATTGTCCAGCTTTTTGAATTGCATCGATAACTCTCTCTTCATCTTTATCTGCACATAAAATCTCAATCTTTAATTTTGGAATGTAATCACTTGTCTTATTTCTAACCCCTTCATGCCCTTTGTGAATTCCTGTAATTTGTACTTGATAAATAGAAAATGTTGGAATTCCTATTTCAAGTAATTCGTGCTGAATATCGTGAATTTTAATGGTTCTAACTACTGCTTCTATTTTCTTCATTTTTGATATTACCTTGATAAAAATCGAATATTTTCAATATTTAAGACTACGCCTGTTTGAAATGATTTAAAATTCCCTTTTCTAGTTCTATATTATGTATAAAATTTCATTAATTACTGGTGATGGAATTGGTCCTGAAGTATCAGAATCTGCAATTTCTGTGTTGAACACAATTGGTGATAAATTTGATTTTAAATTTGATCTTACAAAATTATCAGCAGGTGATAAAGCACTTGAAGAAACTGGTAAAGCACTTCCTGATGAAACAGTTGAGACAATAAAACAATCAGATGTGTGTCTTAAAGCCCCTGTTGGTGAGAGTGCAGCTGATGTCATTGTTGTATTGCGTAGAATGCTTGATCTTTATGCAAATATTAGACCTGCAAAATCATATCCGCACATGCCCGCATTGCGTGATGATATTGATATGGTTATAGTTCGTGAAAATACAGAAGACCTCTACATTGGAAAAGAATTTAGCTTGGGTGATTCTGCAGTAGCTTTGAGAGTAATTTCTGAAGCTGCATCAAAAAGAATTGCCAAGTATGCATTTGAAACTGCAAAACAACGTGACTCTATGAAAAAAGTAACATGTGTTCATAAATCAAATGTAATGAAAATAACTGATGGATTATTTGCAAAAGCATGTACTGATGTATCTAAGGATTATCCCGATATCATATTTGAAGAAATGTATGTTGATGCATGTGCAATGAATTTAATTCGACAACCAGAACAGTTTGATGTTGTAGTTACAACAAATTTGTTTGGAGATATTTTATCTGATGAATCCTCACAAGTAGTTGGAGGATTAGGAATGGCACCTGCTGCTAATATTGGAGATAACTTTGCATTGTTTGAACCAGTTCATGGTGCAGCATTTGATATTGCAGGAAAAAATATTGCAAATCCGTCATCCTTTTTGCTTTCAATTAAAATGATGTTTGATTGGCTTGGAGCAAAACATAATGACCCAAAATGCATTGAGATAGGCACAAAATTAGAATCAACCATATTTGATTTGGTAAAATCAGGTGTTAAAACTAAAGATATTGGTGGTAATGCAACTACTGTGGAATTTACAAAACACATTACTGATAATCTCTAAAAAGGGAAAGCCCCCCTATTACGCTCAGAAACGCAATATGACTTAGGTTAGTACGGAAGTTTGTTTGCTAGAGATATTTTATAGATAACACCTCAATCACAATGTCATAAAAAATTATTTTAATTCATCCTTGAAATCTAGAATATGAAATAGGGTAGATCATATAATTATGATGAACACTATTACATGCTGTGGCAAACGTAAAAAAAGAAACTGAGTATTTATCAAAAGTGTATACTCAATCCCTTGAAACATGGATGCAATCTAATGAATCTTGGAGAAAAGCTGGAGAGTTTGCTCTAAAGCAATATGCAAACGCCATGAATTTGGCATGGAAACAATCTGATATGGGACAAATAAACAAGTACAATGAGCAGTGGGCAAAGACCTGGAGTGAAGTTGGAGAAAATCCCTACAAATGGTATCTAAACACTTGGGAAAAAATTTGGAAAGAGTCCGGGTTTGTGTCGTTTAGTACATTTAATGAGCAATGGCAGAAGATATGGTCAGATGCTACTCCAGAAGTATTCAAGAAATACATCCAAGTTCTAAATTATTCCGAGAATAAGTAATTCTCCAAATATTTTTTTTGAGAAATTAAAATTTCTTTACATGTTAGAATCCAATTCAGATCCTACAAAGATTGGAAAAGATATTCTTGCAAAAGAAGAGAAAGCCCCCCTCCCAGTAACGAATTGTGCGATATAACTAAAGTTATGATGTGAGTTTGTTTGTTGGAAAACCTTTTTCTAATTTTAAAATAAGTAAATTCATGGGAAGTCTTTACACTGCACAATATTTCGATCTCAAACTTGATGAATGGAAAAGGACATTTAAGTTTCCTGTGAATTTTGAATGTATGAGGGATAGTTGTACGTTTGAAGTAGTTGATTTGGAAGGAAAGACTCACAAGATGGCTTTTCAAAAAGGCGGGACAATGAAATTTGAAAAAATTGAGGGAAAATTCAGGTTATCTTGGAATGACAATGACTTGACTTGACTCTAAAAAGGAAAAGCCCCCTTTTACTCGTAATTAGCTGGTAATGACTAAAAGTATAACGTGAGTTTGTGTGATTATTCATCTAAGATATAAAATCACATGATTGATGAATTAATTCATCCAGAAAATAAAGATCTTTTTAAATAAATATTATTTTTTTCAATAGGATTTTTATCTAATGATGAGAAACTATTGTGAAAAATGCCCATAAAGACTGAATTGCATTGTCATAACTCCTTTTCAAATTTTCATCTTGGATACAAAGAACCCCCACATGATTGTGATATTTCGATCAGAGAACAACTAGAACAATCATATCAATTGGGATTAGACGCAATTTTTGTTACAAATCATAACACTTTGGATGGATATGATCAGTTATTAGAATACAAAAATGATCATGCCAAATTTAAAAACATTGAAGTTTTTCCAGCTGAGGAGATCACAACGAATACTGGTGCACATGTTTTAGCATATGGAATTCATGATACAATTGCTGGAGGAATTTCTCTTGATGAGGTAATTGATGAGGTATCAAAACAGGGCGGAGTAACGTCTGCCCCTCATCCATTTAGTCTAATTGATGCTCTACGTGAAAGTGCCAAAAAATGTGATATGGTTGAAGTTTTCAATAGCAATAATGTTGATTTGGTGTCTAATGTACGTGCAGCTCAATTTGCATTGGATAACAACATGATTCAGGTGGCAGGCAGTGATTCACATGTAATATCTACTCTTGGTAGATGTGTTAACGTAATTGATTCTGAAAATAATCTTGATGATATTTTACATGCAATGAAACGCGGTAGAATTAAAATTTCTCAAACTGGTTATACGTCAAACAACGAAGTACTTGATCATCTTAGATACCAAATTAATACCTCAAGAGAATACATAGCAGAGTATGTTTCTGAATATTATCCCCATTCAAAATGGGTCTCTACATTATTGCTCAAAATTTTTGATTCAAATCAACATAGTCCTCTATGGCCAATGTGTTTCAAAATAATGCTTTACTTCCTTAAACGAATTTCAAAAAAAATCAATTTCGAAAATATGGATTCAAGTTTAATGAAAGAAAGAAATCTTGCTACCATGTTGAAAATGGCGTTATAGCTGAAATAAGGGCCAGATGATACCATAATAATTTTTATTAATCGTAGATTCTCCTCTTTAGTATGGTATTATGTTGTATTTGTAAACTCGTTCCTGGAACCCTCAAAATCTCTGATGGGAATCCAAAGTATAAAGGAAAACCAATTTGTAAAGAATGTCAGGGACATAGAAAACTTTTGAAAGAAACAAAATAGTCTAGTCTACTTTAGGTTTGTTCTTTTTTGCCCATTCTTCATACATACTAATTAATTCATCCACATCTTTTCCATCTTCAGAATAAGTTATAATCACACCAAACGTTCCTTTTGTGTCATGACCTCGTGCAAAATATCCCCAAAATGAATCTGGAAGTTTTTGAAAATTGTTTGAATCATGTGATACTCCTATCAAATTATTCCCGATAACTTCTACAACTTTTTTTGCATCTTCTTTTTCAATCATGTTTTTTAGTAAAACATGACACAATAAAAATCTGAATCACTTTGAATTTTATTTCATTCCATATTGGTAGGCTAGATGTTAATTTGATGCAGAAATGATACTAATTTAGACTCTAAACTCTTGGAAATGGACTATCAATAAACCCATTTGCCATCAAACTCATCAATGACACCAGTATAACTGACACTGTAACTATTCCAGCTAAAACTAGGCCGTCTCTTTTGTCCATTATCTTATTTTTTATTAATTCCTTGAGTGTTCTCTGTAATTTTTTTTAATTCTGAAAGAATCAACACTAGTAATTCTTTCTCACCCAATTTTAATAATTCAACTGTGTCTTCTTCTGTGAATTTAATTTCTTCATTTATTTTTGAATATGTATCAAGATTTGTCATTATGTTTTGATGAGATTATCGTCTGTGATTAAACTTTTCCTAATTTTATTAATTGTTCATTGATTAACACGTATTCTATGGTCTTAGTCTGTCAGGATCTCTTGGATACAACACTACTTCACGAACATTATCTATTCCTACAAGTATGGTCATCAATCTATCTAAACCTAAACCCCAACCTGAATGTGGAGGCATTCCCCAATCAAATGTTTTTAGATGGTCTGTGAACTGTGCAGGATCTAAACCTTGTTCTTTTAGTCTAGCCTTTAGTAATTCTGAATCATGAAGTCTAGTTCCACCTGATGATAATTCAAGATATCCAAATTGTAAATCAAATGAACGTGATAAAGTTGCATCTTCATCTTTTTCTCTAATGTAAAATGGTTTTAGTTTCATTGGCCAATCCATCAAAAAGAAAAATCCTGGATGGTTTTTTCCAATAATTCTTAGATGAGAATCAAGTAAATCCTCTCCAAATTCCACTTTCTCTCCTGCTTGTTTTAATTCCTCAATGCATTGTTTGTATGTAATTCTCTCAAATGGTGCTGTTGGAACCTCAATAGTGTGCTCAATTGCCTCTTGTTCTTTTTTACAATTCTCAGACACATACTTGTAAACCTCAATTATTACTGATTCTAAAATATCCATAACATCCGTATAATCCATGAATGCTGCTTCGATATCGATACTAGTGAATTCCGTCAAGTGTCTTCCTGTGTGTGAATTTTCAGCTCTGTAAAAGTTTGAAATCTCAAATACTCTTTCTAAACCAATTGTCATTTGTTCTTTGTATAATTGAGGACTTTGAGCAAGGTATGCCTTTTCTCCAAAATAATCTAATGAAAATAAATCTGCACCACCTTCACTTGCACTGCCAATAATTTTTGGTGTAGTAATTTCTATGAATTTTTTTTCTACAAATGTTTTACGTAGTGATTGTAATACATGATGTCTTAATTTAAAAATTGAAGCTGTTTTTTGATTTCTCATATCTAATGCACGATGATTTAATCTTGTATCGATATTACTTTCTACTCTGCCAATTGGATCAACTGGTAATGGGTGAATTGCTTTTGCCAACACTTCAATTTCTTCAGCCTTTACCTCAAAGGCAAAATCTCTTGCTTTGGTTTCTTGAACTACTCCCTTTATGCTAACTACACTTTGACGATTAATCTCACCTAAATTATCATTTAATTCACCTTTGACAATTATTTGAGAAATTCCTGAAACATCACGTAATGTGATAAATGTCATCTTTCCTAATTTTCTAATATCTTCAATCCATCCACCTAACACTACTTGCTTTCCAATTAATTCAGTTGTCAGTTCTGCAATGTCGTGAGTTTTTCCAAAAGTCATCTTTTTACCTTATCTTTTATCCTCAAATTCTATCTCAATGTCAAGGTTTCGGGCATTTTTTACAATTTCTACAACTTTTTTTGTATCAATTGGGAATTTTGGTGTCCATCTTCCTGAAACCACTGCTTTGGTTTTTTGAACTCCTCCTGGAGCCCAAACTGAATTAATTGACAGAATTTTGGTGGGAAAAAACAAGTCTTCAATGAATCTATTATCTGACTCATCATCCTCTACAAGCCAAATTTTACCCTTGAATTGATCTTGAAGTAATCTGTAGATAGTTCTACTTTGTCTGATAACCATGATGTCATTTTTAGCTAAGGATAAAATGAAATTACCATCAAATTCCTTACATGAATACATGGAAAAATCCTCGATTTCTTTATTTGATTTTGCAATATTTGCAAGAATAATTGATGCATTTGCATCAGCTTGGGTGATTAATCCTGAATCTATTTTTCTCTCACATTGGGGACAAAGAACAGAATTTTTTGCATCAAAAATACAAATTGGAAGTTTCATTTAAATCGACTTTTCTCGTTCTGATAATGTTGTTTATATCCCTTGATACAAAATAGAAATTCTAGTTTGGATCTAAAAAAATATGGTATTTCTAGAAGTTAATGGACTGTCATCTAGATATTCATCATCTAATGGTCCAGTTTATGCAGTTGATGATGTAGATTTTTCATTAGAAGATGGTGAGTCTATAGGCATTGCTGGTGAGAGTGCTTGTGGAAAAAGTACATTGGGATTATCCCTTATTCGAATGCTTTCTGGAGGAAAAACTACTGGCAAAATTATCTTTGAGGATGAATCTCTTTTAGATTTAAGCGAATCTGATTTTGATAAAAAATTTAGATGGAAAAAAATCTCTATGATTTTTCAAGGTGCAATGAACTCTTTAGATCCTGTTTTTACAATTGATGAACAATTTATTGAAATTCTAAAACAACATCGCTATGAAGGTGATTTACATAAATTAATTTTAGATGCGATTAGTTCTGTCAGCTTGGATGAACATGTTTTGAAAAAATACCCTCATGAGCTTAGTGGTGGAATGAAACAACGAGTAATAATTGCTATGGCATTACTTTTAAAACCAAAATTTGTTATTGCTGATGAACCCACCACTGCCCTTGATGTATTAATTCAAGCCCAAATTGTAAACTTGCTAAAAAATCTCAAAAAAGATGGCATGTCTTTTATGCTAATCACGCATGATTTGGCAGTATTATCTGAAATTGCAAATAAAATTGGTATAATGTATGGGGGTCAGATGGTGGAATTTGGCTCCTCTGAAGAAATTTACAAAAACCCTAAACACCCATACACTCAGGGACTCTTAAAATCAATTCCTACACTAAAGGGTGATATTCCAAAATATATCAAAGGAATTCCTCCAAGCTTACTTGATGCTCCAACTGGATGTAGATTCATTGATAGATGTCCATTAGTTATAGAAAAATGCAAACAATTACCTCCAAAATTTAAAACTGATACTGGATATGTTCGGTGTTGGCTTTATGAAGACAAGTAATTTTTTTATTTTAGATTAAGATAATTTTTATCAATTTTTTCTAAATGAATTTCTTGAATTTGTAAGATTTCTTTTTGTGTAGTATTTTTATAATTATTTTGTATATTTCAGTACACCTCGATTGTTTTTTTGAGCTCTTCATTTTTTTAAATGAACTTTATTCAAATTTCATTTTATCTCTTAATTCTTGACTAATTTCCTTAACACTCATTTTTTTATAATCTTTAGAATTTGATTTTCTAAAATTGATATTTACAATTAATTTTTTCATTTCATTTGATTCTTACATGTATGATGTATTTCAAATATTTACAAAACAGTTATTTTTGAATTTTTTATATGTTCAAGAATATATTTTAACTATCTATCATACTATGTAATTCTAATTCAATTTTACAATAAGTGTATTGCAAATTATTTTAATGATCGAGAATGTTTTTTAACAATTGGTAAACATGCATCAATTATTCTTAACATTTCTGATCTAATTACTTTTTTATCAATTGATACCCAAACCCTTGATTTTTTAATTGCAAAAGAAATTGTCTGAACTTTCTTTCTTTCTTCCCACACGAATTCAATCTCTCCTAGATTTTTATCAAAAAATCCTTCTAAATCTGTCTGCATGGCAATATGTGAGAATTGAAAATGAGTATTTTTCTCATTTAATAGTGGAACTAAGTCTTGTCTTCTTCTATACGCAAGTAATTCCCCACTTTCTCCAATAATCCCTACAAATCTGATAAATGGACTAAATCCTATGATCTCATCACAAATTTGTATGTGATCTTTTTTTACCATTTGATTAATCTCTAAACAGATGTTATTTTAATCCTTATTTGAGATATTTTAAAAAACTGAACCTAATCCAACTACTACTACTATTGTCTTGAATATTTTTCCTGATATCATTATTACTGTAAACTTGGTGAACTTCATTTTTTTCACTCCTGCAGAAATTAAAATAAAATCCCCAATTACTGGAAGCCATGATGCAAAAAATATTGCTCCCCAGCCAAATTTATCAAGTAGTTTGTTACCTTTCTTTTTATGCTTGCCTTGATTATTATGTTCTGATTTTTTGAATCTGTTGAATAACTTGTTTCCACCAAACCCAATAAAATAATTTAACATTCCTCCAATAATTGAACCAACAACTAGTACAAGGCCAACAAGAAAAATATTTTCCCCTCCAATCAATAACGCTGATGTTAAAATTTCAGTTGGTAATGGAATTGCAGTAGCTGATAACAATGAATTGAGAAATAATCCAATTATTCCATATTCTTGAAATGTATTATTTGCTAGGATTTCTTGTGCTAATTGATAGTACTCCAAAATTAATTCAATACTCATTTTTAATATTCACACCTTTTCATTTGATTGAATCTCCACATTTAATTATTTTATCTCTTGTATGCTTTGATGATTGTAATTAAATCCAAAGTGGTTTTTTAAAAGGATTCAACTATGAGACCAATCACGATCATAAAATTTTGGGATTAGTGACTAATACTTCATTCATAATCATCTAAATCTATCAGTTTTTATTAAATACAGTCTCAAAATAGTTTGATTTATGGAGTTTGGTGAAATTTTTCCATTTGCTCCCGAAGATGGACTTCTTATTTTAGCACTAGTCAATTTCCTTGGTTCCCTTATCCCCTTTATCCCAGTTCCTGGATTTCTACTACTTGCCACAATGTCTGTAGGTAATGAATATAATTTGCATGCTTTGGCATTGATTTCTGCAGTATCTGCAACATTTGCAAAACAAATTATTTTCTATGTGAGCTTTAAAGGTAGACGAATAATGAATGAAAAAACTCGAACAAGAATGCGTCCCTTTGAAAGATTAGTAAAAAGATATGGTGCAGCAGCTGCATTTGTTGCAGCAGCTACTCCAATGCCTGACGATATTATATTTATTCCACTAGGACTTGCAAAGTATAATCCAAAGAGATTCTTTATTGCAACACTAGTTGGTAAAATTATTCTTATGTACATCATTGTTTTCATTTCACATTATGTTGGATTATCCTTTATTGAGCCATTCTTGGAAGATGTTGATGATACTACACCTGTTTACATTGGAATTATTATTTTTGCAGCAATAATGACTGCAGTGATAGTTATACTTTTAAAATTAGATTGGCAAAGAATCATGGCAAAATTTGCTCCATGGACGTTGGATGAAAATAATAAAGACGACTCCTAAATTTTTATTTTAAAATTCCATAACTTGTCTGTTGCCTCTTTGATTCCTATCCTAGATGATGAAACAATATTTTTTGGTCTATCCCCATCTATTATGAATAATTTCAAATCAGTTGTCAAATCAACTCCGTAGTGATTTTTTGTTATTTCTAAGGCTTGACATAACTTTGCAGGTCCATTAGTTAGATTTTTTAAATTTTCAATCTTTCTATTTTTTTGCATTGATTTAATTCCTTTTTCAGGTTCTATTGCACGAATTAAAACTGCACCAGCTTTTACTTTTGGATGTCTTGCAACGACATTAAAGCAATAATGCATCCCATACGTAAAATAGACATAAGCCATGCCTACCTCTCCAAACATTATCTTGTTCCTTTCAGTGATCTTTCTAAACGCATGACTTGCTGGGTCACCCTTGTGCCTATATGCCTCAGTTTCTGTAATAATCCCTATCATTTCAACTCTACCAATTTTTCTAACAATTTTTTTCCCTAGTAGATTTTTTGCAACTGATACTGTATTTTCTAAATAAAATTCTCTAGGCAGAATATTCAATATCTATTGGAATCTTTTTATCATTTTTTAATTCTTTGATTAGTTCAAAGAGTTTTACAATATCTTCATTTAATACCTCAATTAATTTTTGATTGTAAATTGTAGCAGCTGGATGGATTGTTAAAAAATATAGTTGATTATCTTTTTGTGCAATTTTCCCTCTAAACTTTATTATCTCTGATCCTCCTAATAGTGAATTAAATGCTGTATTGCCTAAAATACAAATTATTTTTGGTTTGATGATTGCTATTTCTTGTTTAAGATAATCTTGACACGTCTCTCTTTCAATTGTTTTTGGAACCCTATTTTTTGGCGGTCTACATTTTACAATATTTGTAATATACACTTTTTCTCTTGACACTCCTGCCTCTTCTAATGCTGCAGATAGTTTTTTTCCTGCTACTCCTACAAATGGCTCACCCTTTTTATCTTCATTTCTTCCTGGAGCTTCTCCAACAAAAATTACATCTGATTTAAAATCCCCTTTACCTGGAACTGCATTAGTTCTAGTTTTTGCTAGTTCACATTTTGTACATTTTATGACATTTTGTTTTACTTTTTCTAATTTTTGATTCATTTTAGTTTACACTCTTTACAGTTGCTCTTCCTCGAATTGATGGTCCTCCATTTCCCATCATCATTGATTGCATGGGGTCCCCTTTTCCACAATTAGTTATTGGTCTTACTGTAAAATCATTTCCACATGCGTCAATTGATTGAAAAAATTCTGGAGCTACACCCATAACAATTACATCACGAAGTAAATCTGTAATTTCACCATTCTCAATTTTTTGTGCATATTGGCATGATATACTCCAATTGTATCGTTTCATGTCAATTGATGGTATCTTCATATTCGAAATTAGATATCCGTTTTTGACACCTTTGATCATCTCATCTACGTTCCATTTTCCATTTCCAATACATGTGCATGCCATGCGTATTAAAGGCATGAATCTGTAGTTTGTTGCCCTCATATTCCCAGTTGGAGGAACATTAAACGTTTGAGCAGTTTCTCTATTTTGCATATGATTTTTTAAAATTCCATTTTCAACTAGTGTAGTTTTTTTAGTTTTTACTCCTTCATCATCAAAATAATACCATCCTAAACTTTCTTTAATTGTAGGATCATCAAAGACGTTTAATTCCTCTGACCCAATTTTTTCCCCAATTTTTCCTTTCCACCATGCACCCCCTGCCCACGCCATCTCTTTTCCTAACACCCTATCTGCTTCAGATGGATGACCTAAAATTTCATGTGTAAGTAATGATACAAAATCTGGATTCATTACAACAGTAGCTTTTTCTTCTTTTGCAGGTTTTGCATTAATTAACTGAGATGCTTTTGATGCAATCTCTTTTGCACTGTGTTGAATTTTATCTTTCTCTAAAATTTGTTCTAATCCTCCACGCCCACCCTCTGTAATATTTACTGATTGTGTCAATCCTGATTCGTGAGCAGTTGCTATCATCTCAACTACCACATCTGTAAAATTCTGTGTAATTTCTGAGCCTTCACTATTTGTAAAATATTTTGAATTGACTGTATACCATGGATTAATTATTGATTTAATAATTTTTGACTCATTTAAAATAATTTTACTGCATTCAAATCCGATCTTTAACAACTCTTCAATCGCTGGTTTTTTTAAAACAGGAAAATCTATTTTGTTTTTAGTAGTTGAGTTTGGATATAGACTAATTTTATTTTTTTTGTTCTTTGAATAATGGATAGAATTTTTTATTGCATCATTTATTGCCACTTTAATTTGATCAAATGAATTTGGATTATTAATTGAACAAAAACTCCACATTCCATCTTTAACTAGTCTGATGCCTATTCCTGAATCCTCACTAGTTTTGATATATTCTACTTCATTATTTTCAATCAGTATTGATTTTTTTTCTTGTAGTTCTGCTCTGACATCACAATATTGCACTCCAGAATCTGAGGCAAATTTTACTGCCTTATCTGCTAAATCTTGTAAATCTGGATTCATAATCTATATGATTTTGTATGATTTGTAAATCTGTTATCTAATGGTTTGATATTGCAGGCATGGTGAAATAATACTCATCCTCAAAATCATAATCTGTAGTACTTTTTACTCGTAAGTATTCAAAATATTCTGAACAGTTTTTGTAAAATTCTTTATTTTCATTTTCCATACACTCTTTTTCAAAATAGTCATTTTTTTGAGAGAGTGAGGATTTTTAGTTCTGGATGACTGTTTTCTTTAAGTAAATATGACTGATAGATTTTTGTGAACTGTAAAATTAAAACTGATTTTTATCTAATTATATTCTAATTCTAAATTCATTTTGTGAATCATATAAAATCGATGTATTTCTTTACTTTGTAATATCTTGTCTGATGAATTCATTACTGTTGCAACCCAAGAAATTAGGGATGATGTTTTAGGAATGTCAAATATTATGAATTCTTGTAAAAATGACATTAATGTTTTTGATGTTGCAGGTGAACTCAAAAAACATACTCATAAAATTAAAGGATTATCTCCTATGATGGGCAAAGATGATCTTGGAAGTTTATCTGAATCCCATGATCTTTTGTTGAAAAAGATTGTTGAAGGAAATAAAATTGAAGGTGTTTTTGATATTTTGACAAAATTTCTTCCTGCCATGAATCTCTCACTAGATAATTCCCCTAATGACCAGGATTTGATTACTAGTCAAATCAAAAATATTCTGTCAAAATTATGAACATAATATTTTTTAAATGGATGTTTTATTGTTAAATTATGGTGGATATTTTAATTGCCGATGATTCTGATGCAATTCGTTTAGTCTTAAAAGAAATTTAATCCATAGGTGAACATAATGTCGTTGCTGAGGCAATTGATGGTGCAGAAGCTGTTGATTTTTACAAAAAATACAAACCTCAACTTCTCATGACTGATTTAGCAATGCCAAATAAAGATGGTCTTCAAGTAGTAAAAGAAGTACTTGCAATTGATCCAAAGGCAAAAATCATTGTAATTACTGCAAGTGATAACAAAAAAATTATTCAGGAATGCATTGATAGTGGAGCTAGTTCTCATATCCCGAAACCTTTTATTTTTAAAGATGTCTTGGCATCCATTGTCAAAGTCATGGAAAATTAATTTAGGGTAATATTTGTACTAAAATAGATAAAA
>Ga0208879_1001706_pt1 | contig 20340 bp, 15 predicted proteins | sample Knorr_S15_td_Bot_FD_185605 | JGI IMG/M metagenome (GOLD analysis project Ga0208879, IMG submission 185605) | Marine microbial communities from Southern Atlantic Ocean transect - Knorr_S15_td_Bottom_ad_5009_LV_A (SPAdes) (version 2) | ecosystem: Environmental > Aquatic > Marine > Oceanic | place... | reverse complement strand
TGACCGGGATATTTGATATTTACGTTTACCCTCAAATAGTCTCTTAGATTAGGTATTATTCTATATTACCATTTGGTTTTCCCTTAAGTTGAGAGTTAAGAATTAGTAATTTATTAAATACAGAAATATTTATCATCGTCAATCCAGAAGCTGGGGATGGACTGCGGCAATGATCTTGTTAATAATGTTAACAAGTACCGTTGGGTTTTTTCTTTTCATAGAAAAAACCCCCCACCCGTTTGGGTAAGCCTCCAAAATGATTCCTCTGGGTAAATTGAAGAGATGAATAACCCCTATGAAAACGCATTAGATGGTCTTTCAATTGAAGATCCTGTCAAATCATTTTTTGATTGGTGTATTGAGCGGGAGAGTATTAGGATCAAACGTGAAAAAGGGATTCCTGCTCCCTGGACAGATGATCCTATTTTTCAAAAAGGTCGTTTTCTTAATACCTTTCGTGAGGATGACAGGGGTTCAAAGGCTGTACAGAGATTTTGTGCACCACTAAAGGATTTCCTTCCTGATTTAGTTCATGCTTTGTTTTTTGCGAGATGGTGCAATAAGGATACAACTTTAGATTTGCTGGACCCGTCGATTTTGAAACAGACAAAGAACCTAAAAGAATTTTTGCTAAGTAGTGTTCCACAACCTTGGTTTTCTGCAGTATATCCAGTTGTTTCGATGCATTGGGAAGGAAGAGTCTATGACAGGTTTGAGGCCTGTACCGATTTATTACCCGAACTAATCGATTTTCTTGTGAAGTGCATTAAAGCATCAGATGGAAATGTTGTTACTGCAACCAATATGATTAATAGCACATTTGGGATGAGCAATGATTTTCCTATTTTTATGGCGGTTATTGATATCTCCTGGTTTGACCCAGAAACGATAAAACCAGACACCCCTGTTCCATCAGGAATTGGTGCAATGCCCTACTTAGATCGATTGCAAGATCATCTTGGGCTGGAAGATCACCATGCTACCGCTTCGAAAATGATAGAATTACAAGCTCAATATTGGCCGAATTCTCCTCGGAAATTTACACCTGTGGATATAGAATACCTTTCGTGTGAGTGTCGAAAGTATTTTAGTTATGTCAATGGAACAAAAAAGTTTGAGGGGAAAAATGTTTTCACTCCGAAAGGAAACCTCATTTAATGAAGTCGTTGATAATCTTACTCCTAAAGCAATTGTAGAAGAATGGGAGAACTCTACAAATTGAAAAGACTTTTATCTATAGCATTTGATTTAATATGAAAGGTCAATCAATGCGGCTTGCACACACAATGATTCGTGTTAGGGATCTTGATAAGTCTCTTGAATTCTACTGTGGTTTTTTGGGGTTACAGGAAATTCGTCGCAAAGATCTTGGTGATGAGGCTACTTTAGTATTTTTAACTGATGATAGCAAAAATTATCACATTGAACTTACATTTAATAAAGATGGGCGAGATTACACAATTGGGGACCAGTTTGGACACCTTGCATTCCATGTTGATGATTTGAATGGTGTGATTTCCGATATCAAAGCACGTGGATGGTGGTTTCGGCAATCAAAGCCAACATCATCATCTCAATATATTTTTATCCATGATCCAGATGGTTATGATGTAGAAATACTTAAAGCTCCATCTTCGTAAAAGTATTTTCCTTAAGTTTTTTAATTTAATCAAGTAAAAAAGATGATTTATGGTATTGCGGAAAGCTGTCATTAATTGACGGAGTCAAAAGAATGGAAAAAATAAATATGCGACAGTATTTTGATGATGAGTCATGCGCATATACCTATTTACTTTTCAATCCATATAAAAAATCTATTATTATTGACTCCGTTTTAGAGCAGTTCAAAAGGAATACGGGAATAGTGAAAAACTGGATTTGGATTTAATTGGCATATTGGAAACTCATGTGTACGCTGATCATATAACTGCGGCTTTTACTATAAGGAAAAAAGGAGAATGAAGGCAATTATGGATGAGTGGGAGATCACTACAAATTGATTCCTCTTAGAAAATTGTAGAGATGAGATTAGAGAAAAGATCATGTAATATCATGGTTTTTACGCCGTATATTTACTGTTATATAAGATATTGACGATGAGTTTTAAGGAATTTTTTTTTGAAATGTTAAATACCAGGAAAACACAATGAATAGTTTTAAGAATCGGATTATTCGCGCTGCCATGCTAGATGTTAACTTGTATGAAGAAGTTGAGGCTGACAAAGGGGCAATGAGTCAGGCCATGGGGATTGTTGTTCTTTCCAGTATAGCCGCTGGTGTAGGACTTATTGAAAAAGGAGGGTTCAGCGGGATTTTTACAGGGACGATCGCATCCCTTTTCGGGTGGTATGTCTGGGCTTATCTCACTTACTTTATCGGTACGAAATTTCTTTCGGAGCCACAGACCAAAGCAGATCACGGTGAATTGCTGCGTACTATTGGCTTTTCGAGTTCTCCCGGATTAATTCGAGTATTGGGTATTATCCCAGGACTAAGAGAGGTGGTTTTTTTTACGGCCTCAATTTGGATGTTAGTTGCAATGGTGATCGCGGTCAGACAAGCCCTTGATTATAATAGCACATTACGAGCTGTAGGAGTTTGCGTGATCGGTTGGGTCATTCAAATATTAATCCTTATGTTATTATTTTCTATTTTGGGTGGTGGCGCATAACCTGTTTAATGCTTTTTTTCATGCTACCTTAAAAATAAAAGAAGATTCAATTGAGAAACCAGCAGATTTAATTAAGAATATGACTAAAGAAGAACTGAAAGAATATTTCAACAGAGAATGGAATAAATAAAAAGAGATTATTATGGAATTAAAAGAACAGATTATTAAGGATATTAAAAATAATCCTATTATTCTGTATGTGAAAGGCACTCAAGATATGTCAATGTTCGGATTTTCCAATTCCGTGGTGCAGGTGCTCAGTCATTATGGTGTGGAATTCAAGGATGTAAATATACGGGAAGACCCTTGAAATTCGAGTAAAGCTATCTAAATATTAAAACTGGCCAACTATCCCCCAGTAACGATCTATTCTTTCGCGCCACCGATCTGATCGGACAGGTATTGACCAGGCAAGCCGGTAAGTGCAGGAGTATGCCTCTACCAGATGCGTGCCGGTGAGTTTGTGCAGATCAGAAAGATGGTATCCCTAAAATAGCATGAGAAATAAAGCAACCGGTGTGCTGTTCATCGTTACAATAATCTGGGGTTGGACATTCGTATGGCTCAAGCAGGCGCTTGATGCTTCCAAAGAGTATGTGATGTCCGGTGACTCAACCGGTGTTTCCCTGCTGTTTGTCTGTGTTCGATTTGGTATCGCAGCAATTCTGCTTCCTCTTTTTGTCAAAGAAGCCCGTGTGAAATTGACAGACCGTCCGGTTTGGCGCGGAGGCTTAATTCTTTCTCTATTCATGCTGGGTGGATTTGTATTTCAGATGATTGGACTTGATGGCATAACCCCGGCTGTTTCAGCATTTTTAACAAGCCTGTATGTTATTTTTACGGCATTAATTATGATAGGTTGGAAAAAGAAATTTCCATCCGTTCTCATTGTATTAGGAGTTTTATTAGCAACGATTGGTGCGGGATATATCCAGGGCCCTCCGGAATTACATTTTGATTCAGCAGAATGGCTAACTGTTTTGTGTGCCTTACTATTTGCCGGTCATATTATTGCAATTGACGTAGTAACAAAACGTGTTTCACCAATTGCTGTTTCTTTTACTTCTATATTTTTATGTGCACTGATTTGTTTCATAATGATCTGTTTTTACCAGTTTATGAATCCGGGGGAACTTGAAATTGTCGAATTAGTACAGGATAAAAGATTTCTTATTCCGTTAGTATTATCTTCCTTTTTTGGCACCTTCATAGCATTGACATTGGTAAATTATTATCAAAAATATTTAGACCCAGTCAGGGCATCTGTCCTCTATGCTCTTGAACCGGTTTGGGCAACAGTTCTGGCCCTCGGATACAGCATGGAATCATTTACTTTCTGGCTGGTTTTAGGAGGCTCTGCTTTGATCATAGGAAATATAATTGCAGAAATCGGATCGTATAAAACAGTGAAATAATCAAATCTTATTTTATTTTGACAATATTATTTCCTGAAATTTATATGATGAAAACCGTAGTTTTAATTTGTATAGTGAAACAGTTCATGTAGAATGAATAACAATTTTTGAGATGAATTGAAATATAAAATAGTAAATAATTTTGTATTGATGTGCCTTGTGTTTTGTTCGATTCTATTGACATCCTGTGCATCAGTGGTAACCTTTGTAGACCAGGGTGGATTTGAACAGACAATTGAAGTAAATACCATTCCGGAAAATGTGTCTGTTATGAAAGATGGTAAAATAATTGGTGAAACACCCCTTACTGTTTCATTCAGTCGTAAAAAAAACTTTTCTCTTACGCTTAAAAAGGAAGGATATAGAACCGAGCATATCCGGGTAACCCGGAAACTGAATTCGTGGGTGTATGGAAATTTGCCAATTGCAACGTTAACTGAACCTGCACCCCCCACATTAATTCCATTAGTGGGTATTGATGTATTTACCGGAAGCATATGGAAACTTCAGCCTGATTTCATTCATGTAAACATGGAATTACAAGAACAGGAAATCCCTCAAAATCCTATTGTGACAGATCAACAGAAAAGTGATGTTTCTGAACTTTATATAGCTAAGACTCAACGTTCATGGTGGATTCACACTGCTCATCGAAAATTTAATAATTATCTGGTTGTGAAAATGGCAGGCGATATTCTTTTCATGATAGATAAACACGGTAATACTATAGAAGTATCCATTGCAAATATTCAATCAATTGGCAGTAAACCCGAGTTGACATTAGACCAGAGCCTTCTTTGGGGTGGAATTGGTGCCTATGGAGGTGCTGCTGTGGGTTATTTTTTTGGATGGCCTTTGTTTCCCGCCTTTGGATCCGATCAGGCAGATTTAAGGGGTATACAAACCATGGGGATCCTTGGTGCTGGACTTGGTGCTGTGTGGACATATAAATGGAGACTAAGAAATAAAGGTGTCTCCCGAATCAAGGCATCAATGTTCGGTTGGTCAGTAGATAGAAAAATAGAGTGGATAAAATCCATTGTGATAAAATAATAGATGAATTAAATCAACCATATGAAATATTCAAACAGTTACATCTGGAAAATCATTTTCAATGTCATCGTTGTGTTATCAGTTCAAATTCAATCCGATCTTTTTGCTCAACCGAATGGATATAGTTTGGAATTAGTTGGACGTATCTGGTTTCCATCCCAGGAGTGGAATTCTGGAGATACCACCGGTGGCTCCGATGTATGGGGTTACACTGCGCCGGATGGAGAGGAATATGCCATCATGGGAGTCCTGGAGGGAGTTGCCATAGTAAAAGCTTCCACCCTGGAGGTGATTGATGTAGTCCCCGGTCCGCAGAACAATGATTATTATTATCACCGTGATATCAAGACCTATGAGCATTATGCCTATGTGGTGAACGAAATGGGTGGAGTCAATTATGGATTAATGATTATTGATCTTCAATATCTTCCGGACAGTGTGCGGTTTGTTGGTTCGTATGTGTATACACAGAATGTTCGGTCTCACAATTTGTCAATTGATACAGCAACCGGTTATGCCTATATCCCCAAACAGAATTATTCCGGTTTTCGGATTGTGAGCCTAGCAGATCCGGAAAACCCGGATGATATCAATGAAGTCAGCACTCCGGACATTCATGATGTTTATGCCAGGAATGACACGGTCTATGTTTCTGAGGGGAACAGTTCTTCCTATTCAATCTGGGATGTGTCCGACAAAATGAATCCTGTAATGATGGCAAGAATAAATGTTCTAAATGGGGGATATGCTCACAATGCCTGGCCCACAGATGACGGAAAGTATTTGATGACCACAGAGGAGACGTTGAATAAAACTGTGAAGATGTGGGATATCCGGGATATGGATAATATAAACCTTGTGGGAACATATCTTGGGGAGAATAATCTGGCGCATAATACTCACATTATGGGAAATTTTGCCTATATCTCTCACTATACAGTTGGGGTAAAAATTGTAGATATCAGCGATCCTGCTAATCCTTTTGAAGTAGCGGATTATGACACTTACGGGTTGAATGATGATGGAAGTTTTTACGGTTGCTGGGGTGCCTTTCCATTTACTTCTAACGGATTTGTGTACGCCAGCGATTTAGAAGGATATCTCACTGTTTTGCAGTTTCATCAACCACAAATAGAGATCGTCAGCGTGAATCACCAGTTAGATTGGAATCTTGTTGGTTTACCTGTGGATGTTAATGATCCCTTTCATCTGAGTGTTTTTCCCGATGCATTAGAAGGAACCCTGTATTCATTCAATGGAGGATATATTCAAGAAAATGAATTGATCTCAGGCCAGGGGTATTGGCTCAGGTTCCTCAATGAAGGAACAACTCAAATTTCAGGTCTTCCCATTCATTCTCTCACTATTCCCCTGATGAATGAATGGAATTTAATTTCCAGTATATCCACTACCATTTCCCTGTCAAACATTGACGATCCGGATGGACTCATCATTCCGGGGACACTTTATGAGTTTACCGATGGCTACGTTCAGGCAGAGACATTGGAACCTGGCAAAGGCTATTGGATCCGCTCTGTAGGAGCAGGGGAGATTACGATTTCAGAGGAGGATGGTGAGTTATAAATTCTTAGAATTTATTTTCCCTAGAATGAGAGTTTTAAGCGGATCAATCATTTCTGCATGAGGTGTATAAAACAAGTTGGTATTTCCCCGGTCGGTGTCTTCCCAGAAAATGGGAGTATTGTTTTCAAGACGGTTGAATGAATTCTCTATAACCCGTAGAAAATCATCTTTCCCCACATACTGTAAATCTTCTAATACATCGTCAACGATCTGAGTTACAAATTGCTGTTCATCCACTTTCAGGTAGTATAAGGCTAAAGAAATTTGGATATCCCTTACGCCGTCATTGGTTAGTTGATAATCTTTTCTATCATCCCTGTTAATGCCCGGTGGCGTGTCCAGCCCAAGAATTTGTTCCAGGAGCTCAGCCTGGATTTCAATATCCCAGGACTTTTCGTGAATATGAATGAGGATTCTTTTCAGTTCAGCAGTCAAAACTGCAATAATAAAATACAGGGAATAGTTTTGTTTAGCGTGATTGTAAATCTCATTCCCATATCTTCTAAAGTAGTGAAAACATTCTTTTACCGATTCAATTTGATGATGTTTCGCTAAGGAATCAACAAAGTTTGCATAATGGAAAGCTAAGTTATATAGATTCCGTGCTTCGTTAAAGCGGATAGCTTGTTTGATGGCAAATCTCATAAAGGTATTAAATTGAAAAATCAAAGCTTTTAAGAGGGGATTATCATTACACTCTGCCGCTGTTTCTCCTACGGTTGTGAGTTCCGATGCGCATAAAGATGCCAGGTCAAATTCATTGCGATCTAAAAAAATTACATAAGCATTTCCCAATAATCGGAAACTTTTTACTTCAAAAAATATCCGCTGTTGCTCTAATTCGGTAAACTGGTTTTCCACCATAGTCCGGAAAGAGATATCTGAACGTACCGCTTGACTTATCCTGAAAAAATTCGGGTTAATTTTGGGTTTCTCCTGGATGTAAACTTGAATAGAATGGCTCATTTTTCTAATAATTTCTGCCCGGGGTTCTTTAAAAGCAGCATAATCAATAAGGTTGTCCAATTGGTTCAGGCATTCCATAAGGTATCTTTGAAATTTTTCTGTTATTTCATCAATCTCAAGGAAAGCTCTCATTCTTTTGGAACCCAGGCGGTGAATGTATCTAAGATTATTGTTATGAATAATGTTAATGACATGGCTACTTTTTGTATATCGCAGGATGTAAAAAATATACGGCATTGAAAATAAAATACAGACCGGCAGAAGCAGGTAAATATTTAGTATTGGACTCCCAGGGCGGATCAGTCCCTGAGTAAAAATCATAATAACAACTGCATGAATCGAAGACAGTACGAGGAGCCAAATATAAAACAGGCTTTTCCAGTCCTGCATATATAAATCAATAAGTTTTGGTGTATTTTGTGAAGCGATAGAAATAACAATTATTAACGTTCCTAAAACCAGTCCTAATAATGACAGCCAGACCTCCGGGGCAAATCCCATGTCCACTACGGAAAAGGTTTCACTGTTTATATGTAAAAATGTGCTAATGAACCCATTGAAATAGAATAAATTAAAGAGTGAATCCAGGATAACAATTGAAAACAGGACAATGATAAAACTGATTAATGAACGGGAATAATCCAGTAAAACACTGGTTCGATAATAGTAATATTTTAAACGGTGGTTCATCAAGAATTGATTTTCCTCTATTTTGGCACGAGGTCAACTAAATGGATATTACTAAAAATTTCAAAATCATTACAACGGATTGTTTTTACGACTCCCTGGATAGTAAGAGAAAAAGTCCACAAATTGTGTGATCAAATATATGATAGCTTTCTTTGGTAGATTTTATTTTCTCTGTAAATTTATCCAGTTAGGATTGATAGAGAAGAATGGCACATAACCCACTCATTGCAATTGTTGGTCGCCCGAATGTTGGGAAATCTACCTTTTTTAACCGTATGTTAAAGAACAGGAAGGCTATTGTAGATTCCCAGGAAGGCGTCACCCGGGACCGGCTATACGGAACCATTGATTGGGCGGGATATCCACTCGAGTTTGTTGATACGGGCGGGTACATCCCCGATGACATGGACGTTCTGAATGCTGCGGTTCGGAAACAGGCCCAGGCGGCCATTGAAGAAGCCGAAATTATCCTGTTTATGGTTGATGGAAGGGTGCCCCCTACGTCGAGTGACTCATTATTAGCTCAATTTGTTCGGGAATCGGGGAAACCTCATCTATTAGCGGTGAATAAATGTGATTCATTGATTCATGATGATCAATGTTATCTTTACTATGAATTGGGATTTGAAAAAGTATTGCCCATTTCTGCCTTGCATGGTCGTTTGACGGGGGATCTATTAGATGTAATAATCGAAACACTTAAACTGGATCAGAAAATCTATTCTGATAAAAATCAGAAAGTATTGCGATTAGCCATTGTAGGGATGCCCAATGTTGGGAAATCATCTTTAACAAATGCTCTTTTAAAGAAAGAACAAACGATTGTAACTCCAATTGCAGGAACTACCCGGGATTCTATTGATACATCTCTGCGGTGGTATGGAAAAGATATTATACTGGTGGATACGGCGGGATTAAGAAAAAAATCGAAGGTGGAAGATAATATCGAATATTACAGCAATGTGCGGACTCACCAGGCAATCAGCCGGGCTGATGTTGTTTTAGTTATGCTGGATGCAAGTAAGGGTGTAATGAAACAGGACAAGACTATTGCGCGAAATGTGATTCAGAAGGGTAAGGGGCTGGTCCTGGTTGTGAATAAATGGGATTTGATTAAGAAGGATACCAATACAGCCAAAGAATTTGAAATTGAAATTACGAAACAGTTCAAAATTCTTGGTAACTATCCCACGTTGTTTATTTCTGCTCTTACGAAACAACGAGTATCAAAAGTACTTGATATTGTGTGGAACGTGTATCAGTCCCGGCAGCAAAAAATCATCACAAAGGATTTGAATTCCTGGTTGGAAAAGATAAATAGGATTAAGGCCCCTCCGGCGCCAAAAGGGAAAGAGATAAAAATAAAGTTTATGACACAGGTACATTTATCGCCCCCCATTTTTGCCTGTTTCTGTAATTATCCACAACTGATTCCTGCTTTCTATCAAAGATTCTTTGAGAATCAATTCCGGGAAAGTTTCAATTTCGATGGTGTTCCTCTAATATTTTCTTTCAGAAAAAAGTGAAGGTTACTCCCGGTGAACAATCAGAGAGAATTTTTAAGGAAAAACGGTCAAAGTTCATTCCTGACCTGGTTTGTTGTTTGTTATTTGGTCGAGGTGTCCAATTGAAGAAAGGAAATGAGTGAGGATTAAATGAAATCATTTTGGAAAATAGTGTATATGAGTGTTTTTGTTGTGCATTTTTCCTGGAGTGATGATGCACCTTCCCTGAAGATTGCGTTTTGGAACGTTGAGAATCTATTCGATTTGATAGATGATCCAAAATTAAATGATGATGAATTTGCAGTTGGAGGGAGGAAAAATGTTACTCAAGAAATTTATACGTTAAAATTGCAGCATTCTGCTGAAGTTCTAACAGATCTCAATGCCGATATTCTTGGAATTTGCGAAGTCGAAAACCGTTTTATGATGGAAGAATTGAACGATTATTATACTGAAAGAGATTATACAATCATTCATTATGATTCACCGGACAAGCGTGGAATTGACTGTGCGCTGTTTTACGATGAATCAAAATTTACAGTGTTAGAAAGTGATCCAATTACAATCACTTTATCATCCGGAAAACCCACTAGGGACGTTTTGTATGTGCAGGGAGAATTTGGTGGAGAAATTCTCCATTTATTTGTAAATCATTGGCCGTCAAATTACGGAGGAAGGGAAAAAGCAATTCCTAAAAGGAAAGAAACATCACGAATTGTCAGGGCAAAAGTAGAGGAAATACTTAAAGAAAATCCTGAAGCAGAATTGTTGCTGATGGGTGATTTCAATGAGGAACCTTTTGAGCAAAATATTCAGTACCTGAAAAAAGATTTGCTCAACAACCTGATGGACCCGTTTGCCGGGAAACCGGGAGTCGGAACCTATGTGTACAGAGGGAAGGACGGGTTTATAGATCAATTTCTCTCAAGTAGTGGCTTATTGGACAATCGTGGATTAAGAATTGGACAAAAGGGTGTTTCAATTCTCGATCTTCCTAAGTACCGGCAGCAAAAAGGAAAATTCAAACATTATCCCTTCAGGTTTTGGGCGGGAAACAAATTATTAGGCGGATATTCGGATCATTTATCCATTTCTGTAGTTATTCAACTCGTAAAAAAATAAAGATTTTGATTCATTGCATTTTCTTTTTAAAACACCTAATATAAGCACCGTTTTTTGAAGATGACTAACAAGAGATCGCGGGGTGGAGCAGTCTGGTAGCTCGTTGGGCTCATAACCCAAAGGTCGCTGGTTCGAATCCAGCCCCCGCTACAAAGAATTAACCCCTGTTTATTGATGATAGATTGGGGTTTTTATTTTCATCTTTGTATTCGTTTGGTTTCGTTTCATAATGTTTGTTTTACTACACTATTACTACATTATTATCCAACGAAATTGCCGTAAGTAGGTATTTGATTTACATACCTGCTTGCAAGGTCGAAATTGGGATGCGTGTAATTAATTCTACCAGAGGATATTGAAGGGATATTTGCTTTTTGCACTTACTGCATTTTCCTCTCTGGAGTATAAAAGACACCAGTGGAATATTTCTATATAATGGGATTTTTGCTTTGCAATGATGACAATGGGATCGGGGATGAACCAGGGAAATTTTTCGGGGTAAGCGATAAATCACCACATTCAGGAAACTTCCTCCGATAGTACCTAAGACAAAAAAAAGTACAGATAAATTCCAATCCATTAAAGACCGGACTGGAGCGCCGCACCCAGATAAAAGACCGGTAGATAAGTGACAACTACCATAATAGCGATAACCACGCCTACTGCCAAAATTAAAAGTGGTTCGATTAATGTAGTCATTCGATCGACCAAAACGTTTACTTGTTTGTAATAATAATTAGCTGCCCGGTCTAAAAGATCACCCAATTCTCCTGTCTCTTCCCCGGTAGAAGTCAATTGCAGCATAATGGAAGGAAAAACCTCCGTCCGGCGCAAAGCAGTGCTGATATTATATCCTTCCCGAATATCCTTGGATGCATCGAGGATGGCTTCCTCATAAACACGATTATCCACTACTTTGCTTAAGAGCAGGGTTGATTCCAGGACAGGAACTCCTGCTCCAATGAGAATGCCAAAAGTTTTACAAAATTTGTTCAGGATGTCCTGCTTTTTTAGAGATCCAAATACAGGAAATTTTAAAATCAGCATATCAATGAATAAACCACCCCTGCTGGTCTTGGAAATCATCCAGATAGCCAGGAAAATTAAAAAACTAAATAAAATAATAGTACCCAAATTCAAGCTGATCCATTCGCTGAGCGCGACCAGGGTTTGGGTTGCTTGGGGAAGTTTGCTTCCCAACTGGGCATATACTTCTGAAAATTTAGGAATTATCCAGATAAACATGGCTGTAATCATGGTTGTCATAAAAATCAGCATAAAGATAGGATAGGTCATCGCAGAACGCACTTTCCGGCGGGTGTCATCTATATTTTCCAGATAGGTAGCCAAATTATCCAGTATTTCATCCAAATTTCCACTGACCTCACCAGCTTTTATCATGGCAATATAGAGGTTATTAAACACACCCGGATGATGCTTGAATGCTGCCGATAGATTTAAACCCTGGCGGATATTTACCACAACTTTGTTCAACACTTTTTTCAGGCGGGGGTGTTTCTCGTCCGCTGCCAATCCTTGTATTGAACGTTCAAGAGTTAACCCGGCAGAAAACATTGTGGCCAGCTGTCGTGTAAAAAATACCAGGTTTGTTAGTGGTATACGGTTTTTGAGTCGTTCAAAGGAAAGGTTGATTTCATCCAGGAAGGGTCCTAAAAAATCCCAGGATGTATCCTGTTCCTTAATTGTAATAATAACCTGGTCTTGTGCCGTAAGTTTCTGGATAGCGGTATCAAGTGTAGCCGCATTTATCTCTCCTTCATTTCGCTTACCGGAGGAGTCTTTAAGCACGTATTGAAATACAGCCATTCTATCTTATTTATAGGAAAAATTAATGAATTTTATCTCGCACTACCCGCTGGATAAAATTTTCTTATTTATACATCTTCCATGGTAATACGTGATACTTCTTGAATTGTAGTAGAGGTATCCAGAATTTTTCTCAGACCACTTTCCCTCAGGTTTACCATACCTTCTTTCATCGCGCAGGAACGAATTTCGTCCTCATTGGCATTGTCGTAAATCAAGGCACGGACTTTCTTGGTCATTGGAATTAATTCAAAAATACCAGTCCTCCCCAGATAACCTGTATTCCTGCATTCCCGGCAACCTTTTGCTTGATACAATTTTTTTCCATTTAATCTGTTCCGGTTTAAACCAATCGCCTTTAGTTCCTGGTCACTGGGGTCATATTCTTCACGACAATGAAGGCAAATTTTTCTCACCAGTCGTTGTGCCATGACCAGTTTTACACAAGCTCCCACCAGGAAAGGAGGTACGCCCAGGTCTAAAAGCCGGGTAATGGTGGAAACTGCATCGTTGGCATGAAGAGTTGTAAAAACCAAATGGCCCGTAAGGGAGAACTTTACGGCAATATCGGCAGTTTCATGATCCCTGATTTCACCGATGAGTAATATATCCGGGTCTTGGCGCAGAATAAATTTTAAAGAAGCTCCAAAGGTGAGCCCGATGTGTTCAAAAACCTGAACCTGGTTGATTCCATCTAAATGGTATTCCACGGGGTCTTCAACAGTCGTTATATTAATCAGGTCATTTTTTATTTCCTTCAATGAAGCATACAGGGTGGTGGACTTTCCGCTTCCTGTGGGACCGGAAGCAATAATCATTCCATAAGGTTGGGCAATAACTTTTTTAAAAATTTGATATAATTCTTTTTCAAGCCCAAGAGATTCCAAGTTGAAGGAAAACCCGGTTTTATCCAAAAGACGCAGGACGATCTTTTCTCCATAGATTGTTGGAAGAATGGACACTCGGACATCAATTTCCTTTTCGGCAGTTTTGATCGTAAATCGGCCATCCTGGGGAAGTCTTTTTTCAGCAATATTCAGTTTAGAAAGAATTTTTATCCTTGTTACAAGTCCGCTTAATGAACTGGCCGGGGGAGTCATAATGGTTTGTAAAACTCCATCAATACGGATGCGAACTTTTACATTTTTTTCCTGTGGTTCGATGTGAATATCAGTTGCTCTGTCCTTTATTGCTTCCTGAAGGATCATGTTCACAAGTTTGACAACTGGGGCATCCTCTTTGGCAGCTTTTTCTGGAGACAGGTCTACTTCCTCCCTGTGTTCGTCATCTCCGGAAATAACAGTAATTCCTTCAAATACTTCTTTTACTTCTCCACTTTTCTTGATTTCACCGTACACTTCATCCAGCGCCTGTTCCAGCGTATCTGGTCCCACAACAAGCACATCGGGCACTAGACCTGTTAACCGTTTCAGAGCATCAATGCAGGTTATATCTTCAGGGTCTTCCATGGCTACCTTGACAGAAGAGTTACTTTTTTCTAATACCAGCACGGCATTCTGGCGGGCAAATTCTTCCGGAATAATCGAGGCAACCTTCGGATCGATATTTAAAAGTAATTCATCATCAGCTTTCTGGTACCCTAACTGCATTGAATAAACAGTGACTAAATCATCCTCGGTTATAAAACCGTTTTTCACAAGAATGACTCCCAGTTTATTCTTCGTATTTTTTTGCTTTAATAGCGCTTCCTGAAGTTGACTCTCAGATAGTTTATTGATGTGAATGAGAATCTCACCAATTTTACTGTCCTGGGGATTGAATTCTGTGTTCATCAGGGAGGATAATCCGTAGTTGGTGAACGAACAAGTTGGATCGTAATGGGATCCGAGTTGATCTGAATGGGAATTAATAAAGCACCCGTGATGGTAGCGCTGAACTCTTGAAAGGAGTTTAATCCGGTTTCAGCATCTTCATTCTGCCAAATACATAATTCCCTGGGAAAAACCGCAGTGATAATGGCGACACCACCTTGATCAGTCTTGACTATCGGTCCACAGTTTATCATATGATATCCATCCCATTCTCCGTTTCCTTCACCTTCATCATTGGTACCGTCCACCCCGTCCAGACCGAAGTCTTCAAACGGTTCAGAGACCTCTGAAGTATCAAAGCCTCCGTCTCCATCCAGGTCAAAAGCATCGTGGTCATCATTTCCCTGACCCTCATCCAGGGTTCCGGGGTCATCATCCAGACCATAATCCCGCCAGGTGAAACACCCGTCGCCAACACCAGCACCATCTACGCCTGCATCCGTATAAGTTTCATAGCCAACTTCACGCCATTCGGATACACCGATACCGTTAAATCCAATGGGCGCATTGGAAACCGTATTGCCGTAATAATCAATAAGCATAGCAGTGATCGTGACTTCAACCTCGGCTGTTGTGTCAGGGAGAGTAAAATCCCAGTAGTAAGTTGATGCTGTCAACGTTAACTGGCCAGGTACAAAAAACAGCAAAGATTCACCTTCATCCTCATTGATCCTGGCCGTAATTGTATCTCCATTTGCCCCATAAGTCGTAGCAGAGACATACCCAATATCACCAATGGCATCCGTAGAATATAAGATCGTTGAAAAAGCCAACCCGGAATAAGTACTACCATCCAGGTTTTCATTCCCCGTAAAGCTCACTCCCTCCACAAGTGCATTAATCGAAGTATCAGGAGGGGTTGGTTCAATCGTCCAATACACATAGGTGCTATCTTCCACCGGATTATACCATTTGTCATAGACAATAGCAGCGCATTGTGTCTGATAAAATCCACCACCGGTTGCAGTGGTAGAGTTTGGATCATATTCCGGTTCGATGTAATAGGGCGCGCCAGATGAAATAATAACCTGGTCACTTGCTGCTGAAAGATCAATGACTCCGTCCTGATCACAGTCCACTTCAACTTCAATTCGAACAACACCTGGTTCAGTACCGCTATTTACTGATACGGAGGCTATACCGGCCTGGGTAGTTATGGTGACTTCGGTCTGACCAGCTTCATTCAAATAGCACCCTGGTAACACAGGGTTCAGGCGGAAGGTAACGTCGATTTCATCACCTCCCAGATTACTATCACCATCATAAATCTCAGCGTTAATCTGTGTTGACTCAATTCCTCCTCCCTGCTGAACCACAATGTGATCGGGACTGGATTGAGGAATGACAATATCAGCACATGCACCGAAAGAGATATCCTCAATAGTCATGCTTGTACTTGAGGTCAGGATATTTTCAAACCCGGGATGATTATACGATGCGGTCACCGTATCAACCCAAATTGTTTCCTGCGAATCACCCGGATCGAAATCACCGGCAGAATATGTAACTTCCGCTATTCCTGCACTGTCTGTTAAATCTGAAGAAGTAATGGATCCAAGAATTGCTGAAAAAGAAACCAATACGTTTGAAACCGGGAGGTTATCATTATTGGTAAGTTGGGATTTGATAAGAGCGCTCGTTTCCCCCTCATCCAGGTACACTACGGTTGTTTCAGGGGGGATCAACGTCAGTGTATATGGCCAGACCTGGGATGAATTGTAGACGTTAAATTCTACTGTAGCGGCTGTATTTTCAGCAAAAGACGCGGTAACAGTAACACCTTCCCATATAGATTCGGTGGTAGGATAATCCACATGAGATTGGCCATCGTCATGATAATAGGCAATTACTCGACCAAACGGATTTGTAAGAGACTCCGACATTGAAATTGTACCTGCTGAATTTCCTAAATAATCCATTGGATTAAGATTAACATTAATTCCGGAAACAGGGTTGGATGATCCGCTCGTATCATTTCTAGTCACCTCAACTATGAGTTTAGTCATGGCAATATCCGTGACAATATCCTCGCCGACACTTACATCTGAACCTGAATCTAAAGCAACCGGGTAAGCAGTCAGGCTGATGTCGTAATCGACGTCAATGGAGACAACGACAGTATCAAGGATGGTTCCGGGCACACCAGGATGAGTGAATTGAGTTGTAATGACTGCCTGCCCCACATCACTTTCCTCTCCTTGATCCGTAAATGTAAGGGAAATACTCCCGCTATCATTTGTGGTAGCAGTCGGCTCTATGAATCCTTTATTAGATTCAAATGTCATGTTGATATTATTCACTGTTTGAAATAATTTATTCCTCACAACAAGAGTAACTGTACTGACCGTTTCACCATTATCCAGCATGATTTCATCGGGAGCTGCATTTAATGAGAGGGAATAAGGCCATACGTCTGTAAAAGAAGAATAGACATTAAATTGAACCTGGCCCAGTGATTCACCCCCGACTGTTTTGGCTTCTATAGTCACACCTTCAAAGATCAGAGGCGTACCTGGGACATCAACAGCACCTGGATCACCCCCGTCAGAATAAATTGTTGACACTACGCCTTCACTATTCGTTAGGACGGAATCATTGCTGAATGTTCCATAGGGAACGTTATTCTTATGTGAAGTAAAATAAATCCATTCATCAGCCATGGGATTCCCTGCAGTGTCTGCCAATGTTCCTTCCACATGGGTAATGACTGCGCCGCCCACCACATCCTCACCAACAGCAATATCGTATGACAAATGATAGGCAAATATAGTGACAGTATAATCAGCATTTATTTGTACTGTCACTGTGTTTGTTATTGTATTGCCTGCGGATGGATGTGTATATGAAGCTTGGACTGTTGCCAGACCGGCATCTCCCAAATGTCCCTGATCTTCGAAAACCAAAGTAATATTCCCTGAGGTATCCGTGGTAGCATTAGACTCAATTAATCCTTTGTCGGCTGAAAAATCAACAGTCACACCCGTCACGCCATCATTCAAAAGATTTTTTAACTGAAGAGAAATTGCAGAAGTAGTTTGTCCATTATCAAGACTGATTGTATTAGGGTTGGCATCCAGACTAAGTGAATAGGGCCAAATATCATCAAGGGACGCATAGACATTAAATTGAACCTGACCCAGTGATTTATCCCCGACTGTTTTGGCTTCTATAGTCACACCTTCAAAGGTATTAGTTAGAGTATCATCAACAGCACCTGGATCACCTCCATCATAATAAAAAATAGTTGAAATTACGCCCTCATTATTAGTCAGAGCGGAATCATTGCTGAAGGTTCCATAGGGAACATAATTTTTATTGGAAGCAAAATAGATCCATTCACCAGCGACAGGATTCCCTGCGCCATCTGTCAATCTTCCTTCTATCTGAGTGACAACCGCATCGCCAACAAGATCTTCGCCTACAACAACTCCGCTTGACGAATGATAGGTAGACATTGTAAAATTGTAATCAACATCTATTTGTACTGTCACTGTGCTTATTAGCGTGTAATCTCCAGATGGATGAGTATAGGCAGCCTGGATGGTTGCCAACCCAGCATCTTCCTCCTGGCCTTGGTCAGTAAAAACCAAATCTATGTTCCCGGTATGGTTTGTAGTATCATTCGGTTCTATGAATCCTTTGTCGGATGAAAAGTCAACATTTACACCCTTCACTCCATTATTCAAACGATTTCTTAACTGCAGGGAAATTGCAGAAGTAGTTTGTCCATTATCAAGACTGATTTCGCCAGGATTAGCATTCATAATGAGTGTATAGGGCCAGACATCATTAAGGGACGAATAGACATTAAATTGCGCGGTTGCTTTTATGGATTCATTGTATCTGGCAGTAACTGTTACCCCATCGAATTCCGCGGTACCTGGGATATCTACAGCACCGGAATCTCCCCCGTCCTCATAATAGACTTCCACAATACCATCCTCATTTGTCTCAACTGAATTTATATCGAAAGACCCATAAGTTGAAGACAAGCGTTTTGCTGAAAAGGAAATGAGTTTACCCGAAACCGGCTTGCTGGTTTCATCCTGAAGTTTAAATTGCAAATGAGTCTTGATTCCTGGGTGATCAACCACATCCTCACCCACAATCACCGAGTTAAGAACTGGGTTCGCAGAAATCAGACTCAGTATGTAGTTATCATCTTCCGTATCTTCAGGTTCCCGGTCATCGCAACTGAGTTGTGGAAGTAGTGTAACAACAATTATTACATTGATTAATTTCCATAAATATTTCATAACAAACTCCTATTTATCATCCTCTTTCAGCATGATTGTTTTCTCAAGCTTTATCATAGCTTCATTTTTTGGAATCCCGCTAATATTATCTTTTAATACAGAGGGTGTAATCTGGATAATTAAGTCAGTTTTTCTGTCCACCAAATCTATGCTGGTAAACAACTTTTTACCTATCCATGGAATTTTATGAAGGAGGGGCAATTTATATATCGTATTTTTACGGTCTTTACTGATCAGTCCACCGATAATTATAGATTCTCCATCTTTTACGCGGATGGTTGTGGTGGAGGAACGGCTTTTTACCCGGGGAATATTTCGGTCAGGACCTATAAATTCAAAAATAGAAGCAACTTCCGTTTCCACCTTTACGGTAATATCGCCATCCATGTTAACTGAGGGCAGGACTGTTAGTTTAATTCCCACTTCCTCGCGCTGAACCTGTACCTGTCCGCCTACTCCTCCTGAACTCAAAATATATGGAACGATATCCACCATTTTTATAGTAGCCTCCCGTCCATTAAGTGTGACTAATTTTGAATCTGCCAGAATATCCGCTTTATTGTCTTTGATGAGAAAATCAAGAGTAATATCAAAAGCTGTCATCTGACGGCTGAACATTCCTGGGATCAAATTGCCCTCATTTAAGCGATTAAAGGGTGCTGTAGCTGGCAGCGAACCAAGAGTACCATCAGCGGGTACGACACTCCCCGCTCCGGCGCTGGACGGTTCTGCATTTTCAGCCAGGATATTTGTATATTTAGCTAATCTTGACCAATCAATACCCAGTTTTTTATCCATATCCAGGGCAACTTCTATGAGACGTGTTTCCAATAAAACCTGAATTGCAGGAACATCTATTAGGCTAATTACTTCTTTAATTTCAGCAATTTTCCTTGGTGAGGTATTTATCAGCAATTTGTTTCCGGAGACATCAACCTGGATCTGCTTTGAAAGATCACTCAAGAGTTCCTTCACTTCCTGTGCATCTGAGTATTTTAGTGCAATTACATGGGGTGTAATACCAACTTCCTTGTCCAGCTTTTTAGGGTCTGCGATCAGGAAGGAATTCCCTACAATTTCATACCCAAGACCCACAGCTCTTACGATCAGGTTAATTGCCTGTTCTATAGGTACTTCATCAAGGTGGATAGAAATTTTATCCTGAGTATTTACACTCGGGTCAGTCACAATATTATATCCGCTTTCCTTCGCAAGTACTGCCAGGATACCGGGCAAATAAGCATCCTCGGCATGGATAGTTACCAGAAAAGGCGGTGCGTCTACTTTCGTCGAGGTTGTATCTGTTTCTTTTCCTCCAAGAATCGAGAAAAATATTAAAGTGCTTGTTAATGTAATGCAGGTAATAAAATGTTTCTTCATTCTTTTATCGATGTTGTTATTGATTCGTCAAAAGTTGCT
>Ga0208879_1001705_pt1 | contig 20343 bp, 15 predicted proteins | sample Knorr_S15_td_Bot_FD_185605 | JGI IMG/M metagenome (GOLD analysis project Ga0208879, IMG submission 185605) | Marine microbial communities from Southern Atlantic Ocean transect - Knorr_S15_td_Bottom_ad_5009_LV_A (SPAdes) (version 2) | ecosystem: Environmental > Aquatic > Marine > Oceanic | place... | reverse complement strand
TCCATTTCGGTCACCGTTTGGGCAGGAGAAGTTAACAGCGGCCGTTTCAAATTTGCATTTAGCTGATAATGTCACATTAGATCGCATGTCAGATCGCAAGACTTTGTTGCAACACCTCGACACGATACAACGTAATCGCGATAGTGCCCGGACGATCGTTCGCATGGATGCTTTTAACGATGTCGCGTTTGATATCGTGACAAGTGGCAAAGCTCGGCAAGCCTTTGATTTGTCACAGGAATCAGAAGCTACGCGGCAGCTTTACGGCTCTCATCGTTGGGGTCAATCAGCATTGCTTGCACGTCGTTTGGTCGAATCTGGTGTCAGCTTTGTGACGATCAATACCGCGCCCGATTCACTTTGCTGGGATTGGCATTTGAACATTGTTAATGACGATCGGCCAACGGATGGTAGCGAAGGGCCTAGTCGAGGCATGGATATTTCTGGACCGCCGCTAGATCAAATGTTACATGCGTTGATCACCGATTTAGCCGAACGGGGCTTGGACAAAAAAGTACTTGTCGTCGTGTGGGGCGAGTTTGGACGGACTCCGCGGATCAATAAAACTGGTGGGCGGGACCACTGGGGTGCCTTGATGAGTATGCTGTTAGTCGGTGGTGGATTAAAGATGGGACAGGTCATTGGTGCTTCCAATGGAAATGGCGAAATGCCGATTGACCGGCCTGTTCATCCTGAAGACGTACTCGCGACGATGTATCGACATCTGGGTATTAATCTTAACTCGCATACAGTTAGTCGCGAGGGTCGTCCAATTCCACTGCTTGCAGGCGGTGAACCAATCTCCGAATTGCTGTAGATTAGATACTCGGTGGTATTTGTTTGTTCTTTTAAGGGCGTAGTTGTTGCATGTTGTCTGGAAAAATTGCATTGGTGACGGGTGCGGGGCGCGGAATCGGTCGTGGGTGTGCGTTGGAACTTGCTAAAGCGGGCGCTGATGTGGTGGCCAATGATCGGCCGGATAGCCCTGATCTAGCTGGGCTGGTTACAGAAATTGAAGCTCTCGGTCGCAGATGTGTGGGGATCGCGGAGAACGCCTTTTCGCGAGAAGGTTGCCAAGCTATTTTCGAGCAGAGCATTGAAGCCATGGGATCCATCGACATCCTTATTAGCAACCCCGCGTTTAGTCAACGTGCACCCTTTTCAGAATACCCCGCAGACCTATGGGAACAAACACTCAAAGGCACGCTGACCGCAGGGTTTCATATGAGCCAAATCGTATCGAATTACATGGTTGAGCGCGGTGCAGGAGGGAAGATTACGTTTATCTCTAGCGTGCAAGGAGAGCTGCCTGCGGCGTTGAGTGTTGCCTACAATGCAGCCAAAGCCGGCGTGAATCATATGATGCGGACAATTGCGATGGAGTTATGTCAGCATCGAATCAACGTGAATGCGATAGCACCCGGTTGGATCGATACGCCTGGCGAACGGCTTGCATTTACCGAGAAGCAGATTCGCGAAGAAGCCGCACAGCTTCCCTGGGGAAGACTTGGGCTGCCCGAGGAAATAGGTAAAGCTGCGGTGTTTCTTTCCTCTTCCGCTGCCGACTATATCACCGCGACGGTACTACCCGTCGACGGCGGGTTTCGCTACCGTCAGGAATTCAATGCGAACGGGTGATGCACAACGTTCGACTCGGTTCGTGCCTTAACCACCAAACGCTTTTCTTAAGAGTTCGAGGCTCTTGGGGATCGCCGTTTCGTGAGCTTCTTCACCTTCGAACTCAAGTGAAATGTACCCGCGGTAATCAACTTTGTTGAGTATCTTGGCGATGCGTTTATAGTCAATGTCGAGCGTGTACCAGGTACCACCACCGAAGTAAGTCTTCGCTTGTACATAAACGCATTTCGCCGCCATTGCTTCAAATTGATCGTATTGATTTTCCAGAAAATTACCGGTGTCGGCAGTCACCTGCAACCACGGTGAGTCGATCGTGTTTACGATCCGCATGACCGCTTCCGCAGTCCGCCCGATTCCCCAGTGGTTTTCGAGTCCGAGAGTCACGCCGCACTCAGCTGCCTTCTTTAAACATTTCTCGATGCTGTCGATGACCCATTTAAACCCATCTTCATCGGTGTACCCTTCAAGCCGCGGTTCAATTCCTTTGTTGGCCATCAACGTATCAAAGTCCTTGGACGTCCCCCAGCGACCCGTGTTGATGCGAATGGTGGGGATGCCCATGGCATAAGCGAGTTCGATGCACTTCAGCGTATGATCAATATTCTTTTGGCGGAAATCGGCATCGGGTGAGACGAAGCTCTGGTGAGTGGAGAAGCCGCAGAGGCTCATTCCATTTACAAAAGCGCGTTGTTTCAGCATCTGCAAATAGTCATTGTCCTCGCGCGTCATTTGAACATGCAGGATTTCAACCGCGTCAAATCCAGCTTCGGCCGCTAAGTCGATGCAGTCTTCGATCGGCAGCTTGGTGTCTTTGCGGTACCGCCAATACGAATAGGTTGAAACTCCAATGGGATTAGCATGGCGTTTGGCTGTGGCTGTGGTCGTCGTTGTTGCTGCGGTTAGAGATGGGACTGCTGTTGTGGAAGCAACAGCGCCCGTTGCTAGTGCGGTCCCGATAAAATTCCGGCGGTTAAAATACATGATTGGAGTCCTTGAAAGTTGTTAATTGAACGCAGGTTGGAAGTTGATGGATCAGCAATTATAACTTGAAAATAGAAAGCTGTTGTGCGATGTGCATGCCGGCCTTGGCGACTGTACGTTGTGCTTGGCTGTTGGGTTTGAGGGCAGCATTTGTATGGTTCAAGTGAATAAAATGAACCTTATCACGTTGCGAATCCGGCAATTTGGCGAAACGCGTGATGCTCTCGGAAATGAATGGATGTGGGATCTGGGAAATGTCGCGCCCTGGTAACTCCGCATTATCAAAAAAAGTGCCGTCGAGGTACGCTCGGTCGACAGACGTGATTTGTTGTTCGATGCGGCGATCCCATTTTTCCCATTTGTCGATATCTGGAATGAATAGAACTTTGCGATTGGGGCCCGCGATGATAAATCCAACCGTTTCAGAGAATTCATCCCGATGGGGTACTATAAATGGAGTAATCGTTAGTCGACTGTTGAGCGTAATGGGTTCGTCGGCCTTGAGAGGCAGTAGAGTAATGTTGTTCAGCTTCACCAACAGGCTCCAAGGTCCTTGTGTTTCTAAAAAGGTTTTGCACCGTGGCATGGTTGACACCGGTACACCCTGAGTGCCCATGATCTCGCGTCCCAAATTGATGAGACCCGCATAATGGCCAACATGAGCGTGGGTTAGGAATATTCCCGAAACGGGTTTCCGTTTTTGTTTGCTGGGAGCATATTTGTCGAGCAGGGATAGCTGTGCGGGAAAATCAGGGGTGCAGTCAATGATCCAGCGTTGTTTTGAGATGGGATCAATGATTCCTAGCGACGTGACATGACTTCCCGTAGTGCCGCTTGACCGCAACGATTGACAGCATTGTTTTTTACAGCCGGCTTGAGGATAACCCCCGTCTTGGGCCGTTCCCAACACCAAAACATAGGGGGTGTCTGGGATATCCGTAGCCGTTAGAGCCTCACCGTTAAAGAGGCTGTAAACACAGGTAACGAGAGCCAAGTAAATAGTTCGCATGTGCCTATTTTGGGGTTTCAGCAGGATAGGTGAAGGGAAACTTTTTGGGGAGGACTTGGATTTCGGTGCAGATACTATATTTGAACGCGAGTAAGCCGGGTAATTCAACCTGCACGTAAAATGCTACCCAGCCAGATTTAGGCTCTGGGAGGTTTACGCCGATGGAATTATCACCGACCAAATCTTGGGATGTCCATTTGCTTTGGCGGAAGTCGCGAGTCTCACTGGTCGCAGTCCATAAACGTGCCCGACCGTTTTCACCTTTCCATTTAACATGGAACAAGCCGTCGGTACCATGTTGCCACTTAATCATCTCAAACGTCTCACCGTCGATTGATTTCTTAAAAAAGGTTGCTACCGTTGGGGCAATTGAGGCACCCAGTCCGTGACCTGCATTGGCTAAATAATAAAGGTGTTTAGTGCCAGTTAACCCAGGGTAATAGAGACTCGATGCATCCACAGTCCAGTAGGGATCGTTGGTGCCGAGTACCATTAGTTTGGGCAGGGTTAGGCTTTGGCGATATGCGTAGGGGTCGACGATCGCTGCTAGTTGTTTGCCGCGGGGTGTCGGTAACCGATCTTGGATTTTCAGTTTGGAGTAGGGATCGATTTGCCCACTGAATTTACCGTATGACTTAATTTGTTGTTCCATCTGTGGCTGCATGTTGAGCATGTCGATAACCATCGGCGCGATCGCGATCACGCGTTTGTCCGCCGCTGCGGTTAACCAAGTGGTCCAACCTCGTTTTGATGCGCCAGAGATTACGAAACGCTCGATAGCTGCTCCGGCTTTCTCTGTCATAACTGTGGAGACTGTGTCCATTGCACGCCGCGCACTTTCTACCATCGGTAGCAGCAGCGGCCAGTCATCGCCTTGATTGGTGAGGTATTTGTCAAAGGTAAATGCGATCAAATCATCTTCCCGTAGTCCGTCTTGCAATGGCTGGTTCGGGACTTGTTGGAGAATGGCGATAGGTGATTTGGCCATGGTTGCAATGACGCTGAACAGTTGAGCTTCGGTGGAGTCGGGCTTTGGTTGACTGCTGTTGGTCGATCCACCAGTAATAAACAAGACAGCGGCATCCGCATGGTCCACGGTCGGCGGCACGAGAATCGAAAGCCAATGCGTCCAAGGTGTACCTTTCCATGTTTGAGATGTCATTTTGTAGGAATAAGCCTTGCACGCACCAACTTGGAATTCGCCGACGGATTCGAATTTATAGGAATCATCCACTGCCGTAGTTGTGGCGAGACCTTGAGCGACTGGCTTGTCTTGAGAAAATGCAGCCGGCGTGATTAGTGTCGGTACTAGCAACAGCGTGATCAGAGAAAAAAGCGTTTTGATTTGCAAAATATTGTCATTCCAGAGGGTTACTTTGACTGAAGAAATTACTGTTTAAAAATCAAACCGCAAACCTAGTAGAATATATGCAGTAGCAAATGAACATCACCAATTGGCTGGAAATGTTGACGCGTGAAGCGCCGCTATTTTCGCGACGACGCTATTACCGATTTACCATTGGTAGTCAGCACGTGAATTTCGTGCAATGAAACGTTAGGTGAAAAGAACTCCCAGACGACCTGTTTGTCGCGTGTGATTTCAAATGCTCGAGGTTTGTCGGCGGCTTGTTGGTGGTAGCTGCAGATGACCGTGTTACCATTGCCTAACCGCTGGGCACCACAGGGATCATCAAATCTGCCGGCAACATGGCTATTGTCAACTCGCCAGACAACTTTCCCTGCTTGATCAAACTCGACCGTTTTGTTGCCGTGGGTGAGGTTTACCAAGATGTTATTGGATTCTAGGAGTATTGCGGTGAAAGGCCAATTTTCTTCCGCGCGCCCTCCAAGTTCAGCGAGATCTGTTTTGATAGTAAGTTTCACATTGCCTTGATTGTCATATTGTTTGACAGCGAACCCGAGTAGATGAGGGACTAGATAGTCACCGTTGGGTAGTTTCCGCGCCATGCGGGTTTGCATATGAGCGTTGTTGGTGTCGGGTTGTAAGGGCACGTTGACAGCAATTTTACCGTCCGGAGTGATCTCCAGGATTCGTGGTTTAGCTCCGCGTTCCACGACCATCGTATTTCCGCTTTTAAGCCGCACGACAGTTCCCAGTTCTTTGTTGACGGGATCCAATTTGTACTGAAATACGAGTTTTCCGTCTCGTGTGTATTCGCGGGCGCTGTTTGCAATAGAAACGAGTACATTGCCATTTGGTAATACAAATCCGTCACGTGAACGTCCCGGTACTTGCCACTTTATTTTATTGTCTTCACCAATAATGGCCGTGATGGAACCGGTTACGAGAAATGAATGTCGAATACCGGATTCGCTTTTTTGAGTGCCGATGGTTTGCGCGTCCGCTTGAGCGTGCGCGCGCGTACCTAGTTGGCAGCACGCCAGGGTCGCGCTGAAGAAAATAGCTCGGAATAAATATTTGTGTATCGACAGCATGTGTTTGCTCCTGTTGATAAAAAAAGCCAGCGTCGTGGTTGGACATGTTGGCTAGATTGATGTGCTATTATTTTGACTTAATCCAGTTAATTGAAAAGGTTGTAAATGAGACAGTTTGGTAGTTGTCTTTTTCGAATAGAATGCCGACTTGTCCAGTTGGCAAGCGAACGAGGTTAGAATAGGCACCGCCGCCAGCGTAGATCACTTTTTGCCATGGCCATGTTTTGCCATCGTCCTGGCTCATGGAAATCGTGAGGTGATCGCGCCCTTTGCCTGCAGGGTTACTGTGCAGGAGAATGCCGTTGCCATTGTTCGAAAAAGAATAGCGTAGAATACTGCCTTGGCAGACCGGGGTTTGCAGTGCATTGTCCAAATAGACTTCCGCAAATGTGCTGCCACCGTCGTTACTGATTGCCATGGCGCGGTTGTGTTTGCCGTGATAGGATCGCATCGATTGGAGAACACCACCGTTGGATAATTCAGCTACAGCTGATTCGTTTGTTTTCTCTGGTTGGATGCCTCCAATTTCCCAATGTTTGCCATTGTCGTCCGAATAGACAATGTGGCTGCGATACGGGTGCAGGTCTTTGTTGGAATGATCCGAATGATTGCAGGGGATGACTAAGCGGCCTTGATGAGGACCACGTGTGAGTTGTATTCCATTTCCTGGCCCAGTGGCGTACCAGCGCCAATGGTCTTTGCGAGCGCTGCTGCTGATGCGAGTGGGTGCGGCCCAGTGCTTACCGTCGTCGATTGATGATGAGATAAAAACGTGCCGTGGGTATTTGCTGGTACCAGCCTTGATAGCACCTTCATGATCGCTGCCAAAATTCCAAGTCAGTAGCAACCAGATGGTGCCAGTGCTTTGGTCAACGACAGGGGCAGGGTTACCACATGTATTATTTTCATCGTCCCACACCAGTATCGCTGGGCCCCAAGTTTTCCCGTGGTCGGCGGATCGTTTGACCAGCAAGTCAATGTTACCGGCATCACCTTGCGAGTCTTTACGCGCTTCGATAAATGCCAGAAGCGTGTCTTGTTTTGTTGCAATAATTGCTGGAATGCGATAAGAATTGTATTCGGCTTCGCCTTTTTTGAAGACCGTCGTAAAAGTTTGGGGCGTGGTTTGTGCCTGACAGGTACACGCCAATGCTAGCAAGATGAAGAACGCTGTTCGCATGGTTAATCCGGGATATAAATAGTTGATGGGCACCAGAAGTGTGCATCTATCATATCATTTTATCGGACGCGAGTAGGGGTGTAACCTTAAACTGCTAGTAACGAATTGCCGGTTTCTCGTTATTCCTATTCCGCGTCGAGCGGTTGGGTGAAAAACCAAGGTTCCGCAGGGAATTGAGTAATTTCGAGAGTATATTGCCCTACAAATCCTTCAATTCCTCCGTCGACGACTACGTAGTACTGTTCACCAGCGGTGACTGGGTACATGCCGCCGGGCCAGTAACTAAGTGGCTGAGATTCATACGACAGGAAGTCGTCAGCCGTGAATGCAATGTCCCGAATCGAGATTTCAAAATCATCCACGAAATCTTGGTCGCCGTAGCCAAGTTGGTCATCTTCGAAAAAACAGATCACTATCTGGTAGTGTTCGTTTCCAGCACTATCAAAAAAGCGCACGTCTGGGAATGCATCAATCGTCCAATCCGATGCATAGGTGGTAGTCGAAATAAAATCGTCCGTGGCGGTTATCAGAAAGACGTCGACATCACCGGCGGTGTCGACGTGACTGCTGCGCTGTAAAAAGTCGTCTTGAGTTTCAAGTATAGTGGCGTCAGGGCCAATCACGTCGACGTGGATGTCATCGCCCATGACCGCATCGGCGGTGGGTTGCCACTCGTCATTGCCCCAATGAGCGACATCAAGCATGTACTCGCCAGGTACATCGTTTATGGAATTAATGCTGAGGTAGTATGTTCCAGCGGTAACGGTAATTCCGGCGTAAGCGCCCTCATGATTACCTTGGATAAGGGCGATCAGTTCGCCGTTGTCATCGGTTACCGAAAGTTTCAGTAGCGAATCACTGTCGAGAGGGTAAACAGAGAAATCGAGTTGTCCTTGTTCGACAGTGATTTCGAAAGTGTCGACATCATCGACCCAATCAATGTGGCTGGTTAGGTTGTGATAGCCGTATTCGATTTCAAGAGTCGTTGCCGTTTCTGGGGTGTCGCCGTGTATATCGTCGCCTTGTTCGGAATCCGTGGTTGGTTCCCACCAGTCATCCTCATATTGATAGACGTCCAGTACGTACTCACCCGTATCGGTCGGCGTCGTGCCCGTGATGACGATGTAATACGTGCTTGCTGATTCCACCGGCACATCGATATTTGAGTCTCCCCAATCATCCATGCCGCCGACGTTGCACGTGGCGATGGTTTCGAGGTTGGAATTGAGTAGTTCAACTGTCAATCCGTCGGGAACATCAATGTTGTACAGGTCAATAGCTACTCGGTCGTTGGAGGCGACAAATTGAAATGCATCGGCATCGTAGGCGTTGTTTAATTCGGAATCGACAAAGGCATAGCCCCAATCCATTTCGAGCATGGCAGCGTCAGTGCCGGGGACATCAGGATAACGGTCGCTTTGCTCACCCGCGGGAAAATCTTCCGTGTCAACAAAGGGATCAAAATCGGCAAGCAAATTTATGATGCCAACAACATCCGCAGCTGACAGATAGCCGTCGCCGTTGGAGTCCATATAAAATGATGAAACATTGTCCATCATGTTATGTAAAATGGGAGGCGCAGCGGATTCTTGCAGCGCGCCGGTGACGCCAAGATTCAATTCGTTAATGGGTAGCAACGCGTCGATCGGTGTAACATAGGTGTCGCCATTGATGTCCATCGAATTCAAGGGGTTTTGCCACGGACTGGCCGATAACACAATTCGATTTTCAAGTGATTCAACTTGCAACCGTGTGGAGCGTGTTTGATTGCGTTTTCGTTGTCGAGGAAACATATTGCGACCCCAGAATTGGTTTATTAGGCAGGTATTTATGGTTGATATATACGCAATTTCGGGGCGTAATGTCAACACTTCTGTGACCACCGATTAATACGAATTAACCCATTAATTCACGGATGGGGTTGGGGTCGGAGACCAGGTGCGTTGGGCGGCCGTTGGGTGTGTACAGCATTTGATCGGGGTTGATACCGAGTTTAGCGTAGACTGTGGAGACAAAATTCTCGGGGCTTTTAACGTTATCCACCGCTGAATAACCGTTGCGATCTGTTGCCCCGACGATTAAACCGCCCGGGGTACCACCGCCGGCGATTAAGACACTCATCGCATTGGACCAGTGATCGCGTCCGCCGCGGCTGTTGACTTTGGGGGTACGACCGAATTCGCCGAGTGCTAGGACAAGTGTTTCTTCGAGCAGCCCTCGTTCATCTAAGTCTTCAATCAACGTGGCAACGGTTTGGTCCCAAGATGGCAGGCGTGGCTTGAGCGCGGTGAAAATGTCTCGGTGATGATCCCAGCCGCCATCGTATACGGTGACGAAGGGCACGTCGGCCTCTACCAGTCGCCGGGCCAACAGGCATCGTTGCCCAAAGGAATCACGCTGATAACGGTCGCGAATCTTATCGGATTCACGACTAATGTCAAAGGCGATCTGAGCTTCGGCGGACATGACCAAATTGTATCCCTGCTCGTAGTACTGTTGAATAGCGGCCGCCGGATCTCCGGAAGCTTCGTCGTTAAGACGCGTAAGTTTGTCGAGTCGACTGCGGAGACCAGAGCGAGTTTGAAATTGTCTGTCGTCAATTCCACTGGGAACCGTAACGTCACGAACCTTAAATCCGCTGCTGTTCGGATCGTCGGGGACAACGAACGGAGCATATTTAGCGCCGAGGAAATTTGGGCCGCCGCTACGGCTCATTCGTGGCAAGCTGAAATAACCCGGCATGGGACTTTGTGGGTGACGTTGGTCATGGTGATAACTGACGACGGATCCCATGCTGGGGTGGAAACTAACAAACGCTCCACAGCCCACTGGAATCCGCGGCGGGGCTCCGGTCATCATGTAATGGTTGCCAGCACCGTGATTGCCTTGGTTGTGGCGGATCGAACGGATGATGGAACATTTGTCCGTGAGTTGGGAGAGTTGTTCCATCTTCTCGCTAAAATGAACCCCAGCGATCGTTGTTTGGATCGCGCCAAATTCACCACGGATTTCTTGAGGTGCACCTGGCTTAGGGTCGAACATTTCGTAATGAGTGGGCCCGCCGTCCATCCAGATTAAAATACAGCGTTTGGCAGTGGCGGTGCGCTGCGAAGAATCTCGGGCGATTGCTTGAGCGTGCAATAAGTTGGCTAAACCGCCACCAAGCATGCCGCCTAAGCCGAATTGCAAACAGTCTCGGCGAGTTATTGATTCACAATTTGTGTGCGTTGCCATGCGGGAACTCAATTGTTGATCGAGGATTTGTTTTTGGAAGTCTTAATTGTATTATAGATAAAAACGGACTACGAAATAACATCAATTAGCACTAGTTACCACCTGTTGTGGTTAGTTGGGGCTGAGATTGAGTGAAAAAACGCTTTCCTGGGGAATGTCGATGGAAACGATGATTTCTAGTAGCGATTTATCATCACTAAGGGCGGTGGATGTGATTTCACCGCCGGATGTTCGATATGTTTGATCAGCGGGAACGAGGAAGCGGATCGTAGCATCTCTAAAATCCATCTTAAGTTCGTTAGTAACCGTGGCGGTATAGGTGTCGTTCGCAACGGTTTGCTTGACCCGTAACGGCGTGACTTGCGTGCGAGCAAACGGAATTGGAGCTGTCGGGTGATTGTTATAGGTACAAGATTCTACCTTGCCATCCTTAAATTGGATGACTCGAAAACTATTGGAATTTGTCTTGCCGACTCGTTGTGTTTGAGTACCCGCGATAATCATGGCTTTGCTCCCCAGTCCGTGTGCGTCGTGTATCAAGCGGACTTTGTGTTGATTGAGGAACTCGATGGGTGCGTTGGACTCGAAGCCGTTGATGATGTTGTATGTGGCGTCGGGGTAACGATTGAAAAGTCCACTGGCGGCCTCGGTTCCATGAAACCATGGTAGTGCGTAGTTGAGAACGTTGATTTGAGGCGTGAGTGGAACGATCTGTATATCCGCTCCGTACCAATGTTTGTGGCCAGGCATTTGGTGGTTGCCAAAATTCACCATGTAGGGGGATCGGAGCGAGGCCATGGCGCCTGAAATATAGGCAGGGTTTACGCAATTGCTGGCGAGTACCATATCTGGGGCAATGATGTCTACCATGCTGCACAGTCGTTGTAGATACTCTGCTTGGTACTGCCCTGAGGTATCGAGGTGCCCCCACGACACGAAGCGTGGGTTTTGGGTGTAGTTTTTAATAATTGCTACAGACCGCGGTGACTTTGCGACGCTGGTACGGCCACTGCCTTCGATGGCAATTTCTAGGTCATAAATTCCAACGGGTGTATCCGCTGGGATCGTTACCTCAACTTCACGGTCGTAATAATGTGCGCGATCGGATAATTCGCGAAACTCTAGTAATCGCGAAATTGTCTTGTTGCCGATTTCACGTTTGATGCGGACAGTTTTGATCGTTGCGGTAAATCCCAGGAACCTAGCACGGAAAGTTGATCCCCGCGTGCGTATGGCTTGGGTGTTAATACTCGGGTAGCGGAAGCGATATGAAATTGTGCTAACGCTTCGCTTTAAATACGGTATCGTTAGCGTCGTTTCGGAATTGGCAGTAATGTCAAACGCTGAACTGCTTACTGATTGCCAACCGGACGCTTGAATTGCAATTCGATAGTTCGCCCCGGCCGGTAGTAACAGTGAACAGGTTCCCGATATCCAATTTCGAGAGATTGTGGAGCGGATGATTTTGTCGCCTTGAACAACAATCAGGCGACAGTCGGTGAGGAACTGTGATCGTTCACCAGTCAATTGGAATGTTATACTGCCCGTTGCAGCGGGCAGTGTCCAAAAACCGTCGATCCGACATCCGGTTTGGTTGTTCACGGCGGTATGGCGAATTTTTAGGATGTGGTCGCCAGGCTTGAGACCATGCGCTAGGATCTGTTCGCGACCCGCCTGTGTGCAATGTACCGTTTTTGCGACCGTACCATCGATACTGCATACAAGTAGCCCCTGACTGGCGGCTCCTTGACCTGAATACTCTGGTGTGTTTTGTCCGGCGAGTCGGATACCGATGGCCGTTCCTGAAAATGGAATGGTTAATTCAGCACCATCTTGGTAGCTCTTGAGATGAGCGGAACGAGCGTTTCTGAATTGATCGCGCTGCCAACTTCCAGCCTGTTCAACGCTATCGCTATTGGTCGCGCTAATCCAAGACCAGGTGGCTGGTGTCGGTGTTGCCGGTCGTTCTGCTGCGTTACTTGGATATGCCAAGCAAGCAATGAGAACAAGGATTGTGAGTAGAGAGAACTTAGACATCATGGAGTTTTTGGGAGTCGTCGATCAAATATAAAGGGTTCGTTGGGGTCGCGAGTCACGGTGATTTTAACAGGCGGCGCGATTCCGCCCTGGTCAACTTGGACTCGTGTGATTAAGTCTGTACCGAACGGTTTGTCCTGGATCCACCTGTGTCCATCGCCGTGCAGATAGAGTAGTGGGACGTTGGCTGTTTTCACGATTGGCACCAGCGATGTGAAGAAATCGTTATGGTTAATCATCGGGTGTGCGTGACCCAACAAAACGATGGCGTGAAAATTCTTATGGTTGGCTTTAAGGGTCGATTCAATCCAGCGAATGTTCTGGGCGTGGCGAGTTTTCCATTCCGCAGCATCCTGCACTCGGCCACCTACAAGGTTAATTCCAATGAACAGAGATCCGTCAAGATTGAAGGTGAAGTTCTCATTGCGGATCTTTTGGCGGTTGACCACAAAATCATATTTCCATTTGGTATCAAAGTTATTGAAGTGTTTCCGCCAATACTTCCAACCTTGGGCAGGATTCTCGCAATCATTCCATTCGTTATCGCCTGGAATAATGAATGTGGGGAGTTTTGATTTGCCGAGCATCGAGGCGACCTTAACATAGACCGCTTCGTCACAAGGTGTTGTACCGTTTTTGATGTCGCCCACATGGATCAGGAACTGCCCGTCGGTCGGGAGGTTCGCTATTTGTTTGGGCAGTAGCAGATCTTCTTCCGGCGCGTAGGGAACATCTCCCATGGCAAAGAAGGTCACGGTGGAGCTCTGGTCGGAATCGTTGGTTTTGCGGGTAGTTCCATTTTCAAGAGGTTGCTGCGTTATCAGTTGAGATGCAATCGTTTGCGGTGGTTCATCAGCGTGGGTTACGATGCACAGCAGCAAGCTTGCCATGGTGGTTAGAATCGTCGTCCAGGGCCAGGTAGCGAAACAGAACTGCAAGTTGGGGCGGTCGGACATGATCATTTCCGGTATGATGAAGTGCGGCAATGGTTTATCTCCATTAGAACCAAACTCGCAGGCAATAGAAATCGACCGGAGCGAGTTTTTGCCGGTTTAATGAACTCAGATACACACAAGGTTGTAGAGAATGGAATTCTTGCAGAATGCATTTCCGTTGGCTGACGATGGCGGTGTTTTCGCCGGAGCGGTAATAGCTGTTGTCGTATCTGCCGGCTTGTTCATTTTTTGTCTGGTGTATTACTGGAAATCTACAAAACGAAAACGGCTCATTGAAGATACACCAACTTCAAAAGTTAAAGGAGTCTTCATTGGTCTCAATGAAGTCAAAGGAACGGTTGAATTACGTTTTTCACTACAAAGTTATCTCAATGACTCACCCTGTTGTTGGTATAAATATTCGATCGAGGAACATTACACACGGACCCGAACAGTAACCGACAGCAAGGGCAACACGCGGACGGAAACCTATTCCGGCTGGGAAACGGTGGATTCAGGTACGGATCGAGCCGCATTCAATCTCGTGGACGATACGGGGAAAGTACATGTCCTTCCAAATCAAGCCGAGATGGAGGGTGAACAGGTCTTTAGCTATCGTTGTAGGATCGGTGATCCGTTGTACTATGGCAAAGGACCGACAGGCAGTGTCAGCGGTTCAAACCATCGCCGCAAATTTAAAGAATCGGCAATTGTCGAAAATGAAGAGATTTATCTGTTAGGATCAGCGCGGATGTCGGCGGTTGCCGCGAAGGTCGAAATTGCGTTTGATGAAGATGACGATGTCTTTATGATTTCGACCAAATCCGAGTCAGAACTTGTGTCTCGCTATACCTGGCGGATCTGGCTAACGGCATTTGGTATTGTTGTTTGCGGCACGCTGTTGCCGATGGTGATCCACGCAGCGGTGAATCAGGATCTGGAGAATGCAGTGTCCGCGACCTGGGGCTGGATGATTCTGGCAGGGGTTGCAAGTCTAGGGTTGACAATCCTGATGTACGTCATCTTGGTGTTTAATGGATTGGTGTCTACGCAACAACGTTTATTGCGAGCTTGGAGTCTTATTGATATTCAACTCAAGAGACGCTATGACTTGATCGCGAATCTGGTTAAGGTCTGTCAGTCCTATATGCAGCATGAACAGGAAACATTAAAACTGGTTAGCAAGGCAAGGGTGGGGGGCGGCAACGTAAGTGAGATGCCGTCGGCCTCGGAAGTTCAAGCTGGGGAGCAAGCCACTCAGGTTCAGCAGGTTGTGATTCAGCGACTGTTCGCACTGAAAGAAGCTTATCCCGAGTTGAAAGCAGATCAGGCGATGGCGGATCTGCAGGATGCGATTACGGATGCCGAGGATCGACTAGCAATTGCACGAACGTTTTATAATGCAGCCACCGCAAACTATAATACAAGAATTCGACGCGTACCGGAAATCTGGTTTGCCTCCATGTTCGGGTATAAACGTGCTGCCTTTTATGCAGTGGATTCGGCCCAGACAAAGAATGTCGATGTGGCTGTTTTATTAGAGGAGTGAACTACCACGTGGTTCACTATGGCGATTGAGAACCCATTAAGACGAGGACAAATCGATGCTCAAGTATATTTCCATGGTTCTATTTCTGACGCTGACTTCCGCGGTTGTGTACGGGGATGAACTGCGGGTGATGACATTGAATATCCGCAATGACAATCCAAATGATGGTTTGGATAACTGGAAGTACAGGGACCATGTCGTGGCCTCAATGTTTGCCAAACATAAGGTGGATGTTGCTGGTCTGCAGGAGGTGAAGCACGGACAGTTACTGCGATTGAATGAATTGCTGCCGGGCTACGCGGCAGTAGGAGTGGGACGTGACGACGGGAAAACGAAAGGCGAGTATTCACCGATTTACTATCGCCGGGATCGATTTGAATTAGTGGGAAATAAAACCGTTTGGTTATCCGAAAAACCGGAACAGGTGGGTAGCAAGAGTTGGGATGCAGCACTGCCTCGAATTGCCACGTTTGTCTGGCTGAGAGATAAAACCAATCAACAAATCCATCTTTTGGTCAATACCCATTACGATCATCGGGGCAGTCTGGCGCGTAAAGCCAGCTCTGCAGTGATTGTACAGTGGTTGCAACGGGTGCGTGAAAAGGTCAAGCCGGCAACGGTGACAGTGATGGGAGATTTCAACTGTCTGGAACATTCGCCGCCTTTTCAGGAATTGGTTTCTAGGTCTTTTCTGGTGGATTCACGTAGTCGTGTCGAAAACTACTCGGGTCCCGATTCTACCTGGTGTGGCTTTAAGAAAGTCGTGCCAGGGAAACGAATCGACTTTGTTTTTGTGGATAAGGCGATGAAGGTCGAATCCCATGTGACAGATCCAACTCAGGTCAAGGGTCGCTTTCCCTCGGATCATCTGCCGGTGATTATCGGTATATTACTGCAGGATTAGCCGTGCCGACGAATCGGTTTTAACTGTTGGCATTGTATTGGAAGTGCTATAATAGGTTAGAATACGTTAGAGATTAAGTGGCGTGTGGGGATGGTTGGCTCGCAAGCAAAGGAGTAGGGCAATGTCTTGTGCGGAGGGAAAACGAGTATATCAAGGTTCGGCCTTGACACGTCGTTCCGCACTACAAATCGGCGCCGGAATGTTCGGCATGAATTTGCCACAATTACTCCAGGCTCACGCAACTAGCGGTCAGCAATCAGAGATGTCTTGTATCTTTTTGTTTTTGGCTGGCGGGCCAAGTCACTACGAGACGTTTGACCCCAAACCGGGTGCCCCTGCTGAGATTCGAGGGCTCTGGGACCCGATATCTACAAACGTGCCAGGTGTGCAGATTTGCGAGAAGTTGCCACTGATGTCCAAGCGGATGGATAAAGTAGCGGTTGTACGATCGTGGCGCGGTCGCAGCGGTTCGCATGCCGCCGGCTCGCAGCATGTTGCCAGTGGCATGATTCCCCCAGCGACTGGACAATACTATCCCAACTTTGGTTGCTTGCTTTCCACCTTGCTCGGACCCACAGCACTCGGCATGCCTTCCTTTTTTGGGCTGCCAAGGGCTGCACGCTATACCGATCCAACAGGATATCTCGGCGCAGCGCATGCCGCATTTGATATCGCCGGTGACCCAGTCGAACCTAAAGTTCGAGTGGGCAAGTTAAAGCTGGAAAAAGTCCGCTTTGAAAGTCGCCAGTCGATGCTCGCTCAATTGGATAACCTCGGTAAATTGGCCGAGAGTTCAGATGACTCAATCATCTCACAAGATCAGTTCGCTGCTGATGCTGTCAACCTGCTGACCAGTGGGCGGATGCAACGAGCCATGGATATAGAAGCTGAACCGTTGGCGCTGCGTGAACGATATGGATTGAATATCTACGGGCAACGAGTTCTGCTTGCTCGGCGATTAATACAAGCGGGTGCTCGATTTGTTACGATCAACCATGCGGTGCAGGGCGGTTTGTTTGGTGACGGTACGACCAACGGCACATGGGATAATCATGGCTGGCTGTTCGATAGCATGATGTCGTTTGCGTCGCGACCTAGCGCCGTCCCCAAGGACTCGACTTGGCACTCCTATCGTGGCCCTGGTAACTTGCCCCAGTTTGATATGTCCTTGTCGACACTGCTGGATGACTTGGAAGACCAAGGCATGCTCGACACGACACTTGTCGTGGCGATGGGTGAGTTTGGCCGTACTCCCAAAATTAATAAAACAGCCGGACGTGATCACTATCCCGGTGCGGGCTGTGCCGTACTTGCCGGTGGTGGTGTGAAGCGTGGAATTGTAATCGGCGCGACTGATTCCAAGGGAACGGAACCGTCCACTCGAGCATGGTATCCTGAGGATTTTGCAGCGACTGTTTACAAAGCAATGGGAGTTGACCCCCACTCTACCTACTTGCCGCGACTCGCGCGCCCCACACCAATCTCCCCTGGAAATATCATCGATGGTCTGTTGTCGTAAGGAATGCAGGATATGAAAAATGTCGTGTTGGTATTGCGTATTGTGGGCGTGTATTGTGTGCTGTTGTTGGTTTCCACTGCGAGTCTCGTTGCTCAAACTGACTCCGCTTCAACTTCGCCGCCAGTCGGATTCTATAAAGACCTGTTTATGAGCAGCGGTGTGAATTTAACCAGTCGTAAAACACTGCCAGCAGCGGAGTCGTTGGGATTGTCGTATGAATACTACGCTGGCAAGGACGTCGAGATTCAGAATCGGTTGATGACTGGGGATGAACACGACAGCAATGGTGTGTTGCTATATCCAGACGGAGCGCCTCGGTTTCGGATGATCTATGTCAACGGTGGCGGCGCAACAAATCACGGAAAATCACTGGAGCTGAGTGGACGCCAAACACTGCGACAGTTTTTCAATGCAGGTGGCAGTTATTGTGGTAGCTGTGCCGGCTCTTTTTTCAGTGGCCGTAATGTTGATGTTTCAACCCAGAAACGATTGGGGTATCTCCACATTTATCCCTACAACACACTCAACACCGGGCTTAAGAAAGAGCGGCTTGATCATGTGATTCCAGACGATTCACCGTTGTTGAGGTATCGCCAATTTGGAAAGGAAAATCGTGTTGAGGGAGTGTATCACAATAATGGGAATTGGATGTCGCTTGAAAAAGGAGCACATCTTGAGAATACGGAAGTCTTAGCGGTTTACGATACACCTGGAAAACGCCCTGATCAGGGAGCAGCAATTTGGGCGTACAAGGTGAAAGCCGAGACGGGGCGAGTTGTGAATATAGGTTCTCACCCCGAGGGCGTCAAAACAGGTGACCGCTTGTCCCTGACAGAAGCTTGTTTTTTATATTCCTTAGATGGCACTGGAGCGGTAACTATCAAGGGGGAACTTGTGGCCGGTGAGACGAGAGAAATGCTTGCCGACACGACGGATAAAACCCCAGCATTTGCCAAGATTGGCGATGGCCAGATTCATCGTTTCTCTTTTCAGGTAGAAGATTGCGTTGCGAAGACGGTGATTGATCTTAACTCTGAAGTTGACGTCAAATTGAATCTATACTTGAGTCAGGATCTATCAGGAATAACAACGGATGAACTTGCGTATCGCGTTACCGGTGAGGGCGGCAATAAAACGATGCGTGTTCGCTTGGCTCCGGGGACATGGTATGTCGCTGTGGAATGTGCCAACCGCGTGCAGGCAGTGAAGGATAATTTGGAAAGTTATTATGTCTACGATGATCCGCAGGGCCTACTCAATGGAGTTGCCTATAGTGTGGGATTACAGCAACGGTTGCGTCGTCGATATTTGCGTGTCGTTGGACCAGTTGCTAGTGTTGAATAATTTGATTAGGCGATAAGCAGGCGATACAAATAGATGCGTATTCTTAGTGCAGGGATTCAACACGAGACCAATACGTTTGCCACCACGCTAACTACGACGGCGGATTTTGCCCGCGATAGTCATTTGGGTAATGAGTTCACCGGCGGCGATGCTATTGTTGCACGTTATCAGGGCACCAACACGATCCACGGTGGTTACCTTGAGGGGGCAGCAGACGCTGGTTTTGAATTCGTACCGTTGTTTAATGTGCATGCTTGCCCAGCCGGGATGGTAACGCGCAATTGTTTTGAAGAACTTGTTGGGGAAATGATTTCGCGAATCACTGCGGCTCTACCCGCCGATGGGATATTACTCGATTTGCATGGTGCCATGGTAACGGAAGAATTCGAAGATGCGGAGGCTGAGATTGTGAGGCGGGTGCGTGAGGTCGTGGGGGAGACAATGCCGGTCGTCGTGACGCTGGATCTGCACGCGAACATTTCTCGGCCGCTGGTTCAGCGCTCAACCGTGATCGTCGGATTTGATACTTATCCGCACGTTGATATGGGGGATCGAGGACGAGAGGCAACGCGGTTAATCAAACGAATTGTCGAGGGCGGAGTGCAGCCGCAGCAAGCGTTTGTGCAACTGCCACTGTTGACGGTGCCGCCGATGCAGTGCACGCTGCGGGAGCCGATGGCTGCTATTATTGAACAACTTAATGCACTCGAACAACGTCCAGGTATCTTAACCGCGACGATTGCCATGGGCTTTCCGTTTGCCGATATTGCTTGTATGGGAGTGTCGGTGTTGGTAACGAGTGATGGCGATATGACCGAGGCCGAGGCGGCGGCGGATGAAATTGCCAGCTGGCTGTGGGATGCGCGGACGGCATTGCAACCAGATTTAGTGACTGTTGAAAAGGCGATGGAGATTGCGGCGTCGGCAGCTGGCTTAGTGATTCTCGCCGATGGTTCTGATAACCCCGGAGGTGGGGCGCCGTGTGATGGCACGGTGGCTTTGCAAGCGATGATTGATGCTGACTTTCAGGGTGGGATTGTGGGATTGATTGTTGATCCCGAGACAGTGCAGCAAGCGGTAGTCGCCGGCGTGGGCGGAGTGATCGATGTTCGTCTGGGCGGCAAGACGGACACGCTGCATGGCGAATCGGTTGTTGCGACGGCCGAGGTGCTGGCGCTGAGTGACGGAGAGTATGTCTACGGAGGCGCGATGGCGCAGGGGATTTCAGATACGCTAGGGCCGACAGCGCTACTCAAAATTGGTGGCGTGCAAGTGATTGTCAGCAGTTTACGCAGGCAGTTGATCGATCGTAATATGGCGGCCACAGTCGGAGTGGACTTCGCTGATTTTAAGCTGTTGGTTTTAAAGAGCGCTGTGCATTTTCGCGCAGATATCGGACCGCTAGCAGAATTGATTCTTGATGCCGATACGCCCGGTGTGCATCGCCCCGATTTTTCCTGTTTCGATTATAAAAATGTCCGGCAAGATGCCTATCCCTTGAATGCGGAGTGCTGAGCATCATCAATCACAAGCAATTGTTCCCCGCCCCTGATTAC
>Ga0208879_1001704_pt1 | contig 20348 bp, 18 predicted proteins | sample Knorr_S15_td_Bot_FD_185605 | JGI IMG/M metagenome (GOLD analysis project Ga0208879, IMG submission 185605) | Marine microbial communities from Southern Atlantic Ocean transect - Knorr_S15_td_Bottom_ad_5009_LV_A (SPAdes) (version 2) | ecosystem: Environmental > Aquatic > Marine > Oceanic | place... | reverse complement strand
TGGTCTTCCCCCAGTTAAACGGACCGTTAATTGGCAGCTAACATCGCCGCCTCGAATGGCAGCGGTGCCGTCTGCCCAATATGGGAGTGGCGCCGCTGACGATTATAAAACACTTCAATATACTCAAAGATACTGGCCTTAGCTTGTTCGCGACCGAAGTAATCTTCGTGATGCACCAACTCTGTCTTCAGTGTGTGGAAGAAGCTTTCAGCCACCGCATTGTCCCAACAGCATCCCTTACGACTCATCGAACACTCAATGCCGTTCTCAGCTAACATCGCCCGGTAGTCGCCTGCTGCATACTGGCTGCCCTGATCTGAATGTAGCAACAAAGGACTACGAACTTTTCGTCGCATCAATGCCATCTTCAATGCATCGGTTACCAATTCCGCCTTCATGCGTTTATTCATGGCCCATCCAATCACGGCCCTGGAATACAGATCAATAATGACAGCCAAATACAACCAGCCCTCTCGGGTGGGGATGAACGTAATATCGGATACCCAGCTTTGATTTGCACGTTTGGTCGTAAACTGTTGTTCCAACAAGTTGGGTGCCGGTACCGTTTTACGTGAGTCCGTGGTCACTCGGAACCTGCGCACCGTCTTTGGCACTATGCCCGCACGCTGCATTAATAACGCTACCGTGTTCTCGCCTACACGTTCACCAGACTCCAGTAGATCCTTGCGAATACGAGGGGACCCGTAGGTGTCTCGGCTAACCTTGTGAAAGTAGCGGATCTTCTCGGTCAACCCTCGGTGGCGCTGTGTGCGCGCACTCTCTGGACGACATCGCCAGCCATAATAACCGCTACGAGATACTTTCATGGCTTGGCACATCATTCGAATGCAGTGTTGTCTGCGATGTCGCTCAATCACAGCGTACTTCATGCTTGGTTCTTCGCGAAGAACACCGCCGTTTTTTTTAGAAACGCATTTTCTTCTTCGCTGGCGGCGAGAGCCTTCTTCAAACGTCGAATCTCAGTGTCCTTATCCTTCGTGGTTGGCTTACCTGGAAAAGCACTGTCTTGTTTTTCATCCAGTTGCTTTCTCCACTTATAGATTTGATTGACGCGTAGCCCTAACTCTCGAGCCACCTGGGTCACAGGTCGATCAGATTCGGTTGCCAGCCTAACTGCTTCAACCTTGAAATCCTTAGAATATGTCTTATATGCTCTCTTGCTCATCGAACACTCCTTCTCGGTCATGATAGACCTTTTTTGAGTGTCCGTTAAACTGGGGGAGGTTCACTCTGACCCCTTTGATTCCTTAGTGGACGCCAGCAATTGGCAAGCGGTAAACTGCAATACAGTTTACCTATTCCCTCACCAAATCGAAAATCACGGAGCCCCGATATGAAAGCCATAGTCCTACAAGAGCTGAAGAAGAATGCCGAGGGAATGAACTTGTTCGATGGTCTGGTGACTACCGATGTGCCCTATCCAGAGCCGGGAGAGAATGAAGTGACTGTCAAGGTAATGGCCAGCGCACTCAATCACCGCGATCTGTGGATAGTGCAGGGTCTGTATGCAGGCATTAAGCCGCCGATCATTCTTGGTTCAGATGGAGCCGGTGTAGTAGACAAGGTCGGTAGCGGTGTTGATGCGGGATTGGTTGGCAATGAGGTAATCATTAATCCGAGTCTACGTTTCGGTGATAATCCTCGAGTACAGGGTAAGGAGTTCAGTATCCTGGGTCTACCAGAGGATGGTACCCAGGCGGAATTCGTTAAGGTGCCCGCCGATAATATCTTCGTGAAGCCAGACTTCTTGAGCTTCGAACAAGCGGCAGCACTACCTCTTGCGGGCATTACGGGGTACCGAGCCTTGTTCACTCAGGGCAAACTGGAGTCGGACCAAGTGCTCGTTATAAGCGGAATCGGGGGTGGTGTGTCTTCGCTAATGCTGGCGATGGCGGTGGGGCGTGGAGCGAAGGTTTACGTTACTTCCAGCAGTGAGGAGAAAATTAGCGCCGCGGTGGCAGATGGAGCTATCGCTGGCGTAAATTACCGCAGTGAAGATTGGGTTGAGCAATTACAAGCGCTAACTGAATCAGATGGCATAGATCTGGTTGTAGACAGCGCCGGTGGCGATGGCTTTGCCTCATTGCTTGATTGTCTGAAGCCTGGGGGGAGACTGACCTTCTTTGGCGCTACTCGTGGTTTTCCTTCTAGCATCGATCTACGGAAAATGTTTTTCAAACAAATTACTATCCAGGGAACTACCATGGGCAATAACGCTGACTTTGCCAACATGGTTGATCTGGTTAACACGCTGCAGATGCAGCCTCGGATAGATGGACCCACCTCCATAAAAGAGTTTCGTCAGGCCTATAATAAAATGCACACAGGCGATCAATTTGGGAAATTGGTGCTGACTCACGAATTTTGGAATTAGACTTAGGCTGGATATCGGAGACCGGTGTGGCCGCAGCCCCATGGATGAGATGAAGAAGCACTACTGTCGGGGCTGGGGTCAGCTCCCAAGGTAGCTCTTCATCCGATCCCAATACTGCGCATGCCATCCGCTGCTTAGGTGCTCTTCATGCTCTGCTGGATACGCCGTGTGATCGAATACTATTTTGGCTTCTGATGCGCCCGTCTCTTCAAATTCGAATCTGACTACGGAGTAGATGCCTTCATCCCAATTAGCAACTCTCCATGCCTGGACTAACCTGACATTGGGTATTAGTTCGAGTGTAATGCCCGTTATTAAGCCGCCGAAACATGAAAAGGCGCCGCCAGCTTCAGCTGCAATGTGTGCGGGGGCATCGCTGAACGCAGAGAATTTGTCCGACAGTGTTAGCGCTGCAAAAATACTCTGTACATTGCAATTGAAGTGTATTTCCTGGTGTATGGCCATAAATGACTCCCGTAGAAATAAATGATTACTTTTTAATTGGGGCAGTCTACCATCTGATCGTTGGGCCCGTAGCACCAACTCAGGTCTTGGGTTCTGATAGATTGAGAATTAATTTTTCAGTGCCCTAAAAATCTCATAGAATCAATTCCGAATGCAATTATGACTATAGCTAGTACTCCGTCCAAGCTCAGCCTACCTCAGAACAACCCTGGTGTAGCGACAGTTCTAGATTATCTTGTGTTCAAGTTTCCCGCCATTACAAGTGATGTGTGGCAAAAACGTATGGCTGATGGCAAGGTTCATTGGCATGACGGGAGTTTAATTAGCGCGAATTCTCCTTTTACGGCTCAGCAACGGGTTTACTATTATCGCGAAGTTGACAGTGAGCCTGTCATTCCTTTTGCAGAAAAAATTATTTTCCAGGACGAGTTGATCTTAGTGGCGTACAAGCCACATTTTCTACCCGTCACTCCAGGTGGCGAATATGTTGAAGAATGCCTGCAAAATCGCTTACGTAATAGGACCGGAAATCAACAACTGCAAGCCGTGCATCGCATCGATAAAGCTACTGCAGGGTTGGTGTTGTTTTCGGTCAATCCCAATTCACGTCAGCATTACCACCATTTATTTGAAACACGTCGAGTCAACAAGACCTATCAGGCCATCGCCAGTACCAATAGCAATCCTCCGGCGATTAACCAGCAGTGGGAAATTAAGAATCGTTTGGAGAAAACCGGGACGAGATTTTTGATGCATATTGTCGAAGGTCTGGCCAACAGCCATTCCCGTATTCGTTGTCTGCAATGTTCGGCCGACAAAGCCCTATTTGAGCTAAACCCCATAACAGGGAAGACCCACCAACTGCGCCTGCATATGCAAAGCCTTGGCTGGCCATTACTACACGATACTTACTATCCCGAGTTACTTCAGCCGGTTAAGCCAGATGATTACAGCAAACCCATGCAACTATTAGCGCAACAACTGCAATTTATTGACCCTATGACACAGCGAACAAGAAGCTTTTCTAGCAATACTGAACTCAGCTTAGGGTGCTGACAAGTTAACTCCCAATCTGTCAGAATTTGGAGTATGAATAGTACCCATATTCGTACAATTAGCTAATGCCTGGAGAATTTCATAATTAGTTCCGCTTAATCATCAAGGCGTGTAAAGAAAATCTTCTGAATATCCTGTTGTGATGTAAAATCGCCAGCGACAGGAGGGCATAAGACCTAGTAGCTCATTCGCTCTCAGCATCTTTCTCTAGTCGGCGCGCGCCGGCAAGAATACCTGGCAAGGCATGATTGCCTTCATGACATGAGTATTCATACATGCCCTCAGAGGGTCGCATGGGCATTTCGCCAGTCCAGGGCTGTGTGTAGAGATCTGGATCATCGATTGTAAAGGAATACAAAATTTCGTCGTCAGCAACGCGACGGAACCGCTCCGTGACAACCGTATTGACTGATGGGCTAATGCCATAACCGTTGACAATCTCCCAATGGTTGAAGTTCTTCGTCACCACGACGAGCGTGTCATCTTCGTAATAGCCTACAGAATCACCCAGCCACTTGTTGTAGGGTAGGTCGCGGTGTTCCTGATCAATCTTGACTATGCGCGCATCGTGCACCATCTCTACTACCAGCACCACATGATTGGGGCTCTGCACTATCTGCATATTGTTGTTGTAAACACTGCTCAGAAAAGGTGTGCTAGAGGAAAACGCTTTAAGACAGCGATCAGACAATCCCCTGCCTTCGGGGCCGTCGCTGCGACCCAGTGACGCTGGAAATTCAAACACAGCGCTCGCTAGTTGCCGTCGAGTGGCAGAAGCCTGTTCGCGGAACGGTATTTGACCATCGGCAGGATCCACGATAATGGATGTTCTATACTTGCCATCAATGAGTGCCAGCGTCTCGCCAATGCTGAAGTAAATCGGGTCGTATCCGCCTACATTGGCCGGATCGTTCTGCCTGTTTGTGCCAAAATTTTGATAGTCATCGAGAATTTGATCGGTCGGCTCCAGCGTACTCAGCATGCTGGCTTCATCAATCTCCAATTCCTCATAGTGGGCTGGCCGTTGTAAGCCTGTGCGGGTTTCATAAGACCAAACCCCTTGTAAATCTGGCACGCCAAAGTTCAATTGCGGCGGGCTATAGTCGGCCGCTTGGGCACCCGCGAGCGAGTACAGTGAAATTAATAGCAAGCTCAGGATAGATCCGGCTTTAAGATTCTTGAATCTATTCATATCATTCTCCTGGCGGTCTAGAGCCGTTGTTACAAATCGATAGAGTCGATTTTACGGCCAGCGTGGGTAATAATTCAATTAGTAGAGCAAAAGAATTCAAGAATTTGTTGGGGAGACAGACTCAATTAATCAGTAACGAATCTCGATCAAGTGCAAGCCACAGGATTTCGCCTTCGGGCTGAGCTTTTGTTCCCGGTGCTGTTCCAGGGCTTCACGAATATCATCCAGGCTTAACTGGCCCCGTCCCAACTCAAATAATGCACCGACGATATAACGGATCATCTGCCGCAGGAATCCATTGCCTTCGATTTTCAGATAATAAACTTCGCTACCGAGAGCGGATAAACCGGCATTCAAGATTTCGCAATCGAAGATCGTACGTCGAGTCGAGCCGATATTTTGGTCTCGCATAGCGAAGTTGTAAAAGTCGTGTTCGCCAATGAAAAGCTCACAGGCTTGCTTCATACTATCCAGATCAATTGTGTCGGCTGATTGTGTTTTGCTGATTGAAGGAAGATGAGCGACAAACTCGCTCAGCACCGGATTGCTGATCGAGTCCAGGCAGAAGTAGTAATGATAGCATTTGCTCTTGCTGTCTCTATTTGGATTAAAATCCGGCTGGCAGGGCTCACATTTTTGTATGCGAATATCGGCCGGCAGTAAAGAGTTCAATCCCTGAAGCAGCTTTCCCGATTCCACTGCAATGGGAATGGAAAATTTAACCACTTGTCCCCGGGCATGGACGCCAGCATCGGTTCGGCTGGCAGCCGCTATACTGCAATCCTGGTATTTACAGATCTTGTTCAAGACCTGCTGGATAGTTGCCTGTACCGTAGGTTTCTCTTCGTTCACACCCAAATCTTGCCAGCCAAAATAGCTGCTACTTTTGTAAGCGATAACAGCGCGATGATAATACACAACAATTCCCGGTATTAAAACCGCAGCACCTCTTCTCTTAGTTTGCTGGCCTCAATTTCGTCATCCGTAAACGGCAAATCCACCCACTGACTCTGAGAATACAGTTTAGTCATGTCGGCATAGAATTCCGAATCGGGTTCCGGTGATTGGGAATAGGTAATAATTGCCTTCGCATTGGGTGTGCCGTCCTCATCCCAGGTAACCGTTTGTATATAGCTGTTGCCATGGGTGATCGGGTTGTAGCCGCCCTGATCCGCATCAAAGCGTGCAGTAATAACACTGAACATTCCCTGGCGGCCGGAGCCGCCGGGTATACCGATCTTCTCACCGTTGCGCATGACGAACTGCACGTCGCCCCACTTAGCATCCAGGGCAATGCCCGCGTCAGTCAATGAAGCCACCGCCTGGGTCAGAGAGGCGACAATGTATTCCTGAGTCGCCACGTCATCAATCTTCAATCCACGGGGAGTATGCACCGGATCGTCTACATCGAAAGGCACGGCGTAGTGGTCAGGTAGATCAGGGGCCAGGCTCCAGAACTGATTGAAAATCAGGGCGCCAACGCTGTCCACGTCCTGGCGTCTGTCCCACAGAGCAAGGATGGCGCAGGCCTCGGCTAGACTTTCGCTGCCTTCACAGACATTGAGAATGTCATCCAGTAGCAATTCGGCGCCGTAGTGGCGATGGCTGAACAATAAGTCCTGCACAGATTGCTGGGAAAATTTCTCGCCAGAGTTCAAAACCTCTTCAACGAATTTCAATCCCGCCCGAGTTCGCAGCGAGCGCCTCATCTGTTCGTTGCCAATAATCGGTGAGAAGCCTTCGAGCCGCTGATCTACATTAGACAGCCAATAGGAATCATTGCTATTGCTCACATAGGTGTCGGTAATCAGGCTGGGTTGAGCCGAAGGTGGCATCAGACCCGGGTAGGCTGCTGTGGCATCTACCTGCCAATCACAACTTGGGTCGGAGCCGTTCAGGGTAATCACCCGTCCTGCGTTCTCAGTATCTACGGCACAACGCTCAAGCAACTCGGCAGACACATTGGGTATGGCCGACATATCCGCATACAGTGCGCCACCGGCTGAGTCAGCTGCGATTGTATTGACGAAGGCCGCTGCCTGATAGGTGCCCAGCGCATCGCGCAGCTCGGCTACATCGCGAGCCTTACTCATATCCTTGTACTGATCCCCGGCACGATAGTTTTCGTAATTCACATCACGCATCACATAAACGTACTCATCGTTCCACGGAGTAGATTCGCCTGCCACCACCGGACCCAGGTGGGTCATATAGATAGTACGAGTGACATTTCCCTGATCGGTCTCCACATCCACCTCAATCGCTTCGATGTTGTGCACAGCGTCGCCAAGCCGATAAGTCATGGGGTTGCCGTTGTCCACATCGAGACGGAACATGGTAAAGCGCAGTGCAGTGGACACGGTATGGGACCAGGCTACATTTGCGGTAAAGCCAATGGCAATCCGAGAGGTGGTGATCAAACTGGCACCCATTACATCTACCTCGCCCGGCAGAGTTAAATGGGCCAGATGAAACCGGGAGGGACCATGCCAGGGGTAGTGGGGATTACCCATGAGAATGCCGCGTCCGGTGTCGGTGAGTGCACTGCCAAATCCCAGTGCATTGCTGCCGATCATTTGCGGATCGACAAAAAGATCCAGCGGTTCTAACTGCGCCAATTCCATGCCCGGCTGGGCGGTGGCAATTTGCGTACTGACTCGACCAAGGCCGTAGCGGATGCCGACGCCAAGAGCCATACGCGCCATATCGCTTTCGGCGATGGGAGTAATCCATGCCGCGTTATTGCAGGAGGCGGGCATAATACCCGCATGAGTAGCGATAAAATTGTTATAGCCGGCCACATAGCCGGCATCCATAGAATGGGTGTCTTCCGAGCCGTAGGCCATATAGGCGTCAAGTTTGGCAGGATGCAGCAAAGCCTGATGAAATGCGTCCTGATTTATATTGTCCTCGCTGGCACCAAAATATTTAGCCTGCTCGCCGCGCACAGCGACAAACTCTCGAGCCAAGACACAGATGGTGTTGCTGGCTATAGCATGGGCGAAGCCGTAGCCAAGCCCTTCCCAGCTGTCTGCCTTAATGTGGGGAATGCCGTGGGTTGTCCAGCGTATCTGAACTTCATTGAAGGATTCGCTGGTGCTAATGGGTTCAGCGGTCGAAGTGGCACTGCCCGCTGTGGGCTCGCCCTGCTCAGGCGAGCAGGCAACAAGAGCAGTGATAAATAGAAGGGTTATGGGTAAGCGGGTGTGAGAGCGGGTGTGCATTAGGAACACTCCAATAGCTATTGTTGCGAGTTTTTCATCAGGTAAAGTAGCATACACAGATTCGTTCTGAAGAACAAAAAGGCGACCATAAAGGGCAAGAAAGGGGCGGAGGGACTTAGTTCTAATCCCTCCGTCCCCTTTAACTTATTCTGCTCCGTGGCCAAGTTGACAGCCATAACTGCCTACTCTAGGCTAGCGCTGCGCGGTCGAGTTGGACTGATAGTAAAAACGATAGAGGCTGAGGAATAGTAAAATGGAGTATGGCGAAGTTGTTTTAGGGAGACGAAGTATACGGGGGTATCTGCCTAAACCTGTGCCGCGAGAGCTTATAGAAGAGGTGATTGAGATTGCGATTCGGGCGCCATCGTCTCTTAATACCCAGCCCTGGAATTTTTATGTCGTCGCAGGGGAAGCCCTCGACAAAATTCGTGCAGGGAACACGGAACGTACTCTCGCTGGCGTTCCCGATTCCAGAGAATTCAGAAATCATGGTGCCTACGAAGGTGTGCATCGGGAACGGCAGATCGGTATCGCGAAACAGCTTTTTAAGGTAATGAATATTGAACGACATGATAAAGAAGGGAGACAAGGCTGGGTATTGCGAGGTTTTCGGCAGTTTGATGCACCTGTGTCAGTTGTAGTGACTTACGATCGTTCTATTCACGGTGGTGACATCGCGCCGTTTGATTGCGGCGGTGTGACTAACGCGCTGGTTAATGCCGCCTGGTCGCGAGGTCTTGGCTGTGTCGTTAATAGTCAGGGGATTATGCAATCGCCTGTAGTAAGAGAGTATGCGGCGATACCGGATGACCAGGTCATCATGATTTGTGTTGCCATGGGATATCCCGATGACAGCTTTCCCGCAAATGCGGTTGTGTCTGAACGAAAATCAGTGGCTGACGCGGCAGTGTTTGTCGGTTTTGAAGACTAAGGAAATCAGCCAAGTAACTCAGTGGAGAACCATGAGACAGCTAATACTCTCTTGCGTGCAAGCGGCTTGTTTCTTGTTGCCGTTGTCGAATGTGACTGCCGAAACATTCGACCTGGGCGGAATGTACACCTACCATTATCACGACGGCCGCTATGCCGACTGGGGTGACTTCGCATTACAGGGCGCGCACATCGCCATTGAAGAAGTGAATGCAAGGCGAATGCTCGGCGACGATCGGCTCAGGCTGTTGCCGGAGAATACGATCGACTACCACTGCTGGCCAGAGAATGCCGCACTGATGGCCGAAACGCTGATGCAGAAAGACATCCTGGTATTGACTGGAGCGGGCTGTAGCAGTCCGGCGGTAGAGATAGCCAGGATGGGCGAGCGCTACGGGGTTCCTGTTATCTCAAACGGTGCCAATGCATCGATGCTCTCTGACCCGCAGCAATTTCCGTGGTTTGTTCGCGTGGTAGCCCCGAGCGAAGCGTATGAGGGCTATCTCATGGATGTCGCGGTTCATTTCGGAGTCGATGAAATCGCCTATTTTTATACCACCGATGCCTGGGGTCTCGGTGCCAAAGAGGTGATCCACGATTACGCCGAGCGCAACGGAATCAGGATACTCAAGGAGTACGGTTTTCCCCGCGACACCGATGAAGCAACGATCCTAGAATACGCAGCCGAGGTTAAAGACGCCGGCATTCGGCACATCGTCATCACGGGGCCGACCCCCGACACCGTGACGCTTTTTCGCGCCTTGCACGCCTTGGAGATGAACCAGCCGGGTTTCTCATTGTATGCAGCAGAAATGATCTCGCTGGATGAAACGGCGGAAGCAGTGCAGGGCAGTCTAGGTTACTTCGCTCCGATGATTCAGTTAATGCCGTCAGAGAACCTAGCCAGATTCAGACTAGCGCTGGCGGCTCGTCTGGGTCGTGAGGTAGACCCAAACGCGAAGGCGTTCTTTTACGGCGCACTGAGTTACGATCACATAATGGCGGTTGCGCATTCTATAAAGGCGATTCAGGATGATGGGAAAACCGTCAATCGTGAAAATACAATGGCTTATCTACGACGCGTAGATTTTGACGGAGTCACAGGCCGGATATCGCTGGTGCCGGGTACCAATGACCGAGGCAACATGCCGGTTCAAATAGTCAATAGTCATGGCTATAAAGCCGATGGTAAAACAGTAAACTTTGTCTCTGTGGGTTCTGTGGATCCGGAAACTGGAATCCTCACACTAGATGAGAGCACCATTCTTTGGCCGGGTTCTACCCGGGTACCGCCAAATCGATAAGCAATTGATGAAAAAAAGAACTGGCTGATTATTCATCACCGAGCCGCCCGAAAAAAGTCATTCTGGCCGATTCTGAGAGTGAGACTCCCGGTTCGCTGTTGTAGGCGAGGACCACGAGTATTCGAGTCCTGTCGCCTTCGGTCGGGGTGACCCTGTGCATCGAATTCCGGCCGCGAAACAATACCAGAGCGCCAGCATCCATCGACAATGATTTTGCGGCCACCTCGCCGTCGAGGATTTTCTCTGACAGGCTATAGTTCATTTCACCGGTGTCCGCATCTCGCACGTCCTTGATGTATTCAAACGAACCACCGCCGGTAGGTTTCTGGATTAACAGGCTGATGGCAAATGAAGAGTTATCAAAATGCCAACCGAGCTCCTGCCCTTCGCTGGCGTAGTGCAGGTTGATTGAGGATAAGGAGTCCGCGTATTCGTGTAATTTCGATTCATCGAGCACCTCACACAAAAATTGCCTGAACTGGGGTGCATCGTAAAGCGTATGCAGTGCGGAGCATTGTTCAATTTGGTCGGTGGTGATACAACCCTTGGATGAAACCACCTCGCGATTGCGCGGGTGGTCATCGGCGAAGCCATCGTCAGCCGGCTCCAGGTAAATATTGTGTGTCTTATTGGTATAATAGGCGAGGTGCTGATTGCCTTCGCCTTCGGTTTTCAAGGCCTCGATAGCGGCAGGAAGCAGAAAATTGTCCAGTACCAATACGCCATCGGTATCCAGACTGCGTTTGCAGCGGCTACGAAATTCGAGACTCTGCAATGGATGTTGGTCGAGGTCGACTACTTCTGGCAGAGACGGTCTCTGCTGTGCATTGCGGTTCATAAATCTATTCCTGGCAGCTTAAGATTATGCTCACGGGCGCAGCGTTTGGCGATTTCGTAGCCTGCGTCGGCGTGGCGCATCACACCCGATGCGGGATCGTTCCACAACACGCGTTTTATACGCACTGCCGCGGCGTCGCTACCATCACAGCAGATCACCAGGCCGGCATGCTGGGCGTAGCCCATGCCGACGCCACCGCCATGATGAAACGAAACCCAGGTGGCGCCTCCCGAAGTACTTAACATCAAGTTAAGCAATGCCCAATCCGATACCGCATCCGAGCCGTCCATCATGGATTCAGTTTCCCGATTGGGACTCGCCACCGAGCCAGAGTCCAGATGATCGCGGCCGATGACCACTGGCGCCTTCAGCTCGCCGGTCTTGACCATTTCATTGAACGCCAGGCCGACGCGGTCACGATCGCCCAGACCCAGCCAGCAGATGCGTGCCGGCAGACCCTGAAATTCGATGCGCTCACGCGCCATGTCCAGCCAGTTGTGCAGGTGAGGATCGTCAGGAATCAGCTCTTTAATCTTGGCGTCGGTCTTGTAAATGTCTTCCGGGTCACCCGATAGAGCAACCCATCTAAATGGCCCTACGCCGCGGCAGAAAAGTGGACGGATATAGGCTGGCACGAAGCCGGGAAAATCAAAGGCATCGCTCACCCCACGGTCTTTGGCCTCCTGTCGTATATTGTTGCCATAGTCCACGGTGGCAATGCCCTGGGCATGAAAATCCAGCATGGCGCGAACGTGAATGGCCATGGAATCCCTGGCTGCATCGGCGACCTTTTCCGGGTTGTCTTGTTGTGCCGCCCGCCACTGCTCGAGGGTCCAGCCAATAGGCAGGTAGCCGTGCACCGGGTCGTGGGCCGATGTCTGGTCGGTGACCAGGTCCGGTTTGATGCCGTTGCTTACCATCTCGGGCAACAACTGCGCGGCGTTACCCAATACACCCACCGAGATCACCTCGCCGCGAGAGTGGGCTGAATCGATCCGCTCGAGGGCTTCCGCCACCGACGCGGCGCTGGTATCGAGGTAACGATTCTTTAGTCGTAAATCGATTCGAGTCTGGTCACACTCGATGATGAGGATCGAGAACCCGGCCATGGTGGCAGCCAGTGGCTGCGCGCCGCCCATGCCGCCCAGGCCGGCGGTTAAGATCCACTTTCCCTGTGGATTGCTAGCGAAGTGCTGCCGGCCTGCTTCAACAAAGGTCTCGTAGGTTCCCTGAACGATGCCCTGAGAGCCGATATAGATCCAGCTGCCGGCGGTCATCTGCCCGTACATCATCAAGTCTTTTTTATCTAGTTCATTGAAATGATCCCAGTTAGACCAGGCTGGAACCAGGTTCGAATTTGCGATCAATACGCGCGGCGCATCGGGGTGGGTCTTGAATACCCCCACCGGCTTGCCGGACTGTATACACAGGCTTTCATCTGCCTCCAGCGTGCGCAAGGCTTCCAGTATACGGTCGTAGGCTTCCCAGTTGCGCGCCGCGCGACCGATGCCGCCATAGACCACCAGATCCTCGGGGCGTTCAGCCACTTCCGGGTCGAGATTATTTTGCAACATGCGATAGGGCGCTTCCGTAAGCCAGCTCTTGCAGTTGAGTTCAGTGCCGCGTGGGGCGCGAATTTTTCTGCTGGGGTCGTGTCTGGAGGTGATGCTCATTGCTGATACCTGAGGGGGTGCGAAGGCAAATTTTGTAAATTGTTTTCTCGGCTCGGTTTTTACTCGATAGATCGAAGCGCGGTTTTGTTAAAGGCTTTTCGATGGCAGATAGCGTGCCCCCAGTTCATATCGACTGCTGGGATAAACCAGATCGACCGAGGTCACGATGCGGCCGCCTTTCCACGTTCGGCGCCGCAACTTGAGGCAGGGCTCGGTTAGTGGGATCGAGAGCTGTGTCGCCAGAAAATCGTCGGGCATGATCGCCTGCACAATATGTTCGAGTTCTTCCGGGCGAAGCTGGCTTATCAGGTAGTCGGTGGGTGTGATGCTGGTAAAATCCACCTGCAGGAACTCCGGCACCAGGTCCGGGTTAACATGTCGCGATTCCAGTTGAATAGGGACATCATCCTGATAGTGAATCATGATAACTCGAAACACCGTGGCGCCTGCCTTGACTTCCATGCGCTGGCCTATTTCTTTGCCGGCTCTGACTTTTCTTAATGACAGCAATTTCGATCTATGAGTCTTACCATATTGCCTGATTTCATCGGCTATGGAGCGAAGCTCGATCAAATGCGCCTGACGCGGAGGTTCGGCTACAAAAGTTCCCACGCCGTGTACGCGTCTTAGCAGACCTTCGGCGGAAAGTTCACGCAGTGGCCTGTTAATGGTCATTCGGCTTGCACCCAGTTCCTCTGCCAGCTGGTTTTCAGAGGGAATCATCTGCCCCGGTTGCCACTCGCCGCCTCGTATTTTTTCAGTGATGGCGCTCTTGATCTGCTGATACAGCGGTAGACTGGTATCGCCGGACAATGTCATTTTCATTGATTTTGCACTCATCGAAGCTGTCCCCGATACATGACCCTGGCACAGGGGTTACCCCCGATCTGATAACTCAACTGCGCGGGATCCCTTAGCTGCCATAACACCATGTCAGCTTGTTTGCCGATTTCCAGGGTCCCGATCTCGGTTTCACGCCCGAGGGCACGCGCCGCATTTCGAGTAATCCCGGCCAGGGATTCCTCGGGCGTTAGTTGAAATAGCGTGCACGCCATGTTGAGCATCAGCAGCAGAGAGCCCACCGGCGCGCTGCCCGGGTTACTGTCACTGGCGATGGCCATGGCAACACCCTGCTTGCGCAGCGCGTTGATCGGCGGCAATTTTTTCTCGCGCAGGAAGTAATAGGCGCCGGGTAACAACACAGCTACCGTGTGCTTATCGGCCAACACCGACACGTCCTCTTCGGCCAGGTACTCAATGTGATCCACCGACAGTGCCCCGTGTCTGGCGGCCATCACGGCACCTTTCTGATCGCTCAGCTGTTCGGCATGTAATCTGACCGGTAGTGAGTGAGCGCTGGCCACCTCGAAGACCCGGCTGACCTGGGCGCTGGAAAATGCGATGGTTTCGCAGAAGGCGTCAACGCAATCGGCGAGCTTCTCCGCCGCCACCGCAGGCAGGATTTCATCACAAACCAGGTCGATGTAGCCTTCGGCATCGCCAAGGTATTCTGGCGGAATTGCATGGGCGCCGAGAAAAGTAGCGACCACATCCACTGGCAATTCATCCCCCAGCCTGCGTGCGACCCGCAATATTTTCAGCTCGTCGTCGAGGTTCAAGCCATAGCCCGATTTGATTTCAATGGTGGTCACGCCCTCATCGATAAAATTCTGCAGTCGCGCTGCCGCCTGATTAAACAAGCTCTGCGCATCGCTTTGGCGGGTAGCCGAAACCGTGGCGAGGATGCCGCCACCTTCTCGCGCGATTTCCTCATAGCTGGCGCCTTTTAATCGCATCTCGAATTCATGTACACGATTGCCGCCGTAAATCAGGTGAGTATGGCAGTCGATAAGCCCCGGTGTGACCAGCTGGCCATCACAATCGAGACTGTCTGGACAGGCGTCTCGTAAATTTGTCGGTACATCTTCGCTTGGACCGACCCAGGCAATAACGCCATTGGCGATGCCGATGCTGGCATCGTCAATCAGGCCGAACGGTGTTTTGCCGCTCTTCATAGTAGCCACCGTGGCGTTGTGCCACAGTGTGTCCCATTGACTGTCTATGTTCATGGCTAGTGGTCTGATTAGTAGTATCGAATGGCTTGGAATCAGTCGAGTTAGGCGTATTCTGCCTAGCTTGTATATACATGTATAGTCATCTACACTGGGCCGTATGTCAAGCCTGAAAACAAGTGAGAACACGGGTTAAATGGTAGAGAATTTACGCTTCAGCAGTGCATTGCTGCCCCAGGGATGGGCCAATAACGTGCAGGTCAGCATCGACCCTGAGGGCAATATCTGCGGCGTCGAGCCAGGTGCCGATGGCGCTGCACCGTTCGATGAAGGCTGCCTGATAGCCGGGATGGCCAATCTACATTCCCATGCACACCAGCGCGGGATGGCGGGCCTGGCCGAACGGGCGGGCGTGGGCGGTGATAGCTTCTGGACATGGCGTACATCGATGTATCAGTTTCTCGATAGGATGCAACCCCAGCAGTTGCACACCATCGCATCGCAACTCTATCTGGAGATGCTCAAGGCAGGCTATACCCACGTCGCCGAATTCCAGTATTTGCATCATCGGCTCGATGGCAGGCCCTATGACAATGTGGCGGAGATGTCGCTGCAGACATTGAATGCGGCGCAGGAGGTAGGGCTTGGGATTACCAATGTGCCGGTGCTCTATGAATTTGGCGGTTTCGGTGGTCAGGCGGTTTCCGAACAACAGCGGCGGTTTCAGAATGACCCACAGGCATTCCTGGCAATCGTCGAGGCCCTCGAGGTGGCCAGCGCCAATGACCTTAACGTGGTCACCGGCATTGCTGCACATTCCTTGCGAGCAATAACTAAAGAGTCATTCTCCGAGGTGCTATCCGCTCGCGCGAGTAACATTGGGCAGCCCATACATATTCATATTGCCGAACAGGCTAGCGAAGTCGATGACTGTGTTAGCTGGTGTGGCGCCAGGCCGGTGGCGTATCTTTATGAAAATTTTGAGGTGAATGCAGACTGGTGTCTGGTTCACGCCACCCACATGAATCAGGCCGAGACATTGCAAATGGCAGGCAGTGGGGCGGTAGCGGGTCTGTGCCCCACCACCGAGGCCAATCTGGGCGATGGATTTTTCAACGCCGCCGCCTATATGGATGCAGGCGGCAAACTGGGAATCGGCTCGGACAGCCATATCTCCATATCACCCACCGAAGAACTGCGCTGGTTTGAATACGGACAGCGGTTGCTGACTGGCAAGCGCAACAGATTATCCGGTGGGCCCGATCGCAGCACTGGCCGTAATTTGTTCGAGCAGGCGGCTGTCGGTGGTGCCCAAGCCTGCGGGCACGATGGCGGGGCCATCGAAGTAGGCAAGCGCGCCGATTTCGTGGTATTGGATACGGCAAGTCCATTGCTGTGTGAACGTAGGGGTGACGAGTTGCTCGATAGCTGGATTTTCTCGGGTAATGCAAACTCGGTGCGGGATGTTTATGTTGGCGGCAGGCTGGTAGTCGAAGCGGGCCGGCACGAGCGCGAGACGCAGATCAGTCAGCGCTTTAAAGTAACCATGCAAGAGATTAGAAAGACACTATGAAAAAATTGACGCTTAAGCCGGGTGCGCTGACACTGGACCAGTTGCGTAGCGCCTATTTCGATGGCCTGACCCTCGAGATTGAAGACGCCGCCTGGGTCGCCATAGAGAAAGCCCAGGCTCTGGTCCAGGAAAAAGTAGAAAGTGGTGAGATCGTTTATGGCATCAATACCGGCTTTGGGCAACTGGCACAGAAGCAGATAAAGCAGGACTCGCTAAGTGAGTTGCAGCATAAATTAATTCTGTCCCACGCCACCGGCGTAGGTGAATACCTCGACGATGCGGTAGTACGGTTAATCCTGCTGTTAAAAATAAATGCTCTGTCCAGAGGAGTTTCGGGCATTCGCCGAGAGCTGGTGGAGCTGCTGTTAGCCATGCTTAACAACGAGTTATTGCCCGCCATACCTGCAAAGGGCTCGGTGGGCGCATCGGGGGATTTGGCGCCGTTGGCCCATATGAGTCTGCCTGTCATCGGCGAAGGCGTGGTGCGAGTTGGCGGTGAGTTAGTGGCCAGCAGAGTTGCCCTGGAGCGGGCCAAGCTGGCACCAATGACGCTCGCCGCCAAGGAGGGTCTGGCCTTGCTTAATGGCACGCAGGTCTCAACCGCGCTGGCATTGAGAGGCCTGTTCGAGGCCGAGCAGAATATGAACGCAGCCCTGGTGGCGGGCAGCCTGACAGTGGAGGCCGCGCTGGGCAGCCGGGTGCCGTTTGATGCGCGCATTCAGGCGGTGCGGGGTCAAGTCGGCCAGATCGAGGCAGCTAATATCTACCGATCCCTGCTAGAAGCCAGTGAGATATCTGACTCCCATGCCGAATGCGACAAGGTGCAGGATCCCTATTCCCTGCGCTGCCAGCCTCAGGTGATGGGAGCATGCCTGGATCAATTGCGGCATGCCGCCGGCATCATTGCTATCGAAGCCAACGCCGTATCTGATAATCCTCTTATTTTTCCTGACGAAGCTGATATCCTGTCCGGCGGAAATTTTCACGCACAAGCCGTCGCCTTCGCGGCCGACAATATTGCCCTTGCGGTGGCGGAAATTGGCAGCATGTCGGAGCGCCGCATGGCCTTGTTGCTGGATTCACACATGAGCCAGCTGCCGGCATTTCTGGTGGTAGATGCCGGAATGAACAGTGGCTTCATGATCGCCCAGGTGACCGCGGCGGCGCTGGCCAGTGAAAACAAGAGCCTCGCTCATCCCGCCAGTGTCGACAGCATCCCGACCTCGGCTAACCAGGAAGATCATGTGAGTATGGCGACCTTCGCTGCGCGCAGGCTGACCGAGATGAACCTCAATACTCGCTACGTGGTTGCCATTGAAATTCTCGCTGCCTGTCAGGGCATCGAATTGCGCCGACCCTTGCAATCCAACGCCTTGCTCGAAGGCTATTGGTCAGACGTGAGAGCGGTGGCGGCCTACTGGGATCACGACCGTTATTTCCAACCCGATCTGGAAGCCATTTCATCGTTGATTCAAGAGAATGCATTTGGGTCCTGGGCCAATTTATTTGTACAAGGTGATCACTGACATGGCGATTCGGGAAATACTGCAGATCGGCCACCCCATTTTGGCGGCACGGGCAGAAGAGCTGGAGCCGGGCCGGATAGAGACAGCGGAAGTGCAGAGCTGGATAGACGACATGATCGACACCATGCGCGATGCCAATGGCGCCGGCATCGCCGCCAATCAAATCGGAATTCCCTATCGAATGTTCGTCATCGAAGTGGGGAACAACCCGCGTTACCCCTACAAGCCACCGGTACCATTAACCGTTGTTATAAACCCGAGTGTTGAGTTTCTCAGTGATGAAACCTTCGAGTCCAGTGAGGGCTGTCTCTCGGTGCCGCAAATTCGAGCCGATGTCGACCGTCATGTTGAGATCGCGGTGAGCTATGTCGACCGCGAGGGTGAGAAAATAAGTCATGACGTGCGTGGCTATTCCGCCTGCACCTGGCAACATGAATACGATCATCTGGAGGGTGTCTTGTTTGTCCATCGTGTCACCAATCTGCAGTCTTTCTGTTCGTGGTCGGCATTTGAGGAGTTTCGCCAGGAACAATTTGCAGCGATGGTGGCGCAGCTGGTGGAGAAGTGGGGCGCGTAGACTGCCCGTATGGCAAGCTAGAATAATAAGTCAATAAAAATAGAAAAGGCAAATAGATGTCCAAGGAGCTAATCCTGAACGATTCAAACTCAATCCGGCTTCCCGCCGTGTGGGAGGCATCGATCTCCGTGCTTTCACTGATCCTGGGTATCGGCTTCTCTGTGGGCTGGTATGGACTAAGTCCGCAGATTCCAACGCTGCTGGGCGTCGCCGTGGCTGGCTTCATCGCCTGGCGCTGTGGGTATAATTGGGCCGCGATCGAACAGGCCATGGTGAAGGGCGTGACCCGGGCCGTGCCAGCAATGATGATCTTCTTGTTGATAGGGGTGCTGATCGGTGTCTGGATCGTAGCCGGCGTGGTTCCCAGCTTACTTTATTACGGCATGCAGATCCTGTCGCCGGAGGTCTTCCTGCCGGCGACCCTGATTATTTGCGCGGTGGCGTCGTTGGCTACCGGCAGTAGCTGGGGGACATCTGGCACTATCGGTCTGGCCTTGATAGGGGTTGGTGGCAGTCTTGGTTTTCCGCTGCCGGTGGTGGCGGGGGCTGTTATCTCCGGTGCTTATTTCGGGGACAAGATGTCGCCGCTCTCCGACACCACCAATCTGGCCTCTTCGATGGCGGGCACCGATCTCTATACTCACATTCGACACATGGCCAACACCACGGGCATCGCCTTTGCTCTCACGTTTATCATAGAAATCGGACTTGGTTTCCGCTACAGCAGCACCAGTGAACAAGTCGATGTCAGCGAAATACTGATGCTGCTCGAGCGTAATTTTGTCATCGGCCCGTTGATGCTGATCCCGCCTCTGATACTGATCGTCGTGTCTTTTAAAAAGGTGCCCCCATTGCCCGGCTTGGCGCTGGGTATCGTGGTGGCCGCGGTGATTGGCATCTTTGTCCAGGGCGTCTCAATTGACCAGATTATGGAGGTCGGTTACTCGGGATTCCTGTCTGAAACTGGCGTTGCAAGCATCGATGACTTGCTGTCGCGCGGTGGCATCGCCTCCATGTCCTATACGATCACGATTGTATTGGTGGCCATGATGTTCGGAGGGATCATGGAGCAAACTAACCAGCTAAAAGTGTTGGTGGCCAAACTGTTGGAAAGGGCTGTCTCCACAGGCTCTCTGGTGGCATCGACCGCATTCACCACCTTTGCCGCAAACCTCGTCTTATGCGAGCAGTACATGTCGGTGATAGTGGGAGCCCGTACTTACGCCGAAGAATTTAAGGCGCGCGGTCTCCATGCAAAAAATCTGTCCAGAATCGTGGAAGATTCTGGTACCGTTACTGCCCCCCTGATTCCGTGGACATCCGGCGCGGCGTACCAGGCCGGTGTTCTCGGAGTGGCTACCTTCGCCTACGCGCCCTTCGCCTTTTTCTGTTGGATTTCCCCACTAGTGACTCTCGCTTTCGGGTTCCTGAATATCAACATCACGAAAATTGAAGCCGATCCGGATGCCCCAGGTTAAGTTTAAAGAGTAGGGGACACTAACAAAGAGCGAGTAGGGGAGTAGGGGACACTATGGTCTTCCCCCAGTTAAACGGACCGTTAATTGGGGGAAGACCAGTAAAGG
>Ga0208879_1001703_pt1 | contig 20349 bp, 19 predicted proteins | sample Knorr_S15_td_Bot_FD_185605 | JGI IMG/M metagenome (GOLD analysis project Ga0208879, IMG submission 185605) | Marine microbial communities from Southern Atlantic Ocean transect - Knorr_S15_td_Bottom_ad_5009_LV_A (SPAdes) (version 2) | ecosystem: Environmental > Aquatic > Marine > Oceanic | place... | reverse complement strand
GTTTTGTGCACTCACCTGCACCTTGATCATGTGGGCTGGAACACGATGCTGGTTGATGGTAAATGGGTGCCTACCTTTCCTAACGCACGTTATCTGATCGAGCGCACTGAATTCGATTATGTCAGTAATGAAGGCGAAGCCGAATATGTAGAGCAATGGCTGAAAGATTCAAATCGCGATGTCATGTCAGATTCCATCAGACCTGTGGTGGAAGCGGGCCTCGTTGATCTTGTTGACAACCGGCACCAGATTTGTGATGAAATCAGTCTGATACCAACTCCTGGGCATACAATTGGGCATGTGAGTGTCATCATTGAATCGAAAGGTGAATCTGCCTTGATCACGGGTGACTTCATTCATCATCCCTGTCAGCTGGCGCACCCTGAGTGGTCGGTGACCACCGATTATGACCCGGCTCAATCCGTCATAACTCGAGAAAATGCTTTCGCCGAACTAGCGGGTACACCCCGTCTTGTCATCGGCACCCATTGGCCGTATCCAACAGCCGGGCGTGTGGTTCGAGAGGGTGACATCTACCGGCTAGAGAAATGACAATACCGTTAATCTCTGAACCATCAAAGGACACCTAACCATGGCACTAACCAATCGTGAAATCGTACAGGCAGTTTTCGATGCTTCTGCGAAGAAAGACTGGGACACCGTCAAATCGTTTCTGCACAGTGACATTCATGTGTTTGAACCGGATTCACTGCCTTACGCAGGCGTAATCACAGGGCCAGATAATTTCATCGAACTGAATCAACGGGTGTTTAATACCTGGGCAGATAGCAAACACACGATAGACGCTATTGTCGCTGACGGTGATCACGTGGTGATATTGGGCAACATGGCGGGTAGCGGCAAGGCGACCGGCCAGGCTTTCTCGGTTCCACTCGCTGCTGTCTGGCGCCTGGAGGGGGGCAAAGTCGTTGAGGTTCGTCCTTTTTATTTCGATACCAAGGTGATGCACGACGCCCACTACGGCAGCTAAAATTCTTGACTGCTTTTTGATGATACAACGGTCTATGTACCTGGAAATCCCGATTATTGGGGTCTATTTTCCCTTGAGCTTCTAGTTACTAGAGGAATTATAGTGCTCATTCCGTTGGACGGCCGGTCAACCGTTAATCAAGCGATCAAATTATGAACACAGCTCTAAAGGTGGAACTCTACTCAACGATAACTTGTCCAGAATGTGAATATCAGTCATGCGATCTGATGCCGACAGATGCCTGCCAGTTTTACTATGAATGTAAGAACTGCAAGGCGCTTCTGAAACCGCTCGCTGGTGATTGTTGTGTTTACTGCTCGTATGGAGACATCAAGTGTCCTCCCATCCAGGTGGGTAACTCGTGATGGCAAGCACAGATCTCAAATTGGAAGCGCCAGGTATTTTAACCAAACCAGGACCAGTCGGTCGTATTCTGCGTTTGTCCCTGGGCTTAGCCTGCCTGTATTTAATCGTCGGGCTATTACTTGTATTCGGTGACCTTCTTGTTGATGGCCATATCAGGCCCATTGTCTGGAATGGACTCGTGTTTGGGCTGTTTCTGTGTAGCTATATCGTCAATATTGGATTTTCTCGATCCTGGAAGAAATGGCCAGCGGTGCTAAGTGCATCAATATTCCTGGCGATCGGGCTGATCAATTACGTTCAGTCGGGAACCTTTGAATCAGTCACCTTGGCGAATGTAATTTGGGGGTGGGAAATTTACCTGTTTACCCACCTCGGGATGGCGTTTGGCATTGCGGCCATCATCGGTACGCCAGGTTGTGAGATGAGAGCCTTCCACGATCTGTTTTCCAGAATCACGGGAATCCCCACTAAAGAACATCTTTGTCCGGTTGGTCCATTGAACCCGGTTGATCGATGGGAAGCCAGGCAGGACTGGGTTCACTAGACATGGTTTCACTGGAAAAGTAATCGAGTAATGACCATGAAACAGCTGCTAATAACATCGATCACAATCTTAACGATACTTTGCGCCATGAATGCATTCAGTGATCTGAATCAGCAAACCATGTCGAAAGTTACTATTGCCGTTCAGGGGATGATGAAAAGCAAAAGCGGTGCGACCTGACTAAGCTGACCAGATTCGGTCGTTGCAGCTCTGTCAGAGTTGCCCAGCGTACAAAAGGTCGAGGTTAACCTGGCCACAGATCAATTCACGGTAAGCTATATTGCCGATCAGGTTATTGTGGCGCAATTGCATGAGGCAATAAAGTCCCTGGGCTATACGCCGTCAACAGTTCGAAGCGCCTTCCAGCAAAGCCATGAACCTCGTCCACCGAGCATACCCGAACCCGTTCTGACAGCGTTGAGTGAAGCGAGTGACTCGGAGAAGCTGGTGTTTATTGACTTTCAGGCGACCTGGTGTGGCGCATGCAAGATAATGGAGCGGACGACCCTGGCAGATGCGGAGGTCCGGCGGGCCCTTTTGAAATTTGTCACACTTAAAGTGGATGCCGACGAAGATGCAGATGCCACGAACTACTACGAAGTCGTCGGGCTGCCAACACTGGTGATTTTGGATGCCCGGGGTGAAGAAAAGTATCGACATGTTGGCCCCATCTCTGCAGAAGACCTGCGGGATACACTTGAACGCCACAGCGGCAGTCAACATTGACATTAGGCGATTGAGTTCGGAGCATTGATTACGACAGGGTTATACTGCGATGGATGTTGGGATCGATAGCCCTGTTGTCACGGAGATGTAAATGTTACTCCGATCTCAATTGTTTAAGGTGGATGTGTATGGAAGATGTAGTGGCTGCGACTCCGATCATTGACTATGGCTTGTCGGTAGAGGAACTGACCAGCTATCGGCGGCACGGTTACCTTATTCGCCGTGAAGTCTTCAGTGGTGATGAGCTTCTAAGGTTAAGAGAGGTTGTGGAACTCGCGGTATCGAGTGCTTATGAGATGGCGCAAGGCGGTGAAACCTATCATCTTGATGGCAAGCGCTTTGTCGATATAGGTTCCATGACGGTGCAATTTGAGCACTCAACGGGCAGTGACACAATCAGGGTGATCGAGCCCGCGCATCATCTTCACCCGGGGCTGGTAACGCTGGTGGATGATCCACGAATCGTTCAGCCTATGCAGAGTATTATTGGCTGCGCTGACATCAGCGTCTGGACCAACAAGCTGAATTTAAAAAGGGCAGGGGAAGGTTCCGGATTCGGTTGGCACCAGGATTCCCCCTACTGGGTTCATGATAGTGATCATGTCGATCTGTTGCCGAATGTGTATCTGGCGTTTGATGATGCCAGTGAGGCAAATGGATGTTTACGGGTCATCGACAGGAGTCACCAGCAGGGTTGTCTGCCAGGCACCAGCAATGGTTCTCAGCTGGGCGGCTTCTTTACCGAGCCCGAATGTTTCAACGAATCGGATCAAGTGCTGATGGAGGCGCCTGCGGGCTCCCTCATCTTTTTTGACCCGCATACCATTCATGGTTCGCAGCCTAACCATTCCGATCAGCCTCGCAGGGCGATTGTTATGACCTACCAGCCGGCAGATTTCCCGATGCTGAAAACCGGGGAAGTGAGAAATGTGAGTTTGTGAGTCCCGGGAGATTCTCAGGCTAGTCCCGGGTTAGCCCCAGCCCCAGCCCGCCATCAACATCTAATATAGCGCCGGTCGTCCACTCACCCCTCGCCAGATAATCGATAGCCTCGGCGATTTCAGTGTTAGTGCCAATTCGACCGAGAGCATGGCTGGATGCCATGGACTGAAGTCTTGCCGCGGATTCCTCGTCAGTCAAGATTCCGGCGCGTTGATAGATTTCGGTCAAGACAGCGCCAGGCACAACACAATTAACACGAATGTTGTGTTCACCTAATTCAGCTGCGAGTACGCGGGTTAATGTTTCGAGCGCCCCCTTGGTTGCGGCGTAGGCTGAGGCGCCGGGGAAAGCTCGCCGCGTATGAATGCTGCCGATAAAGACAATGGCGCCGGAAGTGACTGTCAGATGCGGCTTGCAAAGCCCGGTCAACAACATCCCGGCGATCACATTGGTTTTGAAAATATCAACGAGTTTGTCTTCTTCAAGCGTATCGACTTCGCCGCGATACATATTGCCAGCATTACTGACAAGCAGATCAAGCTTGCCGCCGTGGGTAACCGCTGCATCAACGGCTTTGGATCGATCCGATGTGTCGGTAACATCAGCTTTTACCGCGATGCACGATGAACCCAGTTCTGCGGCGACTGCATCAATTTTTTCCTGACGACGACCGCAGATGGTGACCCTGGCGCCCCGCTCGGTATAGTAACGTGCGACACCTTCGCCGATACCGGATCCGCCACCTGTGATGAGAACCGACAGGCCTTTGATTTCTTTCATTGAACCTCTCCGCAACACCACAGCGCCGCCTGTTGTAAAAATTGTGCATGACCAGGGGTCTTAATTGATGCTCGATCATGAGCGAGCGCATTGTAAATGACGCGGCCTTGTTCGAACTGTTGTGCCCAGGCAAGCGTCTGCAATGATTTATCCTCAGAGCTTCTGGCCGAGAAAAGCGCTTCAGAGTCCGGACCGGGTTCAATGTTGTGATAAATCTCATCAATCACGTGAAATTCTTCCAACCCTTTTGTTGAGGGGTGATTTGAATTGATATCCGTGATGAGAAACTCTTCCGGGGGTGGATGAAACGTTGTTCCCCATACCCATTTCGCTCCTAATAATGCTGGCCATTCGGACCAGGTATCGAAACAGATTGCTGCGGTATGAAGCCCGAGCAGGCCGCCGCCAGATGTGATATGGCGCTTGAGATTCCCTTGATCCTGCTGGCCAATCTCATAGGCCCATTCGTCGCGAAAGGGAATATATTTTTCGTCGTCCAGCATGCGCCAACGCAGCGTAAACATTGTGACCAGGTCGTATGAATTATCGTTCAATGCCTTCAAGCCCTGGTCAATGTCACAGTAAATGGTGGATTGGATATCTGCCTGGTCCAGCACTTCCTGTAGCGCCTGGGAAGCATCCTCATAATCGTGGTTGATACCCCCGGTGAGGATGAGATTTGAAAATGGCACGCCTAATCGCGAGGCAGTTGTTTCAACAGCGAATGAACAACCCCGCCATCCACAACCAGTTCGTGGCCATTAATATAGCTGCCGCCTTCGGAATCCAGAAACAAAGCTGCACTGGCAACATCTTCTGCGGTGCCGAGTCGGCCCAAAGGCACGGCGCCGCCGCGCTTCTGCCGGACTTTGTCGTCAGCATAGATGGGAGCAGACATGCCCGCATCAATGAAGCCGGGGGCAATCGCATTTACCCTGATATTGGCATCGCCGAGTTCTATGGCGAGTTGTCGAGTCATCTGTTTCACGCCTGCCTTGGTGGCCGGGTAGGCACCAGCGCCGGGCGCAGGAGTGATGCTATTGATCGACGTCAGGTTAATAATGTGGCCGCCGCCGGCTAGTTTCATTCGGACGGCTGCTTCGCGGGCGACAATATAAGTGCCTATCAAATTGATGTTCACAGTGTCTTTGAAGTCTTGAACAGACTGCTCTATTAAGGGGCCGAACCGTACAATACCGGCGTTATTGACCACCGTCGTTGGCGTCCCAAATCGATCAAAGGCCATTTTAATGTCCGATTCACTGGTCACATCCGCCTCGAGTCCAATGGCATCATTGAAGTTGCTGGCAATGTTGGTTAATGCATTAGCATCGATATCAATGAGCCCCACCCTGTAGCCAGCCTGATCGAATGCCCTGGCGATCGCCAGGCCAATGCCATTGGCGGCGCCCGTAATAATCACTGATTTTTCCGTCATGAAGGCCGCCCGAAAGAAATAGGGTAAAAACCCCAGTTGTCGCGAATCGTGTTCATGTCTTTGCCTGGGGTTTTTTCTGGATGGGGGGTCATGCCATGCCTTAACAGCGTGGAAATAAGTTGGCAGACGATACCATATTGGTGCGAGTCAGCGTCAGTATCAGCATTTGAAGCGACACCGCCATCAAGATCTCTTCCGGTACACATGTGCACGCCTGTGCCAAAAGTCAATCCATATAGTTCGGTCCTCGGGTGAGAGACTGACCTGTTTGGGTTGAACAGATGTGCATCATCACCGAACACGTCGGTGTCCCGGTTTGCTGCCTGCAGATCGAGAATAAGTAGATCTTTCGGTGTTACACTCAGATTGTTGGCAAGGTTAAGGTCCTCGGTGGGTGTACGCCAGGCAACCGGACTTGCCGGATGAAGTCGCATGCTTTCATGAACGCACTTCTGCAATAACAGGGGATCGTCAGGCAACTCCGCAAATTCGTCTGACCAGGTAAAGATTTCGTGTATGGCATGCACCATTGAGTTCGCGGTGCTGTGTGAGCCGGCCTGCAGATAAAAAGCGATTTCTCGTTCGATGGTATCAATGGGGAGGTTAATCTTGTCCTGGTTGCGCAGTAATACTGTCAGTACGTCTCTGGGCAATGCATCCTCGGCCAGCTGACCTTGATTGAACTGTTCAATTAACCGTTCGCGTCTTTGCCACGAAGGCCGCAGGAAGTGTTGAAAATCCGACCTGGCAGCCATGACTTCATCAATGACGTCATTTGGATCTCGATCGGTGTGAACAATGGTTGCGCCTTCGCTAAATGTTTTAACGATCCTGAGCAGGCGATCTGTTTCTTCGTCGCTGTTTTCCTGCCGGTCGATTCCGGCGAAATCCGCAGTGAGGTTCATGGTGACTCGATAACCAAAATCAACCAGGTCCATTTCGCCTGCAGCAACCCGGGGTTCCAGCACCGGAGTCACAGTGGCGGGAAATACCTCCGACTCGTAATAACGGGCATAGTCTCTTCGAAATAACCGGAGCTCTAGATGGCGTCGCGTTTTGTGAGCTGCACCGTGCAGGGTTAACAGCACATCTTTCATAATGACTTCGCCAGCGTCGTAGAGACTCTGGCGAAGCGCCGGGTGACAAAAGGCGCTGTGAACATCGGCAAAGCGGTTGAGCGTAAATTCAGCCATAGGGGTTAATGGTCGGAAAGTAAAATGGGATAGACCCCCCACAGATCTCGCTCTGTGCTCGCGTCCTTCTCTGGGCTCTGATCCGGATCTGGTTTTATGTTATTGGCAAACAGAGCCTGGACGATCAGCGCAATCGTGCCCATATGTTCGACCGGTTCGCCTTCAGGGGGTAGAACACCCGCAGCGAGATTGAGACCCAGGCAAGCATGCATCCCCTGACCAAAGGATAAACCGTAGGGTGATTGGCCTTTGGGCAACCTGCGATATGGATTGAAACTGGCTGCGTCATCGCCGAAGACTTCTGTCGATCGGTTAGCCACCTGCAGATCAATGACAACACTGTCGCCTGTCTCGACTTCGGCGTTAGGCAGGCTGACCGGGCACAAACTGCGCCTCGCTATTACCGGGCTTGAAGGATGCAGGCGTATGGATTCCAGCACGCAGCGCTGAATGAAACGCGGCTCCGTTCTGGCGCGAGCTTCATCTTCTGGGTGATCCTTAATCCAGGTCAACAGTTCATGGGTCGCATGGGTCAGGGTGTGAATTGACGTATGGGCACCCGCCAGAATAAAAAAAGCCATCTCTCGTGTTATGACTTCGCGAGGGATGTCGATATTGTCTTCATTTCTGAGAAGCAGCATTAAGATATCTCGCGGCAAATCACTGTCGTTCAAATCGCCCGCTGCGAGTTGCTCGAGAATGAGCAACCTGGATTTAATTGACGGTTCTATATAGGTTTCATTGAATCTGGTCAGACCGGCGAGGGCGTCGCTTCTTACCTGATCGCGATCAATAGTGGCATGAGCAAGGATCGCAGTTTTGCCGAACAGCCTGAGCAGTGCCATGAGGTCGGCAGTTTCTTCAGGTGATTTCTTTGACCGATCAATGCCGGCGAAATCTGCCGTCAGATTGACCATGACACGATAACCGAAATCGACCAGGTCCATACCACCAGCTACGATGTAAGGTGCCAGCGTCTCTTCGAGTGTGAGGGGAAATACTTCTGATTCGTAGTGTTTAAAAAAGTCCCTGCGAAACACCCCGGTTTCGAGATTGCGCCTGGCGCGGTGTTCCGGACCATGAAGATTGACCAAAACATCCTTCATGATGACTGCGCCTTCGTCATACAGCGCCTGCCTGAAATTTTTCTCCCGCAGCGCCGTGGAAGCTTCCGAGTAGTCTGTAATGGTATGGGACTCAGTCATCTGCTGTTTCCCGCAGTGAAACTTCTCTGGTGAGTATTTCTCCCGAATACCGGGATACTCGCCAGCCAGATATTGGTTTTCGTTCTGGCAGCGGTTCAATGTTCATTTCTGTACCGCCTACATAAACGGATTTGATTTTTGATTTGTCACCCAGAATGGTCACGTCAACGGATGGATCGCCGTCTACCAGAATAAAATCGGCAAGTTTTCCTTCCACAATAGCGCCGGTTTCACCATTGAAGCCAGCATGTTCTCCGCAGGCAGAAGTCGCGGCGGTAATAGCCTGGAGCGGAGAGAATCCCAGGTCGTTGACAAACACCTCCAGTTCCCGATAGTGCCACTCACCGTAAGGCGTCAGTGAAAACCCGGATTCTGTACCGCAAAGAATGGGTACACCGTTCTCAAAAGCACGGCTGATCAATGCTGCGCTTTCTTCGATTTCTCGACGAAATATTTCTCGCAGATTTTCATCTGCGCCCACTTTGTGGCCATGGTCTGCAAGGTTTGCCTGGAAGGTGAAAGTTGGTGCAATGGGAATTTTATAGTCGATGACCATCTCCAGGGTGGCTTCGTCCATAAACGTGGCGTGAAGCAACATGTCCATACCCGCGGTGAGCGAATCGCAAATACTCTTGGCATTCCGACAATGCCCCATGACGGGAATGCCAAGCTCATGTGCGGTGTCACAAACCAGTTTCAATTCGTCCAGTGACCATGCCTGAATTTCTCCTCTTTGGGTCTGGTTAGGCAGGAGCCCTGTGACATGCACCTTGATCCAATCAACGCCATTTTTAATTTGCCGACGAACTTCAGCCCTTATTTCGTCCGGGGTGGTAACTACCTGGGCGTAGCCCCGGCGGCCGCTGTCGGGGAATAGCCTGCCGGCAGTGCCCCCAACAGAGGTGAGCAGTGCATTACCGCCAGCCAGCATTCGCGGTCCTGGGATAACATTTGCGTTTATGGCATCGCGTAGATCTACACCGATATCAAAGATGCAATCGGGGTCAACAAACGCGGTCACGCCTGCAGTCAGCAGTTTCTGAACATTCCGGGCAGCGATAATAGCCGCGAGTGCCTCGCGTCGATGGAAGAAAAGTTCATCGTTCGATGAAGGTTCGTCGAAGGTCATATGGCAATGAGCGTCAATTAACCCGGGCATCAGGGTGAGTCCAGAGGCATCAATACGGTTATCCTCATTGCTCCCCTCGGCATCACCGATGCCGGTGATTCTCTCATCGGTGATCGTTACGCTCGCCGCATAGGGTTCCCGGCCTGTACCATCAATGATGTTGGCACCTTCAATAATCGTGACGCTCATAAGTTGACCTCCGAACAACCATTGAGTGGAGTTGCGGACATATCGAGGTGATCCCTATCCAGTACATTGGCGGCGGAATTAATAGCCACGGGGGTTGCGCCCGCGGCCTTAGCTTCGGTGTCGACGGTGCAGCGGATGAATATGTATCGACCGGAAACATGGGTCACTTTTAGCTCCTGCTACAAAGGCTGATAAGGGATGCTAGCAGTAGCGATCATGCTTGGGAACACTGTTTTCTTCATGAAAATTGGCTTCTCGCGTTTCGGAATTCCCGATAAAAATCGATCTTTTCTCGACCGGGCGTTGCTCACTCCGTATGATCGGCACCCGAATTTCATGTAGCTGTACTTTGTCTCAAGCACCGCAAACCAGGAAAGTCGATTTCTCCACCAAGCTCTTCTATGGTTTTGGCGCGATTGCCAATGGTGCAAAGAGTAACGGCTTCAATTACCTGCTGCTTTTCTTCTACAGTCAGGTCATCGGCCTGCGCGCTGACCTGGTGTCGCTTGGCTCCTGATGCGCGAGTGCTAAAGTACAGGTAATTAAATGAAGGAGAACCCCGTGGAACCAATAGTCATTGTCATTTCCCTAGCGTTGGTTGAATACATTGTGCTGGGCGCGAGGGTCGGTTCAGCAAGAGGCAGGTCAGGACTCAAAGCACCTGCGGTGGTAGGTAACGAGGATTTCGAGCGGCATTTCCGGGTTCACTACAACACGATGGAACAGCTCATTTTGTTTATCCCTGGCATCTGGTTCTTTGGGCAATACGTACATGTGCTGGGTGCCGCGGGTGTGGGTATCGTGTTTCTGATCGGCAGGGCAATTTATGCAGTCAGCTACGTAAAAGATCCAGATACCAGATCACTCGGGATGTTTTTGACGATGATTCCATGCTGGATTCTGGTCATTGGCGGATTTGGTGGCGCTGTCTGGTCGATGTTTAGCCAGGGTTAGTTGCGCCTGGTCTTCCGGTGACAAGGCGCGACTACTCATGGATTCACTTGTCTTGGCGACCCTGTCTATTGTAGTGTCTTTTTGCACTCCCACAGGCCTTGTGAAAGGTGGAGTGCCTTCCTTGCAATGCACACAGAAAGGATTAGCAGATGGCTGAAAAAACACCGAATCATTTCCTGACGAAGATGAAATGCCCGGTCAATCTTGAAGATGTTGATTTGTTTTCGCCCGGTGCACAGGAGCACTGGTACGATGCCTATCCAATTCTGCATCGAGAGTCGCCAGTCCACTGTCTGCCAGGAGAAGGGCTATCGCCTGAACAAGATGCCTACATCCTGACCAAGCATGAGGACATTAGTGCCGTTGTCAGAGACCCTGAGCGTTTCCCGCCGCTGATGTCAGCCGCCATTCGGGAATTGGCGGAATCCGGTGTTGAACCTGAAACCCTGGCTAACGTGAATGCGATGACCGCTTCTATGGTGACTCTGCGTCCCAATATGGAAATGTGGCGCATTCACAAGCAAGAACTAACTGATCCATGGGTTGGCCCTGGGGCAAGCCGCCATCAAGAGATGGTCACCAGGCATGTTGGTGACTTGATTGACAACTGGGTCGACAAGGGCGCGGTGGAATTTATCAGTGAATTTGCCAGACCCTTGCCACAACGTGTGATGGCTAGTGTGTTGGGTTTTCCCATCGACGACATTCCGCGATTGGCGACATGGGGTCAGGCCCAGGTTAAGGCGTTTGTTTATGGCCGGGGTCATAACAACATTTTGACAGAAGAAGAAATCAAAGATCAGTTCGTACTGCTGGATGGTTTTAAAGATTATGTACAACAGCAGGTCGATGAAAAACGCCACAAGCCCCAGGACGACATGATCACCTTTCTCACAGAAGTCACCTATGAGCCTCTGGGCAGGAAACTGACAGATCTTGAAGTTAACGGCGTTGTTTACGCCATGATCATCGGTGGTCTTGAAACGACTCAATATGCGCTCGAAGAACAGGCACAACTTATCTGTGAGCACGAAGGGTTGTTTGATCGACTGAAGAGTGACAGAGGTTTGATTCGCCAGTTCACTGAAGAAGCCATGCGCATGCGCTCGCCGACCCAGGGATTATCGACCCGGCAGACCAGCCAGGATGAAGTATTTCAAGGCGTCAAAGTGCCCGCAGGATCAACGCTTCACCTGCGCTGGGGAGCCGCCAATGTTGATCCCGATGAATTTGAATGTCCCTTTGAACTGCGGCTCGACCGAAAAGCCGTAACGCGTCATCTCACGTTTTCTGCTGGCCCAAGAGTGTGCCCTGGTGCCGGCATATCTCGAATTGAACAACAATCAGCCTGGAACCTGTTGCTCGACCGACTCGATGGAATGGAATATGCGCAGGATAATAACTTTCTGCATCAACCCGGCATTATGCTGGGAACCCTGGCACTAAATCTGAAAATTACAAAAGCCGCCAGCTGAGTTCGCGGGAGCATCGATGACTAGTCCCTATATTATCTACGGGGGTGAGCTAAGTTATTTCACCCGTAAACTGGAAGCTGCCTGCCTGTTTTATCGCCTCGATTTTGAGATGCGAAACAAGAACCGTCACGATCCTGCAACGATTGAGGCTCGATCTGGCACTCATCAGGTGCCGGTGTTGGAAACACCTGAAAACTGGATGATCGGCGATACAACGCCGATTATGCATCTGCTGGATGAGCGTTTTCCGCAAAGGAGACTATTTCCCGAAGGTCCGATGGGTGTGCTGGTACAGGTGCTTGAAGAATACTTCGATGAATGGGTGGCGCGTACCATGGTGCACTATCGCTGGCATTATGAGGAGAGTGCAAAGTTCGCGTCCATGATAATGGCAGATGGCAATCAGGAGATTGTTGAACGTATGCTGAGTTGGGGCCCCCGAGCTTGTCGCGCTACCGGGACAGATTCGAAAGTTCAACAGAAGGCGGCAGAAGAAGAATATGTTCGAATACTCGAAGCTGCAGAAGCTCAACTGGGTGAAACAAAATACCTGCTGGGTGACAGACCGACTGCAGTGGACTGCATCATCCTTGGCGGTCTTCGGGCGCACACTTACAAGGACCCCGTACCCAGGCGGGTAACAGAAAACTATCCGAGGGTGGTGGCATTTTCTGAGGGTGGCAGTGACAACTGGGATGGGTCAGGCACCCTTGCAGAATTTCCCGAATCAACACCGTTTGCCCGTTTCGTTCTTCAGGAAATGATTACCACCTATCAACCCTACGTGCTGGGCAACAAAGCAGCCCAGGAAGCGGGTGCAAAAGCTTTTCACGCAAATATTTATGGTGAAGAGGTCAGCTACCTGTCACGGCCCTATCCAGAACGTTCCCGGCACATGATCATCGACAAGATTGATAATACCCTCTCTGAAAACGAGACAGTAAAGGTGCGAGATTGGTTAGATAAGTCTGGGTTGGTTGCCTTTCAGTAGTTAGACGTTGACTAGATATCTTTTGACCTTAATCAGACGATCTCTATATTTGTGAATTGATCGGCAGCACAGTCGAGTTTTTGATTTCGGTGACGGCGATATGTGAATGCACCTCACGAATGTTCGCAAGTTTCGTGAGCTTCTCCCGGACAAATAATTCGTAGTGCCGAATGTCCTTGACGACTATCTTCAACATGTAATCCCAGGTTCCTGCCATCGTGTAGCACTCCATCACCTCCTCCAGAATTTCTACTTCACGTTCGAAATCCTCAAGGTTGTCACGACCCTGTGTCGTCAGGTTGATCGTGGCAAACACGACAACATCCATGCCGAGTTTTTCCCTGTTTAGAAGCGCAACCTTGTGTTCAATAAACCCTTGTTCCTCCAGTCTGTTGATCCGTCGCCAACAAGGGGATTGGGACATGTTGATCTTGTCAGCGATCTCCTGAGTCGTCAGTCCAGCGTCCTGTTGCAGTGCGTCCAGGATCTGGATATCGGTTCGGCTGAGTTCATTCATCTAAATGACTCCATGGATGAGTCTATATAATCCCGAAACGGTGAAATTAAGAGATTATATATTCTTAAATGTGTGACTGGTAGGACTAAATAGCATAAATAAACTGGCTATCCAGGTCTAAGATTGCCCTAAATCCGTGTCGGGACTGACCATGACTGCCATGCCTCTCAGGACTGTGTCGCTTGACGACAAATACGCGCTTGATATATCCCGAGCCTACATGACGGGCATAGAAGCGTTGGTACGTCTTCCTATCTTGCAGCATCAACGTGATCTTGAGCGAGGTCTTAACACTGCTGGATTTATCTCGGGTTATCGCGGTTCTCCATTGGGTGGTGTCGATCAGGCGATGTGGAAAGCTCAGTCCTTTCTTGATCAACACAACATCAAATTTCAGCCTGGTGTGAATGAAGATCTTGCGGCAACTGCGGTATGGGGAAGCCAGCAGGTAAACCTGTTCAAAGGTGCCAAATACGACGGTGTTTTCGGTATGTGGTACGGCAAGGGCCCGGGTGTCGATCGCAGTATGGATGTCATCAAGCACGCCAATGCTTTCGGTACTTCAAAATATGGTGGCGTTCTTGCTGTCGCTGGCGATGACCACGCCGCCAAGTCATCTACACTGCCCCATCAATCAGAACATATGTTTATCGGTGCCTCGATTCCGATACTCAACCCGGCCAACGTTCAGGAAGTTCTGGACCTGGGTATTTTCGGTTGGGAACTGTCACGTTATTGCGGCGCCTGGGTTGCTTTAAAAGCTATTACAGAGAACATGGATTCAGCCATCTCGGCTGAGATTGATCCAGGTCGCGTCAACATTGTCATTCCAGATCAGTTTGTCCTGCCAGAAGATGGCGTTCATGGGCGCTGGCCCGACACTGCGCTTGAGCAGGAACTGCGACTAAATAAATACAAAATATATGCGGCACGAGAGTTTGCCCGGGTTAATCGCCTCAACAGAATTGTTTGGAGCAGCGATAAGCCCAGGCTTGGCATTATTACCACCGGTAAGGCTTATCTTGATGTGATGCAGGCCCTGGAAGATCTTGGCATTGATGAGAGAAAGGCAGGCCAGATAGGACTGACGGTTTTTAAAGTGGGCATGAGTTGGCCGCTTGATCCCTTCTCGACTCACGAATTTGTCGAGGGCCTGGAAGAAATTCTGGTAGTCGAAGAGAAACGCTCAATTATTGAAGACCAGTTAACGGGTCAACTGTATAACTGGCCCGTCGAGAGAAGGCCAAAAGTATTCGGCGAGTTCGACGAAAAAGGCCGAGATCTTTTACCGAACCTGTCTGAACTGACACCAGCCATGGTCGCCCGGGCCATTTCAAGTCGCCTGTCTCGCTTTTATCAGGATGAGGCCATTGAACATCGCCTGAAGTTTTATGACAAAAAGGAAAAAGCGCTGGCAGCGCCGAGAGACACGGCTGTGCGCACTCCGCATTATTGTTCCGGTTGCCCGCACAGTACATCGACGCGGATTCCAGAAGGCAGTCGTGCCCTGGGGGGCATAGGTTGTCACTATATGGGCACCTGGGAAGTTGGCGATCGCCGCGCTGATACATTTACCCAGATGGGCGGGGAGGGTGTCACCTGGGTTGGCCAGGCACCTTTTACCGAAACCAAGCACGTCTTTCAAAATCTGGGCGATGGTACCTACTTTCATTCCGGGTTGTTGGCGATTCGCCAGGCGATCGCTTCCGGCGTCAATATTACCTACAAGATTCTGTATAACGATGCGGTGGCCATGACAGGTGGTCAACCGGTGGATGGCTCATTGTCTGTAGAGCAGATGATTCTTCAGCTCAAAGGCGAAGGTATTAGCCGAATCGCGCTTGTTTCGGACGATCCAGGTCGGCATGCGGATATTACGAAGGTCAAGGGACTGACCATTGATCACCGGGATGATCTGATAGGCATTGAAGAAGAACTGAGGGACATAGAAGGCACCACCGTGCTTGTTTATGAGCAGACCTGTGCGGCTGAACTAAGACGACGCAGGAAGAAAGGCCTGTTGGAAGATCCACCGACACGGGTTGTGATTAATCCTGCGGTATGTGAAGGCTGCGGAGATTGCGGCGTGGAATCCAATTGTTTGTCAGTCATTCCGCTTGAGACAGAACTTGGGCGAAAACGCAGCATCGATCAGAGCGCCTGCAACAAGGACTACAGCTGCCTCAAGGGTTTTTGCCCAAGTTTTGTGACCGTCACGGGCGGAAACCTCAGGAAATTACAGGCCGCCATGAACTCCGCGCAATGGCCAGAGCTGCCGGAACCGGTTGTTGCGTCGATTCAGGATCAACCGTGGAATATCGTGGTAACAGGGGTTGGTGGAACTGGCGTTTTAACTATTGCGGCAGTCATTGCCATGGCGGCTCATATCGAAGGCAAAGGCTGCGCCACCATGAATCAAACGGGTCTTGCCCAGAAATTCGGGGCGGTCGTGAGCCATGTTCGAGTCGGGTTGAGTCAGGCGGCTATTAATGCCGTCAGAATTCCTGCAGGAGATGCGGATCTATTGTTGGGTTGTGACCTGGTCGTTGCAGCGGGAAATGAAGCCATCGCGAAGGTAAATGTGGAGCGTACTTACGCGGTGGTCAATGATTTTTCGTCTGCAACGGCTGAGTTTATTAACGACCCCGATGCCGTTATTCCCAGCGATGCTATGAAGTCGCTAATCCAAATTGAAGTCGGGGCAGGGAAAGTTAGTTTTGTTGAAGCGACTGATCTGGCGACCAGGCTGCTCGGCGATTCAATTGCCAGCAATATGTTTTTACTCGGATATGCATTGCAATCCGGGTTGGTGCCGGTTACACGGGAAGCACTTTCGAGCGCCATTGAGATAAATGGCGTTGCCGTTGAGTTCAATACGCAGGCGCTTGAGTGGGGTCGCAGGGCTGCTGTAAATCTTGTGGATGTCGAAAAAGCAGCCGGTGTGCGTCACGAATTCCAGCCGTTGACCAACCTCGAAGACATCATTGCTGATCGAATGCAACGACTAGAGCAATACCAGTCTGCCAGCTACGCGCATGAATATGAAAATCTGATGAGCAATATCCAAACCCAGGAGCAAGCCAGGCTTCCCGGCAGTGAACTCGAGTTTACAAAGCGTGTTGCTCGATCAATGTACAAACTGATGGCTTATAAAGATGAATATGAGGTTGCTCGCCTATATTCCAACGGTGAATTCACAGGGTATGTTAACAGGCTGTTCGAAGGTGAAATCAAAATCGAATTTCATCTGGCGCCACCGTTATTGTCGAGAAAAGATCCTCGGACGGGCTTGCCGAGAAAGCGGAAATTCCCCGGATTTATGCTCCAGTTGTTTAAAATGCTTGCGCCATTCAAGTTTCTTCGCGGCAGTCGATTTGACCCGTTCGGTTACACCCTTGAGCGTCGTGAGGAGAGAGCAACGCTCGAATCCTACCAGGAGTTGTTCACTGACATCGTGGAACAGCTCGATCAACATAATTATCAGATTGCGCTGGAACTTGCTGAACTTCCCATGCTGATTCGTGGCTACGGACATGTGAAATCGAAGAACCTGATGCAAGTCACCATCAAGCGAGATTTGTTGTTGCGCCGGTTCAGAGGGGAGCTCATTCCGCTCGCCGCTGACGCCAGCGTTGCTGCATAGCCAATCTAGAAGGAGTAAGAAAGTGAACCAGATTGAAATTCAATCACACCCTGATTTTGATGACCACGAACTGGTCAGGTTTGAAAGCAATGATGCGATAACAGCCATTATCGCAGTACATAACTCGAACCTGGGTACAGCGATGGGGGGGTGCCGAATGTTCCCCTATGCTTGCCACAGAGATGCATTAACAGATGTACTTCGTTTATCTCGCGGCATGACGTATAAATCTGCGCTGGCCGGTCTGCCACTTGGCGGAGGCAAGTCAGTCATTATTGCTGACCCCGCCAAAAACAAGTCTCGTAAATTATTTCTTGCTATGGGCGATTTTATCGACTCGATGGGTGGCCGGTACATCACTGCAGAGGATTCCGGTACTGGTGTCGACGATATTACGATCGTCGGTGAACGTACGCGGTTCATTTCAGGCGTTAATCCCGAGGATCGGTTCGGTGGCGATCCGTCCCCGCTTACCGCCTATGGTGTATTTGTCGGGATTCGTGAAGCGGTTGCCTATCGATGCTGTTCAGATTTGAACAATATTCGGGTCGCGATCCAGGGCGTGGGTAATGTTGGCTATCACCTGGCCAAACTACTCGTAGAAGCTGGCGCCAGGGTGGTTGTTGCGGATATTAACCAGGCTAACCTGGCACGGGCATGTGCTCTGCCTGGCGTCATAGCGGTCTCAATCGATGAAATCATATCTGTAGAAGTCGATGTGCTGGCACCTTGTGCAATGGGCGGCGCCGTTAACGAAAACTCTGTCTCAAAAATTCGCGCCGGAATCGTTGCAGGTGCTGCCAACAATCAATTGTTATCGCCCGCCATGGGCAGTGCGTTACTGGACAGGGGCATACTGTATGCCCCGGACTACGTCATAAATGCCGGGGGCATTATTCATGTATTCCATCAGCAAGGTGCCGAGCGATCCTTAGCGAGGATCAATCACCATATAGAGAAGATTGGTCACTCCCTGCACGACATCTTCCGGGCTTCGGACCTTAGCAGGATACCTACCAATGAAGTGGCGGATGAAATGGCCGAAGCGATCTTCAGAAATGGCCTCGAAGAAGTTGCCTAGGGAAGTGGCGAACTCGCACGGAGATTTGGGTAGGGGTTCACCAGGCGAGCACTAGTGGATAATGATTTATCACCGGCCATGTCAACTTCAGCTCACATTCAGCCTAAACGAAATACCCCGGCCGAAGCCTGGATATTTTTAACTATGATTAACGCGGTCAGCTTCACTGCTGAGATCATAACTAGGATTTAGGCATTTCTATCTGCCCAGCGTTTTACCCCCTCAAACGCCTTATCTTCTTCGCCAGGAAATCCGAGTTTGCCTGCGTAAACGACGTCATAAAGTTCCGATAACAAAACCAGCCCTTCCAGCTTCTGAAATAGCAAAGGTAGATTATTGTGACCATAGGCCTGGGCACATCGGGAAACAAAGCCCTGACCCATTCGTTGGTACAGAAGGAGAAAATCTCTATCTGGATCACCGAACACAGCGTCTCCCCAGTCGATCAGGCCAATCTTTCTATCGTTGATTTGAATAATGTGCTCATCATGAAGATCACCGTGAATGAGGCAGGGCACAAATTCAAAAAAATCCCTGGTATCGAGGAATCGATTGCAGGCGAGGTCAATTTGTTGGCGAGTTGCCTTGCCATAGCGTTGTTGGATGCGATCCAATGCTTCAGCAAGAAACCTGTGGGGTTCGTTACGAAAGCTCGGATTCGTCAACTCGCCTAACCCTTCCTGAGGGAGTGAATGTAAAACTCGCAGAGTCGTCCCGACACGATCTGCCATCATGTCAAGGTTCGAGGGAGCCTTGCTGAGTGAGGTGCCGTCAATAAAGCCTTGAACGCTGTAGCCGTTTTCCCAGGCCTTAGATTCGGGGAAAACACAATGAATGGTGGGCGTGGTGGCGGGAAGGCGCGCTTCCAAAAATTCTAATAGTTTTGCTTCCTTAACAAGCTCGGCGCCTCCTTCAGCTTTCTTGGCAAGCTTAAAAACATATTGGCTATCGACCAGGTAAACCACACAGGACCAGCCTTCCCCAAGCCTTACTACATTGCTAGTAGCAATCTTGCATTCCGCACCTATGTTAGTCCAACCAGGAGGCGCCATACTTCTCAGGTGATGTCCATGAATTATCATGAGCATACACCAGGCTTTTATTACTGTAGTTGGTCACTCTCAATCTGACCATCCACCATTCGTATGACACGTTTTGCACGTTCCATCACACGCTGGTCATGAGTCGAGAAAATAAAAGTCGCGGCATGACTCTCGTTCAGCTCCTGCATCAGGTCCAGAAGATGCTTGGCCGTATCAGAGTCGACATTAGCCGTCGGCTCATCGGCCAGGATGACAGCAGGATCTGATGCCAGAGCACGAGCAATGGCAACACGCTGTTGCTGGCCACCGGAGAGTTCCGACGGACGCCGGTCTTCCATGCCGTCAAGGCCAACTGCGTGTAGCAGCGCCATCACTTTTTCGCGACGCTCGATGGCTCCAACACCCTGGACAGACAAGACCAGTTCCGCGTTTTCATAGGCTGTTAGCACAGGAATCAGATTGTACGACTGGAACACAAAACCAATGCGATCGCGGCGTAGGTGGCTGAGCTCGCGCCGGCTCATTGTGCCCAGGTCGTGACCTTCAAAGATAATGCGCCCGCTCGTTGGCACATCCAGGGCACCAATGAGGTTCAATGTCGTTGTTTTTCCAGACCCGGATGGCCCGGATAATGCCATGAATTCACCGCGATGGATCTGCAGTGACAGGCCGCGCAGGGCGTGTACATCAACTTTCCCCTGCTGATAGACACGGGTGAGATCTGTTAATTCAACGACAAGCATTCTTTACTCCAGTGCTGTTTGTCTAAACAAGTTTGATGGCTTCTACAGGTGCAACATTCCCCGCTCTCCACGCCGGATACAACCCGGCCAGTAGCGTTGCGACCACAGCGGCGATACAGATCATTAGAACGCTTTCCGGGAAGATACCGACTTTTAGCGTGGTGGACATTGCGACTCCGGCAATATCCAGGGTGCCCTGGGCATCCAGTATCTTCCCAATATCAATGCCAACGGAAGACAGATACAAATAGGGACCAATGGTCACAACGGCAGCGCCCACTAGCCCCAGCAGTGCAAGCCAGAAACTTTCCATCATCACCAGGCTGAAAAGCCGCAACGGCGTAAACCCAATGGCCATTAAAATACCAAACTCGCGTAATCGCTCCATCACACTGACAA
>Ga0208879_1001702_pt1 | contig 20357 bp, 18 predicted proteins | sample Knorr_S15_td_Bot_FD_185605 | JGI IMG/M metagenome (GOLD analysis project Ga0208879, IMG submission 185605) | Marine microbial communities from Southern Atlantic Ocean transect - Knorr_S15_td_Bottom_ad_5009_LV_A (SPAdes) (version 2) | ecosystem: Environmental > Aquatic > Marine > Oceanic | place... | reverse complement strand
CTGACCGATGCCAACCTGACCGGTGCCCGCCTGTTCGACGCCGACCTGTCCCGTACCAATCTGACCGACGCCCGCCTGTTCGGCACCGACCTGTCCGGTACCAACCTGACCGACGCCAACCTGACCGACGCCGACCTGTCCCGTACCAACCTGACCGGTGCCAACCTGACCCGTGCCCGCCTGTTCGACGCTGACCTGTCCGGAGACGAAATGTCCCGTGCCAACCTGATCGGTGCCGACCTGTCCGGTGCCGACCTGACCCGTGCCGACCTGGCCTATGCCGACCTGACTGACGCCGACCTGACCCGTGCCGACCGGATGGTGAAACATGTTTCACCATCTACCGGGCAATAGTTGTTATGGGAACTTCATAGTGGGCATCGGTGTCCCCATCCAATTGTGAATATCTGTTGTCGGGATCTGATGTGTGACATCGATGTCACAGTCTATCGAGGAATAGAAAACGGCCAATTGCGGGCATAGAATAATCGCAGGTTGGTATAGTTAGCCCCACACTTTGCGTACGGTATCTACGACCAGTTCCAACTTCCGGCGTTGGTCTTCATCAGAAAGCAAATTACCCTCGGCAACTGAAGCGAACCCACACTGCGGGCTGAGTGCCAACTGATTAATTGGCAGGTATTTTGTTGCCTCGTCGATGCGGTGCAATATATCGTCTTGTTTTTCCAGCTGACCATGTTTAGTCGTTATCAAGCCCAATACCACCGTTTTTCCGCTGGGTACGAACCTAAGGGGATCGAACGCCCCTGCTCGGTCGCTGTCGTATTCCAACAAGAATCTGTCTACATTGAGCGACGAAAATACCTGCTCAGCTAGCCAGTCGTAGCCGCCACTTCGTCCCCAACGGCTTCTCGAATTACCACGACAGATATGGATGGCTAGAGTTACATTTTCCTTAGAAACGGAATCGTAACATGCATTTTCGGCCGCAATGTCCGCCGCCAATCTCATATCAGGGTCTTCCCCATTCCTTCGTAGCTGATCTAACCAATCTGCGCTTATGTAATCAGTAAATCCCTCGTCGAGCTGGATGTAGGAAACTCCATCAGAAACGAGGGCGAGCATTTCACTCCGGACAATCTCCACCAGTTCTGCCAAGAACAACTCACGTGTAGCGTAGGCCTCGCTGGTAACTCCGTCTTTGTAGCCGCTTCTGGATATAGAAACAGGACTGGGCATGGTTATTTTGAAAGGGCCAGGGGAATGCCGCTTCAAAAATGATGATTCGTGCCCTGTTAATCGTTGAGTCTGGAGCAATTTGCTCGCCGCTATCTTCGACCGGCTCGGTTCGTCAACAATACTCCCATCTGGATTGTGCCATCGGAGGATATTGTGATCGTCAATGAAGCCCTCTACTGCGTCAGCTAGATCAGACATCCACGCATCTCGACGCATCTCGCCATCACTAAACACTTCGATGCCGACTTGCTTCTGCATTGCCAACACGTCAATTATCGCCTCGTCTTCTAGCGAACGTAATTGTTCTAAACCTATCATGTCGGCTTTATAGGCCTGCCTTGCTTGTAGGAGTTCTGTGGGGCGCAACAGGCTTCCTACTTGGTCGGCTTTAAATTCCGGTTTCGGCATCTCTCCACCTACTCATTGCCACGATTTTGTTCTTTTACATTTTTCGACTATGGAACGAAGATAACAAAAATCGATGAACGAAAGAAAGGGCCACCGCACAACGCGAACGGTGGCCCTTCGGTTGGAGGTATCCGAGGCCCAACCAAACGGACCATCAACCCCATATTGCCAGCAGCCAACGTGCCTAGTACACTGGGCATAACGCCTAATTACGGCGCAGCCAGAACCAAAATTCCCCAGTGAATCAGGAGCCGGAAACATGATTAAAGTCTCGGTCTTATATCCCAACGAAGAAGGCAAGAAATTCGACCACGGGTACTGGACGACCACTCACTTGGCTCTGGTCCAAAGTTTGTTGGGCCCAATGGGCCTGGTGAACGGCGAGATGGAAAAAGGGGTGTCTGGCACCGACCCTAATGCACCGGCGCCATTCGTAGCGGTAGCCCACCTTTACTTCAACACCACCGAAGAGGTCCATGAGGCGTTCAAGACTCATGGCGGAGCAATCATGGGTGACATCGCTAATTACACTGATATCAAACCCCAATTCCAGATCAGCGAAACTCTACTCTGATCGTGACCAAAACCCGGTAGACGAAGGCGGCCCGGCGGTGGGCCGCTTTTTTGATTTGAGGAGCAACATGGCACAGAAAGAGGTGGACACAGCATTCTGAGTTTGTCTGGGGCCTCCGGTGACGGGCCGATTGCAATAAATTATCCTCGCGAACCTTTAGTAATCCGTGCCGATTGCCCTCGAAGTGACCGCGACATAAAAACGGTTCCTGGCGTAGTTGGTGTCACCATCTGGTTGACGGGCCGCATACGCGGCAATGCTATCCTGTGTCTCCCAAGTCTCTCAGGGATTCGGGACAACATCAGGTGGAGTGATTCTCAGCACGATATCTGATGCGCAGCAAAGCTTAGAGTGGACTGGAGGCACCAATGATTTAGTTCGTTATGTAGTGGAGGCCACTGAAGGAGGCAAATTGTTGATGCTCTGGTATTCATCGCCAGGGTTTCATACCCAACGTACCGGTGCAGGAAAGCTCCAGGCCAAGGAAAGACCAGCAGGCGCGGCCATCTGACTAGCTCCGGGCCATCGAGATGTTGCTAGACCGTGGCTTCGGCAGGTCACCGCAGCAACTAGACATACCCCACGGTGTTTCCAACCGGCCATTGGAGCACATTTGTCTGATGAGATACTGCGGTTCCTGGTAGAGGACGCCAGGCAGCTTAAGGAAAGTAGTGGGGCGGCGGATGATGGTTCAATTATCCGAGGACATCAAATACCAAACTAAGCCAACCACGAACGCTAATACCCCGATACCAGCACCCACTGGACTTTCAAATAAATCATTGAATGGCTGAAACCAAGCCATTCAATGATGAGCTATTTACTGATGAAATCGAACTGTTCGAAATGACCATTGACGATAGGGTCTGGATCAAGCCCCAACCAGCGTTCAAGCATGGTCGAGTAACTGCATCTGAAGTCATTATTGAAACTGAGGTCGCCTTCCGATTGTTCGGCCTCTACTAGAGAGGGCATATCTCCGTAACACCCGCCATTGACTTGCCCTCCAGCAATCAGGGCCGCTCCTCCAGATCCGTGATCGCAACCGGTTCCATTGTCCTTGATCCTACGACCAAATTCCGAATACATGAAGATAATCGTATCGTCGTATAATCCGTGCTCTTTTAAGTCGTCTACAAAATCTCCAACAGCAGTAGAGACATCCCGCCATAGTTTAGTGTGCGTTTGAAGTTCGTTGCTGTGAGTATCGAAGCTTCCGTAGCGGGTAAAGAAGATCCTCGTACCGAGATTAGCGCACATGACTTGGGCGGCGCTCTTAAGACTTTTAGATATGGGATTGTCGGCGTATTCAATGCTCGACGAGTATTGTTCTGGCGCTGTGCGTAATGCGTCGGCACCTACCAATGCATCGGCTCCAGCCCTGCTCAGGGTATCAGCGATTGCGTCTTTTCCGGCCGCCGGCCCATACATCAGGCTAAATGATTCTAAGGCATTAAAGCGGGCTATGTCGTCAGCTATGTCTGGCAGTAAACCATATGTGTCTAAGTTCCCTACGGACGCTACCGGAGCTCCTTTACAGACCAACGCTCTCGGAAGACCACGTCCGAAGTTTATGCCGGTCAAGACATTTTCTCCTGCGGTATCAAGATCCCGTATCGCTGCACCGAGCCAACCTACGGATCCTATCTTTTCGGGTTCGGCGGTGTACCAGATATCTCTTGACCTGAAATGAGATCTGTCTGGCCGTGGATACCCTATGCCGTTTATGATTGCCAGCCCACCTTCATCCCAGAGATGTTTCATCTGGGACATAGATGGATTGAATCCTAAGTCGCCGTTGAGCTTTAACACTTCGGACTGCGGGATACCTATTCCGGGCCGGAGGTCGTAGTAGAGACCATCGTTATACGGAATAATCGTATTTAATGCGTCATTACCTCCTTCTAACTCGATGACAACTAAAGAGCGTTCGCGTTTAATTGAAACCAACCTGACTCTCCTTATCGGTCCCTTCTCGCGTAAACCTGAATTCGATGCCGATTGGCCTCCGTAACGTACAGGAGCCCATTTTTGTCTAGAGTGACAGAAGTGGGCGACCAGAAATATTTTTCTATATGGGAGGATTCTTCGTGAGGCGTATCGTCAACATATTCTATCTGTAAATTTAAATCGGCCTTATCACGGGCTGAAGCCTCCTCAACATTTATGTTTAGAAAGTTTTGGGCCCAGCTAGATATAGTCGCTTGGCCTCTAAGTTTTTCGACAAATTCTCCCGCTGAATTTAGAATTTGTACCCTCTCGTTTCCCCAATCGGCTACATATATATCACCGTCACGGTCGACCGAAACGGAAGATGGTCGGCAGAACTCGCCGTCATTCTTACCCGAGGTTCCGAAGTGAGCTAGTTCGATGCCATCAGATGAAAACTTTCGAATACAATCATTACCCCAATCAGCTACATACAGGTTGTCATGGCGGTCTGTAGCTAACCCCCAAGGAAGGCTCATTATCTCCTCGCCGTGGCCGCTGAAAGTCATTAAGAAGCGCCCGTTATTGGTAAATTTCTGGATGCGATTGTTGTATGTATCGGCCACGTATAAATTGTCGTGACTGTCAAATGCGATACCCGACGGAGTGTCTAACTCACCGTTTGCGCTGCCGTGTTCACCCCATCTATCTAAAAATTTACCAGACCTATCGAAGACTGAAATTCGATGCAATTTCTCGTCTGTTACGTAAAAACGTCCCAAACTGTCTATGGCAGAACAGCAAGGCCAGACGAACTGACCGTCCTCTTCTCCAAAGCCTCCAAAATTCCCAAAATATTCACCATCCACATTACACATCGTTACCCGGACGCCTCGTGCCACTTCATCGCGACTACGACTGATCACATACATGCGTCCATCAGCCGCGATAGTGGTGTCTACCGGATAATAGAAACCCTGCCCTTCCATGACGGTCATACCCATAGTCAGGCGGTATTCCAGAAGACACGCATTTGTTTTAGTAGTCTCGATCCCCATCTTGTTGCCTACACGACCGTTCTTCCAAATATGGACTAAGAACGTTGAAATTCTTTTGTTGACGCTACCATCTGAAGGGCTGCAGAGATTTTCTGTGAACCATCATTCGACGCGTTTATCGGCTGATCATGGCCCTGTGATGCGAAGTCGATAAGTACTCTCATAGTATCTTCTTCGACGGAGATAACACCCATCTCTTCTAGGCATACACTGATGAGATTTTCCGGAGATGCCACGTTATTCGGAGTTGAAGCGATTCTTTCAATCATCGCTTGAATACCTGGCTTGGTGGAATCGCCAATCTGTTGGCTCGCAAAGTTCACTCGTTCTACTAATGTACCGGTGTCTAGCCAATCGGTGCCTTGATGCCACCCTTCTACACTAGGGGGGTTGTTGAGAAACTGCCCCATGTAGGACGCCTGGAAATAACGATCAATTATCTCTCGTCTCGGGCGATTGAATTCCCCGGTCAACCGTAAAACCCCCGCAACCAATTCCACTGGGCTTTTCACTTTGCTATACCAAGAGTCTTGAGATTGGAAATAGCTCGAGTTAAACAAAGCCCTTAACATAGCCGAAATATCGTAACTGCTGTCGAAGTAAACCCGAGTTAGCTCATCGATAGCTTCAGGATTGGTTGGAGGGGTGTATCTCCATTCCGGGATTGGAGGTTCATCCGAAACGAAGAAACTATAAAGATGCCTTGATATGAACCGGGCCGTAGCCTCCTGTTGGCAGATGATGTGAATTATGTCCTCGCCGTTAAAGCGGCCCCGTTGACCCAAAAATTCCTTTTCACCGTCGTCGTGATCTTCGGGATGGTACTTGAAATGCCACGCAATCCGGCCATAAGGCCAATCTGAGTCCCGTTGAGAACGCAACTCCATGTATTCACGATTGGCGATCGTCCACCCGGTGAAAGCCCGTGCACATTCTTTGATATCCCGTTCGGTGTAATTCCCTACCCCCATCGTGAATAATTCTAGGAGTTCACGCCCGAAGTTTTCGTTAATTGCGCCATTGTGATTATCTTGATTATCTAGCCAGATAATCATTGCCGGATCTTTAGACAGTTGTATTAGGAGATCCTTAAAGCTTCCCATCCCAAACGTGCGGAACATTCTAGTTTGGTCCGATAAAGCTTTACCGTGAATTACTTTGGCATAGCCGGTCGCGAAGATACCATGCCAGAAAAGTGCCATTTTCTCTCGTAAGGGTGCCGATGTTGTCGCCATCCTATATAACCAATTTTGACCAGGTGCGTTCGGCCCCATCATTCCCGATAACTCTGGGTGGAACCGACGGATAAGATGGTCGTCCATCCGGTCTTCTTCGCCGGGGTTTAGCAAAGCTTCCACGGTATTCTGATATCCGGCGTTTGCATGCATTCCAATTTGCTCCCGGTTAGCGCCAAATCCAGCCCGGCGCATAAGGTGGGCGATCAACCCAATATCGTTATCCATTCATTAATCCTCAATCCTCTTGGATACATCGCATACGTGACTCATATCAGCTACATGTGACTTGGACTGGATTGTAGGATACCAAATTAGTTGGTCAACTGCGCATAAAAGCTTGATTGGGAGGCATCTGCACGGGTGCCTGAAGGTAAGAGGTACTGGTACATCAGGGGGCGTAAACACTGATATCATGATCTATTACCATGATCTATATTTGACATTAAGAGAACCAGAATTGAGGGATATATCGGTATTAATGCAATGATGAAATAGGTAACTTGACGTCGAGACCATTGGTTATTAACATTCACGACCATTTCACATCTGTCATATAGGAGCAATACATTGAAATACGACACAATCGTAGTTGGAGCCGGGTCTGCCGGGTCGATCGTTGCATCCAGACTGAGTGAAGACCCTAACCACTCCGTCCTTCTATTGGAAGCGGGGCCTGATTACCCAGACTTCGAGCAACTACCGGAGGAAGTCAAACAAGGATATGCAACTGGCCTAGATATCATGACTAGTGACCACAATTGGCAATTCATAGGCAAAGCTACAGAGACTGCGCCTCCGATGATGGTTCCTAGGGGTAAGGTCACTGGTGGCTCAAGCGCCATCAATGGACAGGTATTTCTCAGGGGGGTGCCAGAGGATTACGATTCATGGGCGTCTATGGGGAATGACGAATGGGCGTTCCAAAACCTCATCCATTACTTCCGAAAAGTTGAATCGGACACAGATTTTCCTGACGACGATTTCCACAGCTCCGAGGGAGCTATAGTTGCAAGGCGGTTCAAGCGGGAAGAGATGAGGACCGACCAAACCGCATTCTATCAAGCTTGTCTCGATTCAGGATTTGCGGACAGTCCAGACCATAATGCACCAGACGCTAGTGGCGTAGGTCCGACCCCTTTGAATAATCCCAATGGAATCAGGTTCAGTACAGCACTGGGGTATCTGAACCCGTCCCGCCATCGGTTGAACCTCACGATTCGACCTAACTGCACTACTCGAAGAATAGTGTTCGACGGAACTAAGGCTATAGGAGTAGAAGTAGAGAGCGGAGGGGAGCGTTTCATAGCAGAAGGTAACGAGATAATCCTGAGTTCAGGTGCTATCGGATCGCCCCACCTCATGTTACTTTCTGGCGTTGGGCCGGCAGGACATCTTCAAGATATGGGGATACCGGTTGTAAAAGACTTGCCCGGAGTCGGACAAAATCTCCGTGACCATCCTGTCGTATTCATTACTTGGAGCACGAAACCTAACCATCCTCTAGATGGCTATGCGCCGCGGCTCCAGACCACTCTAAGATGGACCGCGGAGGGTTCGGACCTCCGGAACGACCTGCTTATATTCATGTTGTCATACGCGACCGACCGGGCTTACCGAGGTGTAGGAGATATGCCACCGCTGGGGATCCGGATGATGGCGTCTCTCGAATTGGCTCTGAGTGCCGGAGAATTGAAATTAACTTCTACTGACCCGGATGAACAACCTTTCTTGGATTATCGTTACTTTCAGCAGGAAGAAGACCTCCGAAGATTGAGAGAAGCTGTCCGTCTGTGCGTAAGCTTGGGAGAACATGAACGGTTCAATGACATCATTGAATCTAGGATCGAACCCACAGATGAAGAACTTGCTTCGGATGAAGACCTAGATACTTATATGATCAGGGAAGTAACAACAGGACAACATATATCGGGTACCTGCAAAATGGGACCAGACTCAGATGATATGGCGGTCGTTAATCAATATGGAAGAGTAAGAGGAATCCAGAATCTCAGGATCGTAGATGCATCGATAATGCCAGACTGCATACGCGCGAACACTAATGTGACTACTATGATGATCGCGGAGCGGGTATCGGACTTTATCAAAGATGGCAAGTAGATCGTACGTTTTGTCGGGCCTAGAAAAAATCAGATTGAATCACACTTCGTATGCGCATCGGGCAATTTTAAACAGGACGGTTGCTTGACGAGACCAACAAATGGCTAATGCGTTTTTCCAGCCCCATTATCGTCATCAATTCGTGCCTGGAATGTACCGATGTGTTGATTATGACCCCGGGAGACATTTGCTCTTTCGTCCATGAAACAGCAGTCTTAGTCAACCCTGGTGAAGTCTTCGATGGCGTTTTGGTATTTCCCTAGGTAGCCAAAGGCTGGCCTAAGAATCTCAGTCTATGTCCGGCCTCAGGGCTTCCCTGTCGGTGGTCTGTTCGAATGTGTGTCCGATCCGGCACAGTAGGGCCTCCGAAAGGTGCCTTCCCACGAACTGGATGGTGAGCGGCAACCCTTCGCTATTCTTGCCACAAGGCACAGATATGCTGGGAGACCCGCTGAAATCATAAGGCACCGTAAACCGGCCCCAATCCGGGTCGTCAAGCAAAAACCTGGGTCCGTACATCTCTTCCAGGGTGATCGGGAAGGGCGGGGAAGTCATGGCAGGACAGCAGATGATGTCAACGTCCTGGAATATATCGTTCAGAAGCCCGCGGCAGGCGGAGCGGACGTTGTTAGCCTTGGCGTATTCGGCCCCGGTGACCCGGGCGCCGTTGTCCAACCACCCCTGGAACCAGGGTCCGTAGTCATCCCGGCGGGACGGGTAGGTCTCCTCATGGGCGGCTAACGCCTCGGAAGAACAGATGACTCCCCATGCCTCCATATAGCCACTAATGTCAGGCATTTTTATGGGGACAATCTCGGCACCCAACCCTTCCAGCGTTCTGATCCCCGCCAATACACTTGCCACCAATTCGGGGTCGGTATTTTCAGAGATGTACTTCTCGTCCAGACCGATACGGAGGCCACGAACGCCTTGTTCAATACCTTCGAGCATATCGGGTACCGGGTCGGGTAAAGATGTGGGGTCATCCGGGTCCAGCCCGGCTATCGCCTGGAGCATAATCCCTGCGTCTGCTGAGCACCGGACCATGGGGCCGATGTGGTCCAGGGACTCGGCTAGGGCAAGCACGCCGTAGCGGCTTACCCTCCCCCAGGTTGGCTTTAGCCCCACGATGCCGCAGGCCGCAGACGGGAACCTGATCGATCCACCGGTGTCACTGCCCAGCGACCCGTAGCACAAGCCCGCTGCGGTGGCCACACCGGAGCCGCTGGATGATGCCCCGCTCCAAAGATGGGCGCCCCAAGGGTTGACCGGCACCTGAAATTCGGGGTTGTAACCCGCCATGGCGCCTTCGGTGAGGTTCAGTTTTCCCAGGATAACGGCGCCGGCTGCGTTCAACCTCTGCACCACAGTACAGTCGAAGTCCGGAACATGGTCCATCAGGGATTTGGTGGCACCCATCGTTGCCACCCCTTTGGTGAAACACAGGTCCTTGACGGCGATAGGTACGCCGTGGAGGGGCCCTAGGTAATTCCCAGCAGCGATGGCCTGCTCCGCAGCTCGGGCCGAGGATCGGGCCTGGTCTGCCATGACCGTGGCGTAGCTCTTGTACTGCGGGTCCTGTTGGTTGATGCGCTTTAGCGCCGATTCCGTCACTTCGACAGGCGATAGTGCTTTCGACTTGACCAGGGATGCCACTTCAACGATAGTCTTGAAATGCAGCGGTGTCTCAGCCATCGGTAGACTCCTTGCCGTCTCGATATTATTGGGGAGATGCAGCGACAACCTGGGAACTACGGTACGCTTGTGAGGCTTATTCTAACGAAGTCTTGTTGATTCGGTAATACCGGGCGCACTAACCGGTCTGACCGTTGGCGATTGGGATTTCATTTCCAACAGGGCTATCAAGAAACTATGGCCATAAAAGAGGAGAATGATGATGTACGCCACGACCTCATTTTGTTGTTTGGAGTTGTGATTCCGGATACAATTCGCGGCTTCAGACTAGAGAGTGGCTACCGGTAACGGAGGAGCCTTATCTGTAGCCTTGGCCACGTATTGCCAGTTGTGCTTGCTATTGGCGAGAGCTATCGGGTGGCCGCCTAGTGTACGAAGGGAAGGCTCTTCACCTCCGGTCTCGTAGCCGTACTTCAGCTCGTCTGGTAGCTGTTCGAGGTCTGGATAATCTGGGCCGGCTTCCAAAAGTAGCACAGACCGGGCGGGACCCTGTGATAACCGGGTAGCAAGTATCCCTCCGGCTGAGCCGGCTCCAATAATCACGAAATCGTATCTCATACATTTTGCCCCTGATCTATTTCTTCGCCGGTTCAGCTTCTAGCCCTGTTATTACATGAGCGTATATATCATAAGCGGTTGAGGCCCGGGGGATCGAAGTAGCTGAATGATCGGGGCCATTGGTGTTATGTGATGTTATCGCACGAACCTAATCTGGTGCCCTAACTAAGAATGGCATCTCATAAGCATGGATACGAAGTCTCCGTCTGGTTCTCTCACAGATATCCTAGATTGGTGGGCCGAAAATGAACGTGGATTCCCATGCCACCAGACGACCGACGGGTTCAAATTTCTAATCTCAGAGATGTTGTTGCAACGATCCCGGTCAAGATCAGTTGCTAATGTCTATCCCGGACTGTTCGAGAGGTGGCCTGGTGAAAAGATATCTTCTCGCAGCAGCTGCAACGCTAGTCTGAGGTGTATTGTCTGGCGGCTAATCTACCGGGGCCTTGGAAGCAGCAATCAGCGCGGCGGCGGCAAAGAAAGAAGCTATAACTGCCACGAACGCCCACTGATATGCCCCGGTGACGTCAAACCACACGCCCACCAGTACCGGTGCCACTGCGTGCATCAGCAGGGTGGGCGGATTCCCAGCCCCTCTGATCGCGCCGATGTGCCCTCGCCCGAAGTATCGTGCCCAGGTGAATTCGGACAGTGGGATGGTGCCGCCGAATCCGAAGCCATAGAAAAAGAAGCCCACCATGAGTAGCGCCCCCAGTTCCAATGACCCGGCAGTCAGAATGAGGGTGACCCCGGTTGCGGAAATACCGAAGGCAACTGGCACCAACAGGCGAGGGCTGAACCGGCCTAAACCCCAGCCCCAGACTACCTTGGAGACCAGGTTACCGAACCCGTTGATGGAAAGGCCGATGGCCGCCACGTTCCGGTCGAATCCCGACTCTGTGACGAAGGGAAAGGCGTGGATCAGGATCGTCATCAGCGCGGCCTGGTTTAATCCAAACCCGATCGTTAGCTGCCAAAATGCCCGGGTGCGGACGGCGTGGCCAAGGGTCAGCGACCGCTCGTTGCTAAATGATCTATCGGCGCTCAGTCCTGAAGTTTCGGGGTTGGTGCTGTCGCCATCGGGCAACAGGCCGTGGTCCTCCGGCTGCCTGCGCATGATGAGGGCTACCGGGATAATGGCGACGGCAACAAACAACGCCAGAGCCATGTATCCGCCACGCCAGCCGGACCAGGCAACGACCGCGGTCATAGCGAGAGGGGTTATCAGGCCCGCCAACTACATCCCGGACGAGCCGATGGCCAGCGCCCAGCCCCGTTTCCGTACGAACCACTTGCTGAGGGTGGAGCTTACCACCACCGGCCCGAAGAACGACCACCCGAGCAGCCCGTTCAGCACGCATAAGGACCAAAATACCCACAACGACGATTGCAAGGCCAGGCCCCAGAGGCATAGGGAGGAAACCACTGCTCCTAACAAAAGGAGCGGCCTAGGACCTTTTCGGTCCAAAATGGGCCCGGCAATCATTCCGGAGAGCGCACCTACCGCAGTTCCCATGGAGGCGCCCAGAGTGAACTGCCAGACCTGCCAGCCCATTTCGTCTACCACGGGTCCCAGGAGCATTCCCACCACGACCTGGCCGACACTAAGGAAGGTGAACTGGCACACGACGGCTGCGCCGACCAGCCACCAGCCGTAATAGATCTTTCTGTACCCGGCCCGGCTCAGGGCCAATTTATTGATCAGGTTCAATTCCCATTTCACCCGCGGGATAAGTCCCGTAGCAATATACACGGTGCAAGCAAGACAAAAGAGATACTGGAGCCGCAGCTACCGGTCTGCAACCCTCAGCGCCATTTGTAGAACAGCATTCTTGGGTCCGCCGCGGAGATGACGTGGGCCATTAACGCTGATCGCATAAGAATCGTGACGGGTATGTTAGCCCAATGTTAGCCAGAGCTTCATATTCTGGGAATCACGACGCTTGAAGCCTCCGCAGTTTGGGGGCCATGACGGCCAACAGCAGCGCCAAGACGATACCCATCGTCCCGACTACGGCTGCCGCCCGAGGCGGGCTCCAAAAGTCGGCCATGGCCCCTGAGGACATGCTGCCCAGAGCGAAGGCATAGATTGCCAGAGACCGCAGGCTCATCACTCGACCCCGATATTCAGACAATGAGTTCCCCAACAACGCCGAAAGCATAAAGAACTGGGTTGACGCGAATCCTGCTCCTGTTACTACAAGGATCGCCATGGACACGTAGAAGAATTGGGAGGTAGCAAATACTAGAATGCTGGCATGCCACACTATCACCGATCCGATCATGTATCTCCCGACCGGCCGTCCGCTTCCGATCATAGCCCAGACTAGAGAGGCGCTCACCGCCCCGGCCCCGAAGGCGAATAACAACAATCCCAACCCGCCGGAATCGGCGTTCAATACGTTACGGGCGAATATGGGTAGCAGCGTTGTATGAAATGTCCAGCCGGACGATTCAAAGATCAGGACCAACACAAGGGTGGCCCAGAGAACTTGCTGCCCTTTAACGTATCTCAGTCCGCCGATCACGGAGCGAGCCACGGACTCCGGTGTTCTGCCGGGCGCTCCTCCCGATGACCTCACGTAAAGGGCGACCCAGCCGCTCAGCATATACAAGGCTGCGATGGCGATAAAAGCGCCTCCGGGCCCAAAGCTTTTGAACAGGACACCGCCCACCAAGGGACCGATCAGCATTGCGATGTTTCTGCCCAAGGTATTGAACGCGGCCCCATTGACGATACGGTCTTGGGGCAGAGTGTCAGCAACGAGAGCTTGAGATGATGGCATCTCAAATACCCGCACCATACCAGCGGTCATAGCCAGCAAGAAGATGTGCCAGGTCTCTAAGACCCCGCTCAGGATCAGGAGGATCATCACCCCGGCAAACGCGGCCATCAGGAATTCCACGGTGGCAAGGACCCGTTGTTTGGGGACCCGGTCAGCGATGGCACCAGCGAAGAGGGCCAGGATGTTAAGGGACATCCGGGCTGCCGATATTGCGCCCACCAGGAAGGGAGAATCGGTCAGGGTGAGGACAAACCACCCCATAACGACCATCTCCATCTGCGTGCCCATCGTCACTAATGTGGTGGACGACCAGACGAATAGGAAATTACGGTGTCGGAAAACGGAGAAGGAGTAGCCCGCTCGAGCTAAGGCGGCCCTAGATGTCGGCAATTGACGTCAATCCGGGCTCCTGGGTAGTGGAGAATCGTCCTGCGGAGGCATATGCTGTGGGTTTCGACCCCGGAAAGGGCGCAATATTCGGGAATGGAACCCGCCGGGGCAGATACCCCGGGCTTCTCGGCATTATGTCATGTTATCGTACAGTATGAACCTCATTCCGTTCCGTAGCTAGGATCGATATTTCATATGGAGGAACAACGATAACTAGAACCAATAACTCGGATGACTCTGCGTCCCGTCCCGTGACACTGCTGGCCGTCCGGCCACACCCCGACGATGAAAGTAGCTCTACCGGCGGTATGCTCGCCTATTACAGCGCGCGTAAGGTCAGGACAGGAGTTGTGATCTGTACTGGAGGAGAGGAAGGCGAGATACGCGATCCAGACATGGACCCGGTAGCGGACAGATCGAGGTTGCGGGAACTCCGTACTCAAGAAGTAAAGGACGCCTGTGAGATCCTGGGTGTGGCGGAGCTTCGGATGCTCGGTTTCAGGGATTCCGGAATGGCGGATACGCCGGCCAATCACCACCCGGAGGCGTTTGTAAATGCCGAACGGTCTGAAGCAGCATGCAGGCTAGTACGGATTATCCGGGAGCTTCGGCCACGCGTCATAGTCACCGAACCACCCGGAGGAGCGTACCCCCACCCGGACCACATCACGTGCCATGAGATCACGATGGATGCATTTGAAGCTGCCGGAGACGCTGGAGCCTTTCCAGAGGCTGGACCGCCGTGGCAGCCAGACAAGTTGTATGGTGTTGCTCAAGTAGATGACGGGGCCTGGGAGGAGTTGATGCCGAGGTTCGTCGCGGCAGGGTTCGATATGGACTGGATGAAGCGGAGAGAAAGCCATTCTCGGGGACCCGGGCCCGAGACGGCGACGGTAGCGCTTGACGTCGGGTCTTACAGCGAAGAACAGCGCCGGGCCCTGCTCGCCCACCGTACTCAGATCTCACCGGATAGCTTTTTCGTCAGTTTACCTGCGGAGCTGCGCCGACTCGCCTTTGCAACTTCCTACTTCGTTCGGCTTTCCCCTCCTTGCGTTCCGGGAGAGCATGAGCCGGACCTTCTTTACGGGCTGGACTAGACTTACGACGCGGCGTGGAGTCCGGGTGAGATAACGCCTTATGGTCGCATCATTGGTGCTTTGGTCGGCTGGCCCGGACTGGAACAGATCTTTACCAGACCAGTGGACCTTACAAGACTTCGGAACACCGCCATTTTTACAGATCCCGCCCCAAACTTACCCACAACTACTAACCCTAGAGGTCACGCCGGAGAAACGATGGACAACCTGATCCCTGTCGCCCCTAAAAGGCCTAAAAAGATAACGACTCACGGCGAGACTCGCATTGACCCCTGGTTTTGGCTTCGGGACGTGGATGACCCAGAGACCATGGAATATCTTAGGGCCGAAAATGCCTATACCGAAGCTGCCATGGCTACAGAGGAAGAACTGCAGGAGCGTCTGTACCAGGAGATGCGGGGCCGTATCAAAGAGGACGATTCTACAGTCCCGGAGAAAGAAGGGGATTATTATTATTACACGCGGTTCGAAGAAGGCCGGCAGTACCCGATCCACTGCCGTAAACACCTGTCGCTTGTCGGCCCGGAAGAGGTCTTGATCGACGTAAACGAACTCGCGAAAGACCTGGATTATTGCCGGGTCGGCAATTGGGAGAACAGCCCGGACCACAAATGGCTGGCTTATTCCATCGATACCGACGGGTCCGAAGAATACACCATCGTGATCAAGGACCTTGAGTCCGGCGAACTTCTAGACGAAGCCATCCCCGGTTCTTATTATTCCCTCGAATGGGCCAACGATAGCCAAACTATCTATTATGACGTGCTTGATGAGAACCATAGGCCCGTAAAGATATTCAAACATCGCCTGGGTGACGACCCGTCCAGGGACGGGTTGGTCTATGAGGAGACGGATCCGCGTTTTTTTGTAGGCGTGATGAAGTCGGCCAGCAAACGGTTCATATTCGTCACCTCTGCTGGCAATAACATGTCCGAATGGCGTTTCGTAGATGCCAACGTTCCGGACAGCGGGTTAACTCTGGTCCAGCCAAGGCGTGAGGACTTCGAATACGACGTCGACCACCACGGAGAGCGTTTCCTGATCCGCAACAACGGTGACGGCGCCAGGGACTTCAAGGTGTCTGAAACACCGGTATCGGCTCCCGGATCGGAGAATTGGAAAGACTTTGTCCCGCACCTGCCCGGCCGTCCCATTGCCGGGTTCGGCGTTTCTCAGGATTATTTTGTTCTCTACTACCGGGCTAATGGCTTACCTCAGGTACAGATCATGGACCTATCCGCTGGGGTAACCCATGATCTGAGTTTGGACGAGGAAGACTACTCTGTCAGGCTTCAAGGGAGCCGGGAGTGGGACAGTCCAGTCCTGCGTTTTTCATATGCTTCCTTGACTACACCCGCGACGGTGTACGACTACGACATGGGTACGCGTCAGCGGGAATTCAGGAAGCAAGTCCAGGTCCTGGGCGAGTTTTCCCCGGAGCAATATCAGTCCCGCAGGGTATTTGCTATGGCAGCGGATGGGACCCTGATCCCCATATCTATTCTCTATGCAAAGGACACTCCATTAGACGGTTCGGCGCCCTTATATCTGTACGGGTACGGGTCCTACGGACTGATAATCGAGTCTGATTTCGGTTCGGCACGGTTGAGCCTGGTGGACCGAGGGTATATCTTCGCGATCGCCCATGTCAGAGGTGGCATGGATTTAGGATGGGACTGGTACGAGGATGGCAAACTCCTCAATAAAAAGAATACGTTCACCGATTTTATCGCCTGCGCGGAACATCTGATTGGCGAAGGCTACACCATGAAAGGCCGGATCGTTGCTTCTGGCGGCAGCGCCGGCGGGATGTTAATGGGAGCTGTAGTGAACATGCGCCCCGACCTGTTCAAGGCGGTCATAGCCGACGTCCCATTTGTGGATGTCCTGAACACCATGTTGGACAACACTCTGCCACTGACCACGATGGAATATAACGAGTGGGGCAATCCTGAAGACCAGCCGTTTTATGACTACATCAAGTCTTATTCACCCTATGATAACGTCAGACCGCAGGATTACCCGCACATGCTAGTCACCGGAGGCATCAGCGACCCGCGTGTGACTTATTGGGAACCGGCCAAATGGACTGCTCAACTCCGTGAATCAAAGACCGATGACAATCTGCTCCTATTGAAGATCCATATGGATTCTGGGCACTCCGGTGCTTCAGGCCGGTTCGATCGCTTGAAGGAAGTGGCGTTGGAATATGCTTTCATATTGAAAGTGTTCTCGGAGGAGTAAACGGGATCGGTACTAAGTTGATATCCGGCACCGGATCATTTCGGACCTAATGAATCACCATGACCCACTGCTGTTTACTCCTACCGTCTGGAGCCCCGGCATCGGGTATGATAATCCGTGAGCCGATGCCGCGCTTTAGGGGCTCGCTAGGTACGCCAGCTGGAATTTGGAAGTTCCCGCACTTCCTACACATATCAGGCCTCTTTGTATCTTTAAGGCTGGGTTTCTATTGGTTATGTGGTCCAGTGTGGAGTGCGTTTTTCCAAGAATGCTGTTATCCCCTCTTGGGCATCTACGGCCAATAGATTTTCGACCATGACCTTTTCAGCCATTTCATAAGCGGTCGGGATATCCATCTCCCTTTGTCGGTAGAAAGCAGATTTGCCTAAGGCCACTGTATACGCGCTGGCGTTGCTTATGGTTCTTGCTAATTCTTTGACTTCGCCCTTTAGCTTATCGGCTGGAACCGCTCGGTTGATGAGGCCATATTCCACGGCTTGATTCGCAGTTATTGGAGTCCCTGTAAGCAACATTTCCATCGCTTTTTTAGTACGGACTGCCCGCGAAAGGGCTACACCGGGAGTGGTGCAGAACAGTCCGATCTGGACACCAGGTGTAGCGAATAAGGCGGTTTCCGAAGCGATGGCCAGATCGCAAGTAGCGACCAATTGACAACCTGCAGCTGTAGCGAGGCCTTGAACTTCGGCTATGACGGGTTTTGGCGAAAGCCGTATCGCTTCCATTACGGACGTACAAGCAGCAAAAAGGCTGGCATAACTTTCCGTATCGCCATTGACCAGTTCATTCAGGTCATGCCCCGAACTGAAAGCGGGACCTTCGGACCGTACAACGACCACTCGTACTGTTGAATCGTCTTGAATATCATCAAGACTATCTTTCAATTCGGCTAGTAAATGACTTGATAAGGAATTTCTTCTATCTGGATTATTTAGAGTGAGGTACAGGATGCCGTCATCCTGTTTATGTAGAATGAGTTGATCAATCATTATTTCCCTCCTGTAGGGTTAATAGTCGCAATAGTTCACCCATCCAAATGCTTTGGATTTCATCCACCAGAAAGCCTAGCCAACTTGAAGGCTGGGCTACGTTGCTTTCGCATCACCTGTCCAAGTAGTTGAATAGCACCAGTGGAGTCATTGCGTATCAGGCACGTTTGTGGCGACAGAAACCGGTGGTTTGGCGGGCACGCGGCTGCTGACAGCAAGTGCTCCCGCCAGGATAAGCGCCAAACCGCCAAAGGCTGCGAGCGGTAGCCGTTCGCCCAGCACCACGGCACCCAGGGCCAGTGGACACAATCGGACTACCGATTTACCTTTGCGGTACATCGGTAAAATGACACCCCGAGGAGGTTCCCCGGCGACGGGCTAGAGTCTCATGGCGCGAATCTGGTGCAGGTATTTGGCGGCCACATGACCTGGGCGGGAGATTGATCCGCATCACTCCCAACTTGAGAGCCGAATGGATAAACATCGAAGTAGGGAAGATTGACCGCAATAGAAGGTATGTGAATATCTATTCGCAGAGAAGCGAAAACCTTGTCTCTGGTGTCTCCACTGTCTCTCCGAGCCTGTCGGAAAACTGATGGAGACAAGGGAGACAAGGTAGGAACTGACTTTAGGTCAACGACCTAAGAGAAACCCGATGCTATATTCGAGCATTAGGGTGGATGGCCATGCAGCAATATTTGATACCCCATAGGATCGGCGATCATCGGCTACTTATACCCGGTTGGGCGGGCGATTTGTCAGATCCCGAAGTGGAGTTCATACAAGAACGTTTACGCCTGTCACGACGGCTGTCTCGGAAATGGGGAATCATTAACCGGGGCTATAGCGAACAAGACATACGCCAGGTGGCCCTGGCGGGAATACCGGATAACCTATTCAGATGATAAGTCAAATTATTCCGCGATTTCCGGCCAGCCACAAAGGATATATCCTTCGGGTTCGGGGTCATTAAGCAAACTCTGACGGGCATCCCCTGAAAGATTCGGATCTTCAGCCTCGTACGCTTTGTTGGACGTGCCATCTTCAACGAGATATTTACAGTCCCAACAATCTGAAACTACATCTGCGTAAGGTTTGCCTTGATACCTCCTGGCTTCGGGCTTTGGGCATCCATCAACGTGTAGTGCTCCGGTGGTCAATGGAAGGCGGATCCCCCCAAAGTCTAAGGGCACGCTGCGAGAGATGACCGTAAATCGGCGTGCGGTTTCCAACTGACGCTGTCTCTTTCTTGCTGAAGCAACATTGAACTCCCAACGCTTCTTTTCCGTCCCTTCTACTACGATCTGCGCCAGCTCATCTTTGGGGATAGTGCGAGTCTCATCACTTAGGTCTATGACTAAGGTAGAGATGCCTAGTTCCCTAATCGCCTTCCTCTTTCGCTCATCGATGTCGTGGGTAACTACCACTTCAATCAGAATGGGCCTTCCAGCGATGTAGACGGTAACGTCTGGGACAATATCTCCAAGACGTTTCTCTAGGTCTACTTTTTCGATGGCGTACAGCGTTGTGGGGTCGGAGGGCTTGCGCCCAGGGAGCACGATCTCTCGGCGTTCCTCTAGTATCTCTTTAGCCATCTGGTGCAGAGCCGTTTCTACTCCCTTCCCGCAATCACCCCCCTGGTGATGAGCGAAATGCGCTACCTTGACCGGGCCTTTACGGGCAACCAGAGGGCGTCCGCAACTGGGACAGACGCAACCACAATTCAGTCCACGTTCGACATCATCGATGTAACGTAAGCGGCCATTGTGCATACCGTAGGCTAGTTTCAGGTCCACGCTGCATCTCCTACCCTGTTCGACCTAAGAAGCTGGTCTGGTTTTATCGGTTTTGATCTTGTATTTGATCTCGTTCTTGTCGTGTTCAAGGATACTCATATGTACTCTCAGGCACAATTCCGAGACTAGAAAACATATATGAACACGCCTGATAATGATTTCCTACTAACTCTTAATCAGTAGGTCCAGGATTCCACCCACAAGGATGGTCCTCAGAAAATTGAGTACGAAAAAGTTCGTGACCATTTACTGCAAA
>Ga0208879_1001698_pt1 | contig 20389 bp, 12 predicted proteins | sample Knorr_S15_td_Bot_FD_185605 | JGI IMG/M metagenome (GOLD analysis project Ga0208879, IMG submission 185605) | Marine microbial communities from Southern Atlantic Ocean transect - Knorr_S15_td_Bottom_ad_5009_LV_A (SPAdes) (version 2) | ecosystem: Environmental > Aquatic > Marine > Oceanic | place... | reverse complement strand
GTAATTCAGTTTGAAATATAGTGCATTCGCTTCTTCTGAGATCCAGGCATTATCTACTGGGGAATAAAATTTATTGTCATTCAGGTTATATACGATGAAGATAGTGCTTCCCGAACGGTATTCCCAACGGAGCACAAAAGTGCCAACTGTATTCTGCCATTTGAAATCAGGATCTTCATGATCTTGAAGATAGTCATATTTTTGAAGGTTCATTGTCTCAGGAGCCTGTAAACGAAAGAAATTCTTGTAATCCATATCCGCAAAAAAAGGCTGGACAAAACATTGGAGTGATAAATCAGGTGAAAATGTCCAATTCATGCGCAGGGTAACGTCCCGCGTTAGACGTAAAGAATTCGCATAAACCCTGGCAGTATCATTTAGGGTTTCTACAACATCTACCCACTGCATATAGGTAGGACTCCGGTCTTGCATAGCTTTTATTTCAATATTGAGTGGTTCGATGGGTTTTATCTCTGCTCCCAGACTGACACGATAACCTCGGCCTCTTTTCTTACCATAACCCGTACCAATTTCTGCATTTAAAACCAGTTTTTTTCTGCGGTCTGTACTAAAGATTGGTCCGGCATAGCCCCAAAGTTCTGTTTTGTAAGCCCAGGCTTCTTCATTTCTGAAAATATCTTCATCATTGTAAGCAGGTAAAAATACTTTACTAAAAAAACCAGCCGTCCAGTAATTGTTAAATAAATTACTTTGTTCAATTTCAACCTCTCGCTCTAAAACCAAACCATCACCGCGCCATTTTTGCATGTATTTAAATTCTAGATCGTTATTAATAAATTTTCCCCAAGGTTCCTGCTTTCGAAATTCTACGCGTCCACCAGCCCAGTTCGTATTATTACGTTGTAAATAACCTAGATCATTCACATCAAATTTATCATCAAAATATCCATACCAAAACCGGGCGCTCCACCAAGACGGATCCACATAACCTAAGTTAAAGCGGATTGCGTTTCCCGTTATATTTTTAGCATCAGAACGAACGATCTGACCATTAGTAAATAGTCTATTTTCAAATAAACCAAGGTTCCAATCTATTCCCGCAACGGTTGCTCCAGAGTTATTCTTTCGCGAAACATCTGTAACCATAAGCCCTACCCTAGAAACATCATTGATTAATGGTACTTCAATGCGGCCAATTGTATAGTTTGTTCTAGGCTCAATTACAATTTTTCCATCGCTTTGGACATCAGCGCCATCAATAACCAGTGTGGCTGATTCTTCAGCAGTGACAGCACCGATCAAACCGTAATTAATGCCAGATGCTGTGTTACCCATAATTTTCGTGGCACCCAGGATAGTTGTGTACTCCGGCGCGTCCTTTAATTCGCCTTCTTCCGGTAGGTTGTAACTAGGAGCCCTCCCGATCCGTCGGGAATGGAATAGGGATAGACGTTGATTAAAAAATCCAGTTCCCTCGGAAAAGAAAGGTCGTTTTTCATCGTAAAATGTTTCAAACGCTGTTAGGTTCAAAACGGATGGGTCTGCTTCTACCTGTCCAAAGTCTGGATTAAAGGTCATTTTCATGATCGAATTTGATGTGAGACCGTAGCGTACATCGAGCCCCAAATCAAGACGAGTCTCGGCGCTGCGACCCAAAAGTGTATAAGGTATTATCTCTAACTGTTTTGGATCGGGAATATTTTTCAGACCCAAAAGCACCCCGAGTGGGAACACACTTCCCCGCACTGCTTTAGCGCGCCCTGGCCACATGAGAGTTTCTTGAACCCGGTGCAGTCCTCTCAAAAATTCCACGCCCCACACCAAGTCTGGTATATTATCAAATTGAAACATGGCAAAGGGCAGATCAAATTCTGCTGTCCATCCATCTTCATCAAATGAAATAGCCACATCCCAGACAGCATCCCAACTTGCATCATAATTTTCATGACCGGAAATGGAAACATCAATCTTCGCTCCAGAAGCATTTACTGCAAAAAAATAGCCATTATAATCATCATTTCTTGAATCAATGGAGAAACCAACCCAGTCAGAATTGGAATTAAATCCTTCCATCCAATTATCTCGACGAACCAGGGCACGTTTGATTCGGTCTGGCTGCGAATCATAAGATCGGAATGAAATGTAAAGTGATTCATCGTCATAAAGGACCCGAGCTATAGTTGATTCTGCTGGAGGGGCCAGTTCCAATGGATCAATCTGGAAAAATTCATCTACCGGTAGCGCTGATTGCCACACAGGGTCATCCAGGAGACCATCTATGACAGGTGCTTCTGAACACCGAACTGCTGTAGCCGTTTTGAATCTCAGGGAGTCAGGATTAAAGTCCGTTAAATAATTTGATTGTCCAAAACTTAGGGCTAAGATAATCATATTAAATATTAGGAACCTAAAAATAAACCACTTTGCTGTCGTCCATATATGAATATTCATTTGTGTCATGTGGTTGAAGCAGTGTTAAATATATTTGTTTTCAGACAAAAATTAATCTGCCTTTACTTCAAAATCGATAGTGAATTCATCATAGATCATTTTGTCACCTATTTCAGGAAAGAATTTTCCTGATTTGTATTTCATGCCATAAAGGGTTCGATCAATTTTTATTTGACCCGTTGCCTTGGGTCCCTTATCAGAAAATTGGACAACGGCTGGAAATTCAATGGGATGAGTAATCCCACGGATTGTTAAATCTCCTTGTATGGAATATGCGCCATGATTGAAAACGGCACTCGTTATTTTCAATACTGATTCGGGATTATTTTTTACATCAAAAAAGTCATCCGATTTTAAATGGTTTAATAGTTTTCCTTTCCATGGACCATCTCCCATATCTTCTTCAGTCATGGAATCTAAATCCACAGTGAAATTGCCAGAAATAATATTTTTACCTTCCACAGTCACCTGACCTTCCTTCATCATGATATATCCCCAATGAGACCCTGTAACTTTCACACCGGTCCAACGGAGGGATGACTTATCCACATCCAAAGAAAAAGTTGTTCCCTTTCCACCGAATATCAATGAAAAACAAAAAATTAAAATGAGACTTTTTTTCATAATTGCTCCTATATTAATGGATGCTCCCCATCCAATTATAACTTAAATAAATAAATCCAACGGTCAAGATTAAACACCCACTGACCAATTCAGGGTTAATATTGAATTGAAAATTACTCAATTTTTCTACGATAATATTTTTCGTGTAATTGAAAGTTAGGACGACTAAAAATAAGACAAGTGCAATCCCCAGAACATAAATTAAAATAAATTGGAGAATTGATTTAATAGATGGAGTCATACCGGTCATCATGACCACAGCTAAAGATGATGCACACGGCAACATACCGGTTAGAATTCCAACAGTGATTGGATTTTCAATTTTTGTATCTTGAAATTTCCCATGAATATGACCACAATCATCTGAATGTGTATGTTTCGATTTATAGAATGCTCGAGCTAAAATAAAAGAACCAAACAGTAGAATAATCGTTGGCCCCAACCAATGAGAGATATCATGAATAAAATTATTTGCAAATTCAGCTAAAACTAAATTAAAGATTATGGCGATTCCAGCCAAAACCCCAAAATGGGAAACAAGTAAACTTGCCGTCAATAATAAAATTTTATGAAGGTCAAGTTTACCACCAATGGTATAAGCCAATAGAAATGTTTTACCATGACCTGGCTCCAATGCATGAAGGCAACCCAAAAGAAAAATTGAAGTGATTGTTAGAGAGTCTGTCATTTTAACTCAAAAAAATAGCCCCAGAATTTGGGGCTATTTTTACATAAAAATTTCATAGTAATTAATTATCAAGAACCACATCTACGATCATGAGAACATCCAACACATCAACAACTCCATCCAAATTCATGTCTGCATTTTGGAATTGATCATTCGATATTTCGATATAGCCAATTACTGCATTAACCGTAACAATCACATCTAATATATTAACAATCCCATCAAAATTCAAATCACCAAAATCAACATTAAGGGGTTGAATAGCTCCAGGAGGGAAAACGATTCGATCGATCCAAGAACAATCATCACCAATTGTCTGTGCACCATCTTTTTGATAAACCCACCGTAATAAATGTTCACCAGGCGGTAAACTCACAGAGTATTCAGTCCATTCTATTTCCCCACCAATCATTAATTCTGCAGATTCATCATCAATAAAGAATTCAAGGTAATCATAGACAGTCCCTGAACCACCTTGTTCAGATGATGCTTTTGCCCAAAATGAGATATTTCCTTCATACAGAATATTCATTATCAATGATAATTCGGAAGATTCATTATGCCCAATTTCACCTGATTTCGCTGAATAACTTCCTGAATATGCATCAGAGTCGATGGACCATTCAGCCTCACCGTTATGAATCCAATCAAACGTTGTAAATGTTGCAGTTTCAAAGTCTTCAATGAGTTGACCAAGCGTAATAGGTATGGAAACAATATGTTCATAGTTTGTTCCAATTGCTCCTATGAGCATCCCCACCAAAGCAGTGTGTCCAATGGGGGCATCTTCTGTCGCTATGACATCTATTGTAACCGTGATTTGATCTCCTATTCCCCAAAAATAAGCATTGTCACTCTCTAAATCTCCCAGTGTAATATTTGGATCACTGGTTGTTACCTCAAATGTAGGATAGTTTACGGGCGTATGACCAATATTGGTAAGGACGAGTTGCATTGTTGTGGTTTCACCCGGATCCAAGGTTCCATTCCCCGAATCTAAAATATCAACAGAAATCAAATTATAGACCGGTGCTTCTACTGGAATATTTGCTTCATACTCCCAAGTAACTGCACCATCTGTTACTTGAACAATAAAAGGTATTATGGCTCCATCTTCCACGTTCCAACTAACTTGGAATTCAAAGGGTTCGATTGTGACTTCTTCCCCAGCAGAAAGGGAACCATATTCAATCACATCAACAATCATTGTTACCAACCCATTGTCCTGAATAAGTGTAAAGGTCAAATCTCCAGATGAATCTTGTCCAACATTTTCATATGTAGTATAAAAATACCCAAATTCGCCAAAATCAAGAATTTCGTCGCCCCCACTGCCAATAAAGACAGACTCTAATAATATATAAGCGCCATCGGGAGCAATGACATTCACAGTTGTTTCATACGGCATTTTATTAAAAGCAGTGACAACCAAATCAACCGTGCCCGGAACATCAATCCCAGATTCGAATACAAGATTTGCAGCCCCCGCATCATCGGTGAAAAGTGATGCCAATAAATCACCGTCTATTGAAAGCGCAACTAAAGCTCCTGGAAGACCCGTTTCTACATAAAATTCGGTGGCGCCAATTATCATTATTTCTTCATGAGAAACTGTCATTTCTGTGGGTGTATCTGTCCGAACGACCACCGAAGGGTCGCCAAAAATTGTCCAATATAAAATTTCAACTTCACCCGATGAGCCATAACTATCCGCCATGTGCATGACCCCATTCATAGACAATCCACCGTAGGTACGCTTAATATTATTTTCATAGGATTCCACCAAAATGTCATTCATTTCATCTTGACCATCCATAGGCGGTGCCCAACTTTGATTCACAGTTGACATGAGTACAGCAATAGCACCTGTTGGTTCTCCATCTGAACCTGTTGCACGGAGCCAAGTTTCAGCAAAACATGTTCCGATGTGGAATTCACCATTCACACATGCAACTGACCAAATAAAAGGCCACTTTTCTGAATTTGAAAGTCCGTTTACATTGGTTTGGTTCATTGGGCATCCATTTCCCCAAGCACCATTTGAGCCATGTCCTGTATAATTCACAATGGATCTGCCTTCGTTTATGGCAGCTTCGCCATCCTCTACCGTTCCAGTAGGATCATAAATTTGATCGACGACAGTATAAGTGTATCCTAAAAGATCATCCCGTATATTATCCAAATGTTCATAATCCAATTCTCCATCATCACCCGGACCTTGATCTGAAGCAAATCCAGACCCTTTTTTATACCAATCAGATGTGGGATCCGGCTCCATTTCATACATTATGGTTCGATCTATCATGGTTTGAACATGACTTGTTGTTTCGGCTGAAAAACGTCCAACAATTATTTCAGGATAATAGTCATCCCCGGCCATAAATCCATAGGAAGGATCAGCTGGACTGTTTTCCCCAGCGCCTTCTGAATAACGAGGAGATGGGATTTGATCGATATCACCAACCAAAAGAACAAATGCAATCCCATTTTCGTAATATTTCGTTTCTACAAAAGTTTCAATTTCATCTGATCCGCCAATCTCTGCAACATCAACCATTTCGGTGGGAATACCTTTATAATTTTTCCAGTCCACAAAAGATTGCATGGTTTCTAAAAAACTGCCATGTGAAATAATCAACATTGGCCCATGTTCACCTAATTGATCATACCGTGAATTTGATGTGTAATTCAAAAAATGGTCTGAATACATATTCTCAAATTCACGTGAGCCATCTTTTTCCGGACGGCGCGTTAATGGATTAATTTTGCTAATTCCATTTTGGACCACTTTGATTGTGATATGGGAATAAACCCTGAATATTCTTTGAATCGGATTATATTGAATCGGCTGAAATACAATTGCCTGTCCGCGCACAGTTCTCATGATATAAGGATCACGCATAAAAACAATATTTTCCGGATAAAATTGATCAGTCTGATAAGCTGGACCATAAGTATAGGGTACGGATGCTGGATCAATATTTCGGAGCAAATTTCCCTTAGATGAACTAATATTATCCAAAGAAATATCAATGAATTCAGCCTCCAAAATAGATATTTCCATATGGGCCAAGTCTGGGATTATAATAGAGTGGGCCATTTTTGGAAGATCCGGCGCACCTTCTTCAAGGTTGGGAACACCACCCGGAAAAGAAATTTGCTTTTTCCCATTGGGTAATTCCGTCACAAAATAACCGCCTAAATCAAAGTTGATTTCAATATGCCCATCCGAAATTGAATTTGATGTCCAAATTGGTTCTGAAGGTTGTGCTGTAGTGGTTTCTACCCAAGTTCGGGCAAAAAGTCCCGTGACTAATAATAACGTTGAAATTATAATTCGATAGTTCATTTTTACTCTAATTTTTAATTCCCTTTTAAAACGATTATTAATGGCAATAAACTCACTCCTTACTCAGAATGATTTTGAGGGAACAAATTTAATCTTAAACTATCATATCATTCCAATATTGAATTCTTTTTTGGATTGTTTCTAATTCGGCGGTTTTTCCTCTTTTTTCTAAACCATTTGAAAAGATTTGAAGTTTTTTTAATACCATAGATTTGGCAGATGCAAATTGAGAATTTGTTAAAATTAATTTCGATAATATTTTTTCCAATGATTGAATTCTGAACTGCTCAATTCCTGTTGGTGTTTTGGATAATTGATTTTCGTGCCCCCCATATTTATTAATCAAGGGTTCATCCAAAAAAAGGACTGGATATTTTGAAGTAATCCGTAACCAAAGATCATAATCTTCGCACACTTTTAAATTTTCATCAAAAACCCCAACATCATCTAAAATTGATTTATGAAAAAGAGATGAAGAAGGAGAAATCCGACACATATCCAGACACTTTTCAAAAATGTCGCCACCATATTTTTGATGCTTTTTCATTTGGTTCACTCTCACTCCATTCCGAATCCAAATTTCGTTGGTATGGCAAAACAGAAAATCCGTTTTTTCCTTTAATGCCTGAACCTGTTTTGCCAATTTGTGGGAGAGCCATTCATCATCTGAATCTAGAAGGGCGATCCAATCACCTTTCGCAATATTGATTCCGGCGTTTCGTGCAGCACTAACACCTCGTGGTAAAGAACCTTCGAAAGGTTGGATCAATTTTATTGCAGGATAATTGGCCGAAACCCAATCCGAAGTTCCATCCGTTGAACCATCGTCAATCACAATAATTTCAGATGGCTTGAATGATTGAATTAAGACGGAATCAATTGCTCGTCCTAAAGTGTGTTTTCGGTTATAGGTGGGAATGATTACAGATATATTCATAAAATCATTTAATCAAATGAATCAATGATGATTGGATTTTTCCATGATAAGATTGACCAGAGCAAGATCTTGGATGGCAATGCCCACAGATTTGAATAACGTAATTTCATCATCCGATTCTCTGCCTAAGATTTCGCCTGAAGCGATTTGTCCTAATTCACCATAAAGTCGACCAAAATCCCAATTCCCTTCTTTAATCGGAATAAGCAAATCGCCCGCTTCATTTTTACAGGCTTCAAGTTGATCAACCACAACTTTTGAATTCACAATAGTTTCGGTGGGAACTTCCCGAAACTCCGGTTGGTGAGATCCAACCACATTTATGTGACAGCCCCTTTTTACAAAATCATGTTCAAAAAGTGAGTTTTCCGAGGGTGTCGTTGTACAAATAATATCAGCTTCAGAAATTGATTCATTCGTACCTAATTCAAAATCAACATCACTTTTTTGGGAATCTATAAATTGTTGTGCAGATTCTTGAGTCCGACTAATTATAATATATTTTTGGATTTTCCTTACAGCCAACATGGCTTCTACATGAGCTTTCGCTTGCACACCCGTTCCAAAAATGGCACACACATTCGCATCTTGTTTTGCCAATAAATCCGTGGCCAGTCCCGAGGCGGCGGCTGTCCGAATGGCTGTGATTGATTCACCATCTAAAGTTGCTAGCAACTGTCCTTTTGACGCATCAAACACATGAATCACACCTTGAATGAGTGGAAGGCCTTTTTCTGGATTTGAATAATTGATAGATACAGTTTTTACTGAATAATATGGGCTTCCCAAAACATAGGCCGGCATGATTAATGCGGATGCATTTTTATCAGGAATAGTCAGACTCGTTCTTTGGGGGACAATGGCTTCTCCATTGCTCAATTGAATAAATGCATTTTTCATGGCAATAATGGCTTTCGCCATAGATACCATTTCTATAATTTTCTCTTTAGGGAAGAATAGCATTCCGGTACAATTCTATAGGATTATCACGTGTGTTTATGGGAGTAAGAATGAAAAAATATTCAAAGGTTTTTGGTTCAATCTGGTATTTCTCCAGAGGTTGCGCCCACCAGCTATCTTCTCCACCCAGCCCCATTTGAATCAAATCCAAATCAAGATTGATTAAATCCTGTTCCACCATATCGATGGTATGACGTTGTTGTTTGGTGGTTTTAATATTTCCGGTGGCGCCACTATTTGCTTTCCCAAAACCATGATCATAATCTTCTAAAGCGTAGTGACTTGCGTTCATTGAGAGCAATCCTTGGACCATTAATCCATCACCTTTATCATTACGGAATGTTGCCCAACGAACATCTGTTTTATTTCCACTTTCTTGGGGACGGACATAGGGGTGATATTGATCAGCAACTTTCCCTGAATAAATATCTACTTTCGCACTGGATTTTCGGTCTATATAATTTTCATGAGGACCGCGACCGAACCATTTCATGGAATCGAATTCTTTTGGAATTTGCATGGATAATCCGACCTTGGGAATATTGGGCAGATCAGCTTTCCCGGCGACAAATTTGTAATGCACCAGAATTTGGCTATCGCCATAAATAACATATAGAATTGAACAATTCGATTCTATCGCAGGGAATTCAAAAAAGACTTCAATCTGAACACTTGTACTATAGGGTTCAACTATAATGTTCTTCACTTTTGGTTCATCTGTAGCTTGTTTCCACACCGCCATTCTCTCGGGCATCCGATTCCCAAAATCGTTATCAGTGGGTGTCCGCCAGAAATTAGGTTTTGGACCTTTTAATAATAAATCATGACCTTTGTATGTCCAGGATTGTAGCGTTCCGGCAGTTTTTGAAAAAACAATCTCAAAATCATCACCCAGTATTTCCACAGCTTGATCGGTTTCTTTGACATCTTTGAAAGTGGGATGATCTTTTAACCACCTGTCGGAATATTCTGTTTTCATGGACTTGAAATTTAAGAGCGGTAATTGTTCCCAAGCGACCAAAAATCCTTTGGGTAATAGTCCATTTTGTTTCTTTAATCTAAATTCGATTTCCAAAAAATATTCGTCAAAAGCAATCATGTGAAATTTCTCAACGGGAAGTCGTATTTTTTTACTTTCCTGCGGTTCAAGATCCAGATCATTTAAAACCCCGGATTGCAAGGTTTCGCCATTTGATCTTACCAGCCATGATATTTCAAATGCATCAGAATGGATAAAAAAATTCTCATTGGTGATTTCAACAGCAAAATCATTCATGCCAAATTGTTTTACAATAAAATTCTGGTAAGCCTTTTTAACTTCATAAAAATGGGGATTCGGTTTCCGATCTGGTTGAATCAATCCATTGATTAAAAAATTTCCATCGCTGGGTGTTCCCGGTGGTCCAAAATCACCGCCATAAGCAAAATAAGTTCTGCCGTCTTCCGTTGTTTTGGTGAGCCCTTGATCCACCCAATCCCAAATGCAGCCACCCTGAAGTTGGGGTTCTTTGCGAATTAAGTCCCAATAATCAGCCATACCGCCCAGACTGTTTCCCATGGCGTGCATGTATTCGCACATGATGAGGGGTCGATCGTGCTCTTTCTCCACATATTTCTTCAGCCATTCCACTCCGGTGTACATGGGTGTATAAATATCCACATGGTCGCGATTCCCCGCTCGTTCGTAATGAACCGGACGAGATGGATCGCGCTCATGAATCCATTCAGATGCAGCCACAAAATTCACCCCGTCGCCTGCTTCATTGCCCATGGACCACAATATGATAGAAGGATGATTTTTATCTCGTTCAACCATCCGTTGGATTCTACTTAAATGGGCGGTTCCCCATTCCGGTTTATTGCCCAAAGTTCGATCTGGATGGTAGCCCATGCCGTGACTTTCAATATTAGCCTCATCAATTACATATAACCCGTATTTATCGCAAAGGTCGTACCAATATGGATCTGTTGGATAATGGCTCGTCCGCACCGTATTAATATTGAATTCTTTCATGAGTTGAATATCTTTTTCCATCAATTCCCGGCTGATAACGTGGCCAGAATTGGGGTCGTGTTCGTGGCGGTTTACACCTTTAATTAAAATGGCTTGGCCATTCACTAATAATTGTCCGCCGCTTACTACTATAGTTCGAAACCCAATATCACACGTGGTTGAGGAAATTATAGTATATCCTTTTTTGAGCGTAATTTGGAGTTTGTAGAGATTTGGTGTTTCAGCTGTCCAGGCATTCACATTCCGAATTGTTTTTTCCATAACATAGTTTAATGAAGAATTTGCAGGAAGCGAAACACGGCCTGATTTATTGAAAACACGCCTGCCATTCGATTTGAATAATTCGGTATAAACAGTGATTTTTTCATCTTTATTCGAATCGTTTACCAAATCAATATCCAATTGGAATTCGCCATGTTTAAATTGAGAATCCATTGGTGTTTTTGCCCAAAAATCATTAATCCGTATTGGAGGTTCTGCGATTAAAAATACTTCTCGTTCAATGCCGCTGATCCGCCAGAAATCCTGACATTCCAAATAGGTGCCATCGGACCACCGATATACTTCAAGTGCTATAAGATTTTTTCCGGGAAATACAAAATCAGAAATATCAAATTCAGCAGGGAGTTTACTGCCCTGACTGTACCCAACCTTTTCCCCATTCACCCAAATAAAGAATGCGGATTTCACCGCGCCAAAGTGGATTACAATTCTTCGATTTTTCCAATCTTTTGGAATATGAAATTCTCTTCTATAAGAGCCAACTGGATTATAGCCTTCAGGAATGTTGGGTGGATCGGGTTCATAAGAAAATTCGTAGGGATGATTCAAATAAATTGGAACGCCATAGCCATTTATTTCCCAATTTGCTGGGACCTGGAAATCATCCCACCCAGAATCATCAAAATTGGTTTCATAAAAATTTAGGGGACGATCTTTCGGTTCACTAACCCAGTTGAATTTCCAAGTGCCATTCAAAGATTGATAAAATTTTGATTGGGTAAAATCGCCTTTTTGGGCGATATCCTTTGATTCAAAATTGTAAAAGGTTGCCCGCGGTGGCAATTTGTTTATTTCAACACTAGATGGATCTTGGATTTCCGGAGGTGTTTGGGCAAACATTATTTGGAATGATAATAAAAAGAAAAAAGATGACTCGATTAAGTCTCTTCTACATTTAGACATGGGAACAATCACTCGTCTTTAAAATAATTTTTCCGGATAAACACCAGTATCAATCAGTTTTTGAATTTCACCTTCTACGAATGGTTTGTCATCTTTATAAGTAACACCAAACCATTTGGCTCCGCTTCGTAATACATGAACATTCTCCTTCCCACTCTGTATCAATTCGTTCACAACAGAAGGAATTAAAAATTCACTTTTCATTTCAGTGCCATTTTCAGTCAAAAATTCCACAAAACTTTCTTGGAGATATTCAAATAACTTGGGTGTAAATCCCCAAACATTCATGGAGACCGGTTCGCTCCCATCCAATTCAATTTCCCGATCCGAAGATACACCTTGATTCGTTTGTTGAAGATTATCCGTTTCAATAACTGTGTCCAGCTTTTCATCTTTCATGGTACAGAGTCCGCGAGTCACTCCCCCAAATGTTGATAAAGTTTTATCCAATTGAAATGCAACCATCGAAAAATCATCCGCACCACTTTGATAATAATCAGCAACAACTTTAAATGATTCTGCGCCATAAAAATCATCGCCATTGATGGCAACGAAAGGTTCATCAATCAGACCATTTGCCGATAAAATAGCGTGAGCCGTTCCCCAAGGTTTTTCCCGACCTTCTGGACAAGAGAATCCATTTGGGAGATTATGCAAATCTTGGAATGCAAATTCAACTTCAATCTTACCGGAATATTTATTTGTAATCCCTGATTTGAATTCCTGCTCGAAATCCTTGCGAATTATAAATACCACTTTCGTAAATCCTGCCTGAATTGCATCATATACTGAATAATCGATAATGGTTTCTCCGTTGGGCCCAACAGCATCCAATTGCTTGAGTCCACCGTAGCGAGAGCCCATCCCGGCTGCCATAATGAGAAGTGTAATTTTGTTCATGAAATTCCTTTAATTTTTGCGGAAAGAATTGAAATATATTTTATATTTGATTTGTAATTTACAAATTCAATGAACAAGATTATGAGAGAAATGAAGCCATGACGGAGCGATATTATTTAACAAATGAAACTGCTGTACAATATATTAAAATGGCGGAAGGTTATGATGGTAAGGAGCTCATTGAAAAACTGAAAAGCTATTTGTCGGCAGGATCAACTGTACTTGAATTGGGATCAGGACCTGGCACCGACCTTGAAGTCTTATCCCAATATTATCATGTCACAGGATCTGATTTTTCACAACAATTCTTGGATATTCTGGTTGAGAAAAATGTGTCAAATGAGTTACTCATTTTGGACGCTATTACTCTTAAAACAGATAAAATATTTGATTGTATCTATTCGAACAAAGTTCTTCAACATTTAACGAATGATGAACTGTTTCAATCTATTAAAAATCAACTACATATTTTAGATGATGGTGGGATTGTTTGTCATTCTTTTTGGGCTGGAGATGACTGTTACGAAATGAAAGGTGCCCTCCATAATTATCACACTTTGGTAGAATTGGGGTCTTGGTTTTCACCCTATTTTGAAATACAATTATTGGAATTTTATGATGAAATGGAAAAAGATGATTCAATTTTGTTAATAGGGAAAAAACTAAAAAATTAAATAAATGGATTTACCCTCTCTTTTTATTTCCCAATAAATAAAGGTAGTCCAAAATAATTGTAGCGCCGGCAAGTGCTGTTATTTCTGCATGATCATATTGCGGCGAAACTTCCACCAAATCGAATCCAACAATATTTAGTTCGGTTAAACCGCGAACAATTTTTAAAGCTTTATCGGTGGATAGACCACCCACCACTGGTGTTCCTGTTCCCGGTGCAAATGCCGGATCTAAACAGTCTATATCAAAGGTTAAATAAACAGGAAGATTTCCAACCCTTTCTTGAATGGAATCAATCATCATTTTCGCTGATAAATCATTGGCGGATGCTGCATCAATAACCTGGAATTCATGAGATGCTTTTTCATATTCGGTACGGATGCCAATCTGAATTGAGTGGTTCGGATCGATCAATCCTTCTTTAGGCGCGTGGTAAAACATACAACCATGATCAATCAAATTATCGTTGGGATAAGTGTCCGTATGGGCATCAAAATGCACCAATGCCATTTTTCCAAATTTTTTATGATGGGACCGGAGTAAGGGTAGCGTTACAAAATGATCACCCCCAATTGAAACGACCGTTTTACCTGCATTAATTATTTGAGTTGCATGATTTTGAATCTCGGCCAATCCATCTTCCGGTTTTCCCGGGACATAATCCACATCGCCGTAATCCACCACATTCAAATGGTCAAATACATTAAAATCCCAGGGCCAGCGATTTTCTTCCCAGCCCAAATTACTGCTGGCTGTACGGACACCGGATGGACCGAATCGTGTTCCGGGGCGTCCCGTTGTAGCTAAATCAAATGGGATTCCCATTATGGCAACATCTACTTCATCTGTTAAGTCGCGAGTTAGTGGACGCGCCATAAAACTAAACTGGTTTGAATACATGGAAATGTCCGTGGGACTTCCAATTATTTTATTTTTTGCCATAGATTTACTCAATTGATGGAATAAGAAGCTGTGATACTAAAGGTAAAACAAAAAAAGGTGCAACATAAATGTCTAATCTAAAATTAATCTACTCTGAACTTAACTCTCCGGAAGGTTTGAAAAGAATAGAAGGTTTGGGTTTAAAAACCTTCACAGGGTTGAAACAACAAAATCAATTTCTTCGATTGCACTTTTTTCCCATCAGACAAAGACACAAAGTAAACTCTCCCGGCAATATCATGAAAGTAGATTGATTTTTAACCATCACAATTGTTTGGTGTCATAAATCCAAAATAAGGACAATTCTATGAATCAAACTTTACTATTTATTAGTCTAATTTCAATTTCAAGTGCACAAACCTTTTTTGTTCCTCCTTTAGATACCGGCGTTGTGGGCAACGGTGCCAGAACTTTCGACCTGCAGTTACAAAATGGTACGACTTCTTTTTTCCCGGGAATTGAAACAGAAACCTCCGGTTATAACGGAAACTTTTTAGGGCCAACTCTACTCATGCAAAAGGGGGACAGCGTGGTCATAAATGTAACTAATACAATGCCTTTCGCAACCACAACCCATTGGCATGGTATGCACCTACCGGCAGTTATGGATGGTGGACCTCATCAATTGATTGAACAAAATACGACCTGGGTTGCGACTTGGCGGATAAAAAATAGAGCAAGTACATATTGGTACCATCCCCACCCCCATCCTGACGGATTCCCTATCGATACCTTAAAAGCTACCGGTTGGCAGGTCTATCAGGGTATGACCGGAATGTTGATCGTAAAAGACACAGAAACCGACACCCTGGGCTTGCCTGCCGAATATGGCGTGGATGATATTCCTATTATTTTGCAAGACAGATCGTTCACAGCGGACAGTAGTCATTTTGCTCCGATTCCATCGCAGGGTTCAGGTCAGGCAAATATAAGAAGGGGTTATACCATCATGGTCAATGGTGTGGTAACGCCTGCTCTTAATTCCCATGCTCAAATGATTCGATTAAGAATATTGAACGCTTCTAATGCCCGGACATACCGCTTGGGATTTAGTGATAACCGCCCATTTTTTGTCATTGGCTCCGATGGCGGCATATTAGATACTGTCTCTACCGTTACCCGAATAGATATGTCACCGGCGGAACGCTATGAAATTGTGGTTGATTTCAGCGATGCTAACGGCAGTACTCTAAAATTAATGGCCTTTAATTCGGAAATAGAATCCCATACTTATCCCAATGGACTATCGGGTAACATTTATTGGATTTCACCACTCCTGGACGATTATGATACGTCCGATTTTGATATTATGACTTTTAATATTGGGGCTCCTACTGCAAATCCAGTGACTGGATTCAATCAAGAACTCACCGAAATTGTCAGGGATGACCCGGTTATGGCGGATAATGTTAACAATCCAAGACCATTCGTATTGGCAGCACCTGCAGGCAATGGTAACGGATTTACCATCAATGGGTCGATGTTTGATCCGAGTATCATTAATGATATTATCCAATTGGGGGCTACTGAAGTTTGGGATATTGAAAATACAGCTAATATGGCACATCCCTTTCACATTCACGGCAATTCTTTTCAAGTGGTCTCAAGGACGAATGGTGTTCGACCCACGCATGATTATGAACTGGGTTGGAAAGATGTGGTCGTTGTTTATTCCCAAGAAACAGTTCGCATCATCAAATCCTTTGAAGATTATGCCGATCCCGAGAGTCCCTACATGTCGCACTGCCATATCCTGGAACACGAAGATGTCGGGATGATGACCCATTGGGTTGTGGCGGACACGATTGGAGGTGAGGTCACTGCACTTCAATTCGATGGCGTTGATGATCGTGTCACTATTCCCTATGATCCATCTATGCCCATTGAATCCTTTACTGTAAGCGCCTGGATAAAGCTCCAACAACCCGCAGGGCGAGCAGTCATCATCGCCCGAGGGGAAGACGATAACTCGTTTAATCTGAGTTGGCAACTCTATGTGAAACCTAACGGCACCCTTGAGGTCATGCTTGAGGACTCAAACGAACAGAACTATTGCTATCCGTTGAACAATTGTGCGCCCATGGGCACGTGTACCGTCACAGGTGATTTATTCGTCGCTGACGATACCTGGCACCACGTGGCTGTAACCCGTGACACATCAGGAATTTTGGCCCTTTATATTGATGGAGAAAACCGGGCTGGTTGTGAGGAAACTGGTGTACCTTCCTCCAATAATTTTCAAGATTTATCCATTGGCTGCACCTATGGTTTTATCGGTCCACCGCCAAATGGCATAGAACCTCCTATTTGGTTCTTTCCCGGAATCATTGATGAGCCGGCAGTTTGGAATCGTGCATTAAATCAGGATGAAATAAGCGCACTTTTTGCTTCAGGTATCGAATTGGAGTCCGACGGATTGGTTGGTTTCTGGCCCTTTGACGAAGGCAATGGACAAATCGTTTTTGATCATTCCGACTTAGGCAATCATGGATTTTTAGGGGAAGTCTCAAGTGAAGATTCAGCAGATCCACTTTGGATATATACTCAATTATCCAATGAAGTCGAAATACTCCCTGTATTTGAGAATGTTGTGCTCCACCCAAATTTCCCAAACCCATTCAATCCTGTGACTAAAATTCAATTTTCTTTAAAAGATGAAACAGTTATCACATTAACACTCTTTGATATGCTGGGACGGAATGTAATGGAATTAGCAAAAGGTATGTATCCTTCTGGAACGCATTCGTTCATGATTCAAATGAATCAATTTCCGAATGGCGTTTATTTTTACAGAATTACGACACCCGAAAAACAAATAACAAATAAAATGTTATTACTAAAATGATTTAATGTCATGCCAAGTTCTAAAACCTACGGCCAAAACCATTCTCGAAATATTCCGCATTCAGGGTTCAACAATTAAATAAAGGTTAAGGCTCATTAGGTTTTAATTATTCAATTCTCGTCCCCTCATCCGCCTGGATGACATAAACCTTTCCCCCAGCCTTTTCTATCGCTTCCGCCACATGTTTCGGATCATTAGGTGCATAAGCAAACATGCATCCACCACCACCGGATCCATTAATCTTGCCACCCAAGGCGCCTGCATTTAATGCTGCATCCATCATAATTTCTATCTTTGGTGTACTTACGTTAAGAATATCTCTTAAAACAGTATGATGATCCGTTAAAAGATTTCCAATTATATCATGATTCAACTCATCTTTTTCTAATTCTATCAGAGCACTTTTTAAAAGATTTCTGTTTTTAATCGTCGCCATAAAAAGACTTTTTTCATTTTCAGTCAAGTCGGTTAAATCCAAATCATCACCGCTGGAATGAATATATAGATTCGGATTTCTGACTTTTAATTTTTCAATTATTTCAAGTCGTGCATCTCGACACCGACTTAAAATAATCATAGTGTCCTTTGGTTCGCAGGAATCTCCCAAGACAAATGTTCCAAGATTTGGATTCAAGGATTGTATGGCAATGTCCGGTTCGGACTGTAAATAAATCAGATGTCCCATTGCTGTAGAATACTGGTCCATCATGCCCCCGGGCTCATTGAATTCTTCTACCTCTGTTTTATAAGCTAATTCACTAATCTTTTGTTGATCCCAATTCGTTGGTTCATCCGCCATTTGAGATAAAAAATGAATCCAACTTACGGAGATTGCCGATGAACTGCTGGTCCCGGCTCGGATGGGGATTTTGCTGGTAATTTCACACTCAAATCCGGATGAAAAAGTGAGACCTTCATTTTGGCAAACACCAATGCCACTTTTGAAATAATCTCGGGATTTTGTGTATAAAAGATCATCTAATGAAAAAGATTCTGTTTCTCCCAAATCAGGTTTATGGATAATGACTTTTCTATCCTGCCGTTTTTTGCCTTCTAAAATAACTCGCAGGGAAATCGCCATCGCAATCACGGGCAACCCCAGATAGTCCTGGTGTTCACCAAACAAACAAATTCGACCGGGCGTACTTATTCTCATGTGTTTATGTGTTCGTGTGGTAATCTGTTATCGTGAACAGATGAACACTTTTCCAACGTTAACACTTATCTTTCCCATATTTTAAACAATCCAACTGATGCAAGTGCACCAATTCCACAGATCATCAATCCACTTTCTGTATGGCCATAGATCAATTGCCCTACTCCCATTAGAAACCCATAAACAGCGACACAGCCCAGTACCATAGAAAGAATCCCATTTGGAACCGGCCAAGGTTCCGTGGAAATTCCTTCCGAATATTTTTTCCAACCGGGACCGCCGGGATTCACTTTCTTTACAAAATTCCGTAAGGTTACATCATCATCTGGCGGTGTGAGATATGTAGCAACAATCCAAACTAAAGTAGTTAGGATTGCACCAATCACGATTTTTTGCCAACTCTCTAATACAGAATTGCCAAAATTGAAATAGCCGGCAATAATAATTGAACTGATCATAGCAACAATTTCGGTGTATGCATTGATTCTCCACCAAAACCAGCGCAGAATGTAAATAAGTCCCGTGCCGGCGCCGATCATCAGTAAAAGTGTAAATGCCTGTCCGGCGCTGGTGAGCAGGAGTCCGAGTCCTCCGCCTAAAATAATAGAAACAACTGTGAACAAACGCCCAGCCAAAACCAATTCTTTTTCTGATGCATTGGGCTTGAAAAAGCGGTGATAAAAATCATTCACTAAATAACTGGCACCCAAATTCAATTGAGTACTCATGGTACTCATGAATGCCGCAATGAGAGATGCAGCAACGAGACCTAACAACCCCGAAGGCAACAACGTCAGCATAGCTGGATAAGCCACATCGTGTCCCAATTTATCCGCCGGTAAATTCGGGAATGCTTTTTCAATATCCGACAATTCGGGGAATACAATAAGAGATGCTAATGCGATCAAAATCCAGGGCCAGGGACGCAGGGCATAATGGGCGACATTGAAAATAAAAGTGGCGCCAACGGCATTTTTCTCATCCTTGGCAGAGAACATTCTTTGGGCAATGTAACCGCCACCGCCCGGTTCTGCCCCGGGATAATAACTTGCCCACCATTGAACAGCTAAAGGGACCAATAAGACTGGTACCCAATTATTCGGATCAGAAAAATCTGGAAATAACGCCAATTTATCGGATACATTTACATGAGAAATTAAATTTGAAAGCCCCCCGATTTCAGGGAGACCTAAAATATAAAACATGGCCCAGACCGAACCAATCATCGCCAAAGTAAACTGCACAAAGTCTGTTATAATTACAGCTTTAAGTCCGCCTAACATTGAATAAGCCAGTGTGATTGACCCGGCAATGGTCAGCGTTAACCATCCCGGTATTCCCAAAACAATTTCTCCGAACTTTACTGCGGCCAAACTAACGGCACCCATGACAAGTACATTAAAAACCAATCCCAAGTATAGAGCGCGGAATCCGCGCAAAAATGCGGCTGCTTTGCCACTGTATCGGAGCTCATAAAATTCAATATCTGTCAGGACTCCTGATCGTCGCCAGAGTCTGGCATACACAAAAACGGTCAGCATTCCTGTGAGTAAAAACGCCCACCAGACCCAATTCCCGGAAACACCATTTTGGCGAACCAGATCAGTCACCAAATTCGGTGTATCGGTAGAAAATGTCGTCGCCACCATACTGACACCCAAAAGCCACCAAGGCATATTGCGTCCAGCAAGAAAGAAGGATTTTG
>Ga0208879_1001694_pt1 | contig 20416 bp, 16 predicted proteins | sample Knorr_S15_td_Bot_FD_185605 | JGI IMG/M metagenome (GOLD analysis project Ga0208879, IMG submission 185605) | Marine microbial communities from Southern Atlantic Ocean transect - Knorr_S15_td_Bottom_ad_5009_LV_A (SPAdes) (version 2) | ecosystem: Environmental > Aquatic > Marine > Oceanic | place... | reverse complement strand
ACGGCTTGGCGCCCGCGCCGCCCATGCGCCGACTCAGCAGCCCGCTCGCCGCCAGGGCGTTGTCGCGGATCATCTCGGCGGAAAGTCGGTAGCGCGGCGCGCGCGCCAACAGCAGATTCTCCGGGTCACTCTCCTCGAGCGCCGGGCGCGTCTCGCTCGCTTGCTGATACGTGGCGGACATCACAATCTTCTTTAACAGCCGCTTCACGTTCCAGCCGTGGTCGGTGAAATCCACGGCCAGCCAGTCGAGCAACCCAGGGTGTGTCGGCCGTTTGCCCTGTGTGCCAAAATCCTCCGGCGTGCGCACCAAGCCCTGCCCAAAACAAAGCTGCCAAAAATGGTTCACCGCCACGCGGGCGGTGAGCGGGTTTTTCGGATCGACCAGCCACTGCGCGAGGCCAAGCCTGTTGCGCGGCGCGTCTTTCGGGAACGGCGACAGCGACCCCGGCGTGGCCGACTCGACACGCTCGCCCGGCGCGCTGTACACGCCGCGCTTCAGCACGAACGTCGAGCGCGGGTTCAACGGCATTTCCTCCATCACCATGATTTCGCCCCGGCCGTCGAGCAGCTTGGTGACGCGCTCGCGGGCGGCCCGCACCTTGGCCAACTGCTTCGCGTGCGGCTCGTTCGCGGTGGCCAAAAAATAGTCGCGCAGCGTGGCGCGCTCCGCTTGGCCAAGCGCCTCGGCCGGCTTGGCCAACAGCGCGACCAGCGACCCGCCGTCGTGAATCTGCGCCACCTCGCCGCCGGTCAACTCGCGGTCAAAAACGCGGAAGTCATCGACAAGCCCCTCGGCGAAACCGACGTCGCGGAATCGCTGCCCGATGACGATCGTGTCGCCGCCGCCGCCGGTGATGTTTTTGTACAGGTTGTCCTTGTGAATCTCGATTTCCGCCAGTTTGCCATCGACGTAAATCTCCAAGCCGCGCGCTTTCGTCGAGCCGTCGTAGGTGATCGCGACGTGATGCCACTCGTTTTTCGGGAGCTTGACCCTGGTGCGGACGCTGATGGCGTTGCCGGGCCAAAAGTGAATCAGCGACACGCTCAAGTGGCCGTCGCGCAGGAGCATTTGGTAGCCGCGACTGCCGGCATCGGTCCAAGCGCGCGAACGCGAAAAAACGACAGTGCGCTCCTTGTGATGCGGCGTGTTCATCCACAGCGCCACCGAGAACGGCGCCGTGCGCTTGAAGTTGCCGATGCCGAGATTCACGCCGTCGTCGCCGGTCAACCGCAGGGCGTTGCCGTTTTTGCCGGGAACGATTTTGTTTTTCTGGCTGCTCGACGCCTGCTTCGATTCGGCGACGAAGTTGGGCAGCTTGCCGTCCTTGTATTCGTCGAACGGAAAGTGGCCGACCTGTCCGGGCAACTTGGCCTCGGCCGGCCGCCCGGCGAGCCATTTTTCAAACGCCTCCCCGGCGGTGTCGCTCACCTTCGTCAACTCCGCCGCCTCGGCGGCGGCCTGTTTTTCTGCGTCGGCGATTTTTTGTTTCGCCGCCGCGTCGGTCATCAGCAGCGTCGGCGTGGGGATCGACGGCGTGAAGTACGAGTACAGCCCGGCCTCGTCGATGGTGTTGAAAAACGCGAAAAACTGGTAGTACTCCTTCTGCGAAATCGGGTCGTACTTGTGGTCGTGACAGCGGGCGCACTCGAGCGTCAGCCCGAGCATCGCCGTTCCGAAGGTGTGGTTGCGGTCGGCGACGTACTCGACGCGGAACTCCTCCGGCACGCTGCCGCCCTCGACTTTCTGCGGATGCAGCCGGTTGAACGTCGTGGCCAGGCGCTGGTCGTCGGTGGCGCCGGGCAACAGGTCACCGGCGAGTTGCCACGTCAAAAAATCGTCGTACGGCAGGTTGTCGTTGAAGGCGCGGATCACCCAGTCGCGCCACGGCCAGACGAAGCGGTTGCGATCGACCTGATAACCGTACGTGTCCGAGTAGCGTGCGAGGTCGAGCCAATGCACGGCCAGGCGCTCGCCAAGGCGCGGATTGCCGAGCAATCGGTCGACGACTTTCTCGTAGGCGTTCGGCGAGTCGTCGGTCAGAAAATCGTCAAGCTCGGCCAGGGTCGGCGGCAGGCCGGTGAGGTCGAACGACATCCGGCGGAGCCGTTGTTCGCGCCTGGCCAAGGGCGACGGCTCGATGTTGGCCTCGCGCAGCTTGGCCAGGGTGAAGTGGTCAATCTCGTTCTTCGGCCAAGCCGCTTGGCCAAGCGGCGGCACTTCGACGGCGGCGACCGGCACGAACGCCCAATGCTCCCGCCACTCGGCGCCCTGCTCGATCCAGCGGCGGATTAACTCCTTCTCCCCGGCCGACAGCTTCCGCTTCGACTCCGGCGGCGGCATCAGATCGTCGGGATCGGTCGCGGTGATGCGCCGGTACAACTCGCTGGCCTGCGGCTTGCCCGGGGTGATGACCACGAGATCGTCGTCCAGCTTGGCGAACGCCCCCTCGCGGGTGTGAAGTTGCAGGTCGGCCTTGCGGGCGTTTTCGTCCGGGCCGTGGCAGGCGAAACAGCGGTCGGAGAGCAGCGGCTTGATTTGGCTCTCGAAGTCGACCGCCTGGCCAAGCGCGGAAGTTGCGCCCGAAACCAAGCCCAACACCAAGCCAAGTCGCCTGTAAAAAACCGGATTCACTGCGGCGGAAAGCTACCCCGCCGTTGGCCGGTTGCAAATGCGAATCTGCAATGGCGCCGCCGGAGTTGCTCCGCGCCCGGCCGGGTGGCATGCTGCACCGCAGCCGAACGCTTCTCCCGATGAACATCCATCATCTCGAACTGTTTTACTACGTCGCCAAGCACGAGGGCATCAGCAACGCCGTGCGCAAGATCCCCTACGGCATCCAGCAACCGGCGGTCAGCTCGCAGATCGCGCTCCTCGAGGAGCACATCGACGCGACGCTGTTCCACCGCCGGCCGTTCGAGTTGACGGAAACGGGGCGGAAACTCTACGAGTTCGTCGAGCCGTTTTTCAGCAACCTCGACAAGATGGCCGACGACCTGCGCGGCGGGGAATCGCAGCGGATCCGCGTTGGCGCATCGCACATTATCCTGAGCGACTACATGCCAACGATCATGGAAAAGGTTCGTGAGGACCGGCCCGACCTGCGGGTGTCGCTTCGGCCCGGACACCAGCCGGCGCTGGAGACAGCCCTGCTCGCTCGCGAGATCGACGTCGCCGTGACGGTGCTTGAGAAGGAACCGCCGCCCGGCATCGAGGCGCGCTCACTGCTCGAGATTCCGCTGGTGCTGGTGGCCCGGCGGGCGTCCAAGATCAAGTCGGTCGAGGAGTTGTTAGAGCGTAGAAAAATCACCGAGCCGCTCATCTGCATGCCGGCGGATGAGCCGGTGACAAAAATCTTCCGCACCGGCCTGGCCGATGCGGGCGTGGACTGGCACACGACGCTCGAGGTGAACTCGTTCGACCTGGCGGAGAAACTCGCGGCCAAGGGCTTCGGCATCGCCATCGGTGTCGTGTCGCCCTCCTCCAGGCGCGTGCCGGGCGTACGCGCCATTCCGCTGCCCGGCTTTCCCACACTCAAGCTTGGTGTGTTGTGGCAGGGCAAACTCGAGGGGCTGCTCAAGTCGTTCATCGAGGGCATCGAGTGGCACGTCGGGAATCTCAAGCAAATGCTCGCCGACGAGGCGCAGGCGATCAGCGAAACCGCCTGACAATCCAACCGCACCCCAATAGACTGCTGCCGTGGACAACCCAATCATCGTCGCGCTCGACCTACCCAGCCCGCAGAAGGCCCTGAAACTCGCCGAGGAACTCGCCCCCCTTGTCGGCATGTTCAAGGTCGGCAAACAGTTGTTCGTCAGCGGCGGGCCGGACGTCGTCCGCAAACTCCGCGCCACCGGCGCGAAGGTGTTTCTCGACCTCAAGCTGCACGACATCCCCAACACCGTGGCCAAGGCCGTCATCGCCGCGACCGACCTCGGCGTGCAGATGACCACCGTCCACGCCTCGGGCGGCACCGCGATGCTTGCCGCCGCCGAGAACGCCGCCCACGAACAGGCCGCCATGCTCCGCGCCGAGGCACCGCTCGTGCTCGCCGTCACCGTGCTCACCAGCATGGACGACGACAACCTCGCCGAGTTGGGCATCGCGGGCAGCGTTCAGGAACAGGTGTTGCGCCTGGCCAAGCTGGCCACCGGCGCCGGGTTGCGCGGGCTGGTTTGTTCGCCGCGGGAAATCGAGATGCTCCGCGCCGAGCTTGGCGACGACGTCCAGTTGGTCACGCCCGGCATCCGCCCCGAATTGAGCAAGGCCGACGACCAAAAACGCACCATGACACCGGCCGAGGCCATCCAAGCCGGGGCAAACTGGCTGGTGATCGGCCGCCCCATCACCGGCGCCGCCGATCCCAAGGCTGCCGCCATCGGGGTTCTTCACTCAATCAACCCCGAGTTGGTTCCCGAGGGCGAACGCCGCGAGCCGATCCCGGAAATCGTCGACTGCGCCGAGTGCGGCCAAAGCCTAAAGCTGGATGCCGCCGAGCAGGCCGCCGGCCGGTACCACTGCCCCCACTGCGACAAAGACGTCGTTCATAAGAAGTGAGGAGGCAGGGGTGAGGGGCTTAGAGTTCGCGCTCGTAGACGCGCCAGCGCTTGGTCACTTTCGCGCCGGAGTTTTCCAGCACGCGATGCACGCGGAAGTTCGACTCGAGCATCCACGAAAACTCGATCCGCTTGTAGCGACTGTCCATCAGCGCCCGAGCAATCCGCGAGCCGAACGCCGACTCGATGCCCTTGTTGCGGTGCGCCTTCAGCACCCCCGCCACCAGACCACGGATCAGGTCGATCCGCCGGCGCGCGAGCAAAAAGCGCAACAGGCCAAGCGGCCCGAGCCGGCCACCGCACGCCTTGACCGCCACGTTGATGTCCGGCACCGCCACGCAGATGCCCACCGGTTCTCCGTCGTACTCGGCAATCAGCGTGCACTCCGCCAGCAGGAACGGCTTGAGGTCGCTGGCCAGTTTCTGGAACTCGTCATGGTTGAACGGCACCGCGCCCCAGTTCTCGCTCCACGCCTCGGCGTAAATTTTCACGAGGATGTCGATCTCCGTCTCGAGCTTGGCCAGGTTCGCCCGGCGAATCGTCACTTGGCCATTCCGCGCCCCCGCCTTGGCCAAGCGCTCGAGGTAGCGCATGTCCACGTCGGCGAACGCCACCTCGCGCGCCAGCAGATCCTCCGCCTTGGCCAAGCCGGCCGACTCGACGAGCCGCTGGTAGTACGGCGGGTTCCACGTCGTGAGCAGCGTCGGCGGCTCGTCGAAGTTCTCGATCAGCAACCCGATCTCCTCGTTGATGGTAAAGCTCGCCGGGCCGCGCATGCGCTGGAGCCCCTGCCCACGCAGCCACTCCGCCGCCGCCGCGAACAGGCGTCCGGCCACCGACTCGTCATCAACGCACTCGAAGAAGCCGAAGAAGCCAACGCCGTCGCCGTACATCTCGAGGTGGCGGTTGAACCGGATCGCCGCGATGCGCCCGACCGGCTCGCCGTCGGCGTCCCGTGCGAGGAACAGCGCCGCGTCCGAGTGCCTAAAGAACGGGCTGCGCGCCCTATCGAGCCGCATCATTTCATCGCGCCAAACCGGAGGCACCCACGGCGAGTCGCCGGGGTAAACGCGCAGCGGAAACCGGACAAACTCGCGGAGCTGCGCCCGGCTCCCGACTGTCTCGATGCGGATCACGGCCAATCTCTTAGTTGAAAATTGGGCCGGTTGAAACTAAAACCAGCGGCGAAATGAAAAGCCATTCTTTCAGCAAGCCAGGCGCGCTGCTTATCGCCACACTGTTCGCCGCCGCCTGGCCAGGCGCGCATGCCGCCGAGGGGCAAGGCGCGTTTCTCTCTCGCGTCCGGCAGCTCACCTTCGAGGGTCGGCGCAGCGGCGAAGGCTACTTCAGCACCGACGGCTCCAAGCTGATCTTTCAAAGCGAACGGGAGGCTGGCAATCCGTTCTACCAGATTTACACGCTCGATTTCGAAACCGGCGACTCTGCGCGTGTCTCGCCTGGACACGGCAAGACCACCTGCGCATTTTTTCACCCCAGCGGCGGGCGAGTGCTCTTCGGCTCGACGCATCACGACCCACAAGCCAAGGCCAAGCAGAAGGCCGAACTCGATTTTCGCGCCTCCGGAAAACAGCGCCGTTACTCGTGGGACTACGACGAGACGATGGACATCTTCACCGCCAACCCGAACGGCACCGACCTGCGCCAACTCACCACCGCGCTGGGCTACGACGCCGAGGCCGGCTTCTCGCCGGACGGCTCGAGGATTATTTTCAGTTCCACTCGCAGCGCCTATGCCGACAACCTCTCCGACGAGGAAAAAAAACTCCGTGAGATCGACCTCTCGTACTTTGGCGAAATTTACATCATGAACGCCGACGGCTCAGGACAGACACGACTGACCCGCACACCCGGTTACGACGGAGGCCCGTTTTTCTCGCCGGACGGCTCGAGGATTGTTTGGCGACGCTTCAACAAGTCCGGTACGGTAGCGGAAATTCACACGATGAAACCCGACGGTTCAGACGTCCGCAAAATAACCAGCTTCAATTCAATGTCGTGGGCACCATATTTTCATCCGTCCGGTGACTACATTATTTTCGCCAGCAACAAGCTTGGTTTTACCAACTTCGAACTGTACCTCGTCGATGCGCTTGGCCAACACGAACCGATCCGTGTCACCGAGCGCGCCGGCTTCGATGGCCTACCGGTTTTCTCGCCAGACGGCACACAACTTTGCTGGACGTCAAACGCCACGCCGGAGAAGCAGTCGCAACTTTTTCTCGCCAAGTGGAACCATCAGGGCTCACTGGCCGCGCTTGGCCAAGCACCGGAACGCGAATCCGGCCAAGCCACCCTGTCCTCCGACGTCTCGATCGATGACCTGAAAGAACATGTCACCTTTCTCGCATCAGACGATTTGGAGGGCCGCCGTACCGGCAGCGAAGGAATCCGCAAGGCAGCCGACTACATTCGGCAGCATTTGGCCAAATCCGGACTGCAACCAATTGGCTCCGGTAAGGATAGCTTCGATCACACGTTTGAGTTCACCGGCGGTGTCGAGCTGGTGAAACAGGAAAACCGCATGATCCTCCGAGGCCACACCGGCGAAGATCAAGCCTTCGAGTTAGGTAAGGATTTCCGGCCACTGGCGTTTTCGGCCAATGGCGTGGTCGAGGGCGAAGTGGTCTTTGCCGGCTACGGGCTGACCAAGCCGGGCGAACTCGGTGTCGGCTACAACTCATACGGCGACCTCGATGTGAAAGACAGAATCGTGATGGTTCTTCGCTACGTGCCGGAGGACATTTCGGTCGATCGGCGGCAGGAACTCAACCGCTACGCCGGCCTTCGCTACAAGGCACTCATTGCCCGCAACAATGGCGCCAAAGCACTGCTTGTTGTCACCGGCCCGAACTCCCCAAACCCCGGCGCGCTGGCCAAGCTGAGTTTCGACAGCAGCATGGCCGGCGCGGGCATTCCGGTGATCTCCATCAGCGGCGAAGTTGGCAACTCGCTGGTGCAGTTTTACGGCAAGTCACTTAAGCAACTGCAATCGTCGCTCGACAAGGAAAACCCGCACGCGGTGCACAAGCTGTCGCTGCCAGGCATCGTGCTGAGCATAAAAACCTCGCTCAAGCGCATCCGGCAAAAGGACAGCAACCTCGTCGCATTGTTGCCTCCGGTTGGCCCAGCGACGACGAATACGCCAACCGAGTACGTGATGCTCGGCGCGCACTACGATCACCTTGGTCGCGGAGAAACCGGCGGCTTCAGCATCAAGGGCGAAGAAGGCATGGTTCACAACGGCGCGGACGATAACGCTTCCGGCGTAGCGACGTTGCTCGAGATGGCGTCCAGTCTGGCCAAGCGGAGGGAAGCCAGGCCGGAGGAGTTTCAGCGCGGCGTGATCTTCGCCTTTTGGTCCGGCGAAGAGCTTGGACTGATTGGCTCAGCGCGTTACGCCGCCAAACCGACGGTGAATCTCAGCAACGTCGTTGCCTACCTGAACTTCGACATGGTCGGCCGGCTCCGAGACAACAAGCTCACGCTGCAGGGCGTCGGCTCGTCGAGCTCCTGGAAGAAACTGATCGAGCGCCGGAATGTCCTTGCCGGGTTTGATCTCTCGCTGCAACAGGATCCCTATCTACCAACTGACACAACCTCGTTTTATCCGAAAGGCATCCCAGTGCTCGCCTGGTTCACTGGCAGCCACAAGGAGTACCATCGGCCAGGCGACGACACCGACACGCTGAATTTTGAAGGGCTCGAGCGCATCACAAAGTTCGCCGCGAACATAGTGCGCGATCTCGCCGGGGGCGGTGACCGTCCGGACTATTTGAAAGTCGAGAAATCCGACCAGGGCGGCAGTCGCGATACCATCCGCGTGTACCTCGGAACCATCCCCGACTACGCCTCGGAGGACGTGAAAGGGGTTTTGCTCACCGGCGTGCGCGGCGGCGGCCCGGCCGACAAGGCAGGGCTAAAGGGGGGCGACGTCATTGTCCATTTCGCCGGCAAGGATATCACCAACATTTACGATTACACCTACGCGCTAGACGCAGTGAAAGTTGGAAAGCCAGTGGGCATTGAAGTGTTGCGCAAGGGCAAACGTGTGAAACTCTCTATCACTCCCGCTGCCCGGAAGTAGCGTTCGTCACATCCCAGTCCCGGGCCAAACCGGCGATGTACTCCGCCGGCAGCCCGAAGTGGGCTGCGCCCTCGAGGATCGTCCGGAGATAGGCCGGCTCCGGTTGGCCAAACTCACGAACGGGATCGATGTACACCAGCGCCTCCACCGGCCCGTCAGTCCGCTGGACGATGAGAGTTTTTTTGAAGTACATGCCCTCGGCAACAGCCTCGTAGTGGTCTAGTTCGGTGATGTGCCCCGGCGTCAGCGACCAGAGCACGCCGTGAGTGGCCGCACCGGGCCGGGCCTCAATCGTGGCGTACGTGCGGGTGTTGATGAGGAATCGCCAGTCGCGCAGTTCCGCCTGGCCAAGCGCCTGGCCGCCGGGGCAGCGCCTGGCCATTTGCTCCGGGCACATGTTCGACCCGTAGGCGAAGTAGATGGTGTTGGCCCCGCCCATCCGGCGCTCAGACCTCGATGACGAGGAGGTCGCTGCCTCGGTGGCCGATGACTTTTACCGGCGTGCCGGCGGCGATCATCTCGCCCTGGGTGATGACGTTGCACAGGGCGTCGCCGAACATCGCCTTGCCGCCGGGGTTCAGCGGCGTGGTGCTTGTGCCGGCTTGGCCAAGGCGCGACTCGACCTCGGCGGCGACGGCAGCCACCGACTCGACCCCGCTGGCGGCGGAGGAGGTGAACGCGGCGAAGAGGGCGGTTTGCGGCAGATACTTGGCCAGCGCCCAGATGATCGGCACCGACAGGGCGAAGGCAATCAGCAGGTCGTGGATCGGCCGGGAGAAGTCCGGCATCACAAAGTCGATGCCCTCGACTTGCGGCACAACGCCACCGCCGCCCTCGCCCTCGCCGGCCGGGAACCACGGCATGTTGGGGTACAGGTCGGTCATGCCCATCACCAGCGCAACGAACATGCAGACCACACCGATCAGGCCGATAAAAATGGTGCCCGGCAGGAGAAACAGTTCCACCGCAACCAGCGCCACCCCCACCACGAAGATGCCGACCCACTCGATGCCGGCCAACCCGGAGACGTAGCCGCCGAAGAAGTACAGCACCAGCGCCGCGATGCCGACCGCGCCGAACACGCCGAAGCCGGCTGTCTTGAACTCGATGTACAGGCCGATGATGCCGATGAGCAGCAGGATCGGAGCGATGGCGTTGATCCATGTGCCCAGTTCCTCCACGCCGAGCGGCGCGACATCGACCCGCTGCGCCCCGTCGTAACCCAGCTCGATGATGAGCGCGTCGATGCTCTCGACCGTGCCGGAGGAGAGCAGTCGCGTCTGGGCCTCGCCGTACTTCGCCTCGGCCTCAAGGTTGGTCAGCGTGAGGATGTCACCCTCTTCGCAGATGATTTTGCCATCGCGCTCGAGTTTTTTGGTCTTGTCCACCATCGCCTCAACCACATCGACGGCGTAGCCGTTTTTCTCGGCTTGAGTTCGGATCTTGGCGCGGATGGCCGAGTTCATTTTCACCTCCATCGTTGAGGGCATTTCGGACACGCCGCCGGTGGGGCTCATCATGATTGGTGCCGCCGCCCCGATGACGCTCTGCGGGGCCATGTAGATTTTCTCCGTGGCCACGGCTATAAACGCCCCGGCGGAGTAGGCATCCTTGTTGACGTAAGTGACGGTCTCGCCCTTGAACTTGCCGATGATGTCAAAAATCTCCTCGGTAATGTCGACTCGGCCGCCGTTGGTCTCCATGTCGAAGATGAGGCAGTCGGCTTCGGCTGCCATCGCCTCTTTCACGCCTCGGCGGATGACGTAGAGGATCGGCGGCATGATGTCTTCGCGCACCGGCACGACGTACACTTTTTTTTGCGCGGCCGCCTGGCCAAGCGGCGCGTCGTCCGGCGCCTCCAGCTCCTGCACTTGGCCAAGCAGAACCGGGGCGGCGGCGAGGGCGAGGGCGGCGATCGGGGTTAGCCAAGTTTTCATGCGCGCAAATTAGCCGCCCCAATCGGCTGCGGCAAGCCCGCCAAGCGAGTCGATCATTGCCAAGGGACGCGCTCCTCAATTAAGGTCTGCCGACGGCGCAGGCCAGTTGCCCCCCGGTGCGAATGCCCGATTTCAAGATTCAGTTCAAGGTTTTTGAAGGCCCCATGGATTTACTGCTTTTTCTCGTGAAAAAGCAGGAGGTGGATATTTACGAGGTGAACATGACCCGCTTGGCCGCGCAGTTCATCGAGTACGTGGAGTTGATGAAGCAACTCGACCTCGAGCAAGCCGGCGAGTTCATCGTCATGGCCTCGACGCTCATGTACATCAAGAGCCGCGAACTGTTGCCGGTGGACGAGCAGGTGGAGGACACCGAGGACGACGATGCCGCTGATCCGCGCTGGGACCTGATCCGCAGTCTGGTGGAGTTCAAGCGGTTCAAGGACGCCTCGGACGACCTGCAAAGGCTGGAAATCGAGCGGGAGAAGGTTTACACACGGCGGCCCGGGAGCATCCCGATCGACCCGCTGCCGATGGGCAACCGGCTCGAGGCCAGTATTTTCGACCTTGTCGGCGCGGTGAACGAGCTGCTCCGGCGGGTCGCCGAGCGCGAGGCCGCCAAGGGCGAAATCGTCGAGGATCGCTGGAGCATCAGCGAGAAGATCGTGGCCATCCGTGAGCGGCTTGGCCAGGCGGGCCGGCTGAAGTTCAGCGAGTTGTTCGACGGGGCGCGCAGCCGCGGCGAGGTGGTGGCCACGTTCCTCGCGCTGCTCGAGCTGGTTCGGCTCAGGCAGTTGATGGCCACGCAGGATGACTCGTTCGGTGAGATTGAAATTGTTGTCGCCCCGGTGGAGCTGCAGCAGATCAAGCCGGAACAACCGGAACCGGAACCGGTGACAACCTGACCACGGTGGAACTGAAACAAATACTGGAGGCGATCGTCTTCTCGGCCCAAAAGCCGATGAGCATCGGTGAACTACGCACACTGCTCCGCGAGACGCCGGAAAAACTCCCCGACGAGCCACAAACCGGGGAGTACGCCAAGGCCACCGCGCGCGCCGTCGAGAAGGCGCTCGAGGAGCTCGCCGTCGAGCACGACGCAGCCGACCGCAGCTACCGCTTGGCCTGCGTCGGCGGCAACTGGCAGTTCGTCACCAAGCCGGACTTCGCGCCTTGGCTGCAGGTGCTCGTTGGGGCCAAGCCGCGTCCGCCCAAACTCTCGCATCCCGCGCTCGAGACGTTGGCCATCATCGCCTACCGGCAGCCGATCACCCGCGCGGAGATCGAGCAGATCCGTGGCGTCGCCGTCGATGGCGTCGTGCAAACGCTCATCGAGCGCGAACTGATCGAGGTTTGCGGCGAAGCCGACGCCCCCGGCCGGCCCCGGCTCTACGGCACCACGCAGTTTTTCCTCGAGCATTTCGGGCTGAAGGGACTGGACGAACTCCCCGCCGCCGACGAGTTGCGGCGCATTCACATCGAGCTCGCCACCGCGCCCGGCGACGATTCGCAGGAGCAACTCCCCCTCGACAACGAGACCGATGAAGCCGACGATGACCCGGACGAGGACGACGATGACGAGAACGACGACGACAAATAACCGCTCATGAGTCTCGAGGAACACCGCAAAGCCATTGATGCCCTCGACAAAAAACTGGTGCGCCTGCTCAACGAGCGCACCGGGCACGCGCTGGCCATCGGCGCGATCAAGCTCGAGGCCGACGAGGAGATTTACGCGCCGCACCGCGAGCGTCTGATTTTCCAGCGCCTGGCCAAGCTCAACGACGGGCCGATCCCGGAGGAGTCAATGCGGGCCATCTACCGCGAGATCATGTCGTGCTCGCTCTCGCTCGAGAAGTCGCTCACGGTTGCCTATCTCGGCCCCGAGGCGACGTACACCCACCAAGCCGCCATTCGCCGGTTCGGCTCGAGCCTGCGCTACACACCGCAGAAAACCATCAAGGACGTCTTCGACGAGGTGCAGAAGGACCGGGCCGACTACGGCGTGGTGCCGATCGAGAACTCCACCGAGGGCGTCGTCACCCACACGCTCGATTTGTTCGTGGACAGCCCGCTCAAGATCGTGGCGCAGATCGTCATACCCATTCAGCACTGCCTCGTCCGCAGCAACCGCCGCACGAAGGTTCGCCGACTCTACTCCCACCCGCAGGCGCTGGCGCAGTGCCGTGTCTGGATGCAGCAAAACCTGCCGTCGGTCGAGGTCATCGAGGCCTCCTCCACCACCCGCGCCGCCGAGAAGGCCGCCGAGGACAAGGCCAGTGCCGCCATTGCCGGGTCGCTGGCCGCCGAGCGCTACAACCTGCAGATCGTCGACCACAACATTCAGGACAACGCCGCGAACGCCACCCGGTTTTTTGTGCTGGGCCGCAAGTGCGGTCCCTCCACGAAAAACGACCGCACCAGCCTCGTCATAGGTATTGAGGACAAAGTCGGCGCACTGCACGAGGTCATGGGGCCGTTCCGCAAATACCGGCTCAACATGACCCGCATCGAGTCGCGCCCCAGCAAGCGCAAGGCGTGGGAGTACCTGTTTTTCATCGACTGCGACGGCCACTACGACGACAAGAAAGTGGCCAACGCCATCGAGGAACTCGAGCGGATCAGCCGCTTCGTGAAAATCCTCGGCTCCTACCCCAACGGGGATTAACCCGGCATGTCCCACCTCAAGCGAGCCCGGGAAGTGTTCGATGTCGAACTCGCCGCTGTGAAGGCGGTGCGCTCGCACCTGACCAAGTCGTTCGACCAAGCGGTCGGGTTGATCGTCGCCGCCTTGGCCAAGCGACAAAAAATCGTCGTCCTCGGCGTCGGCAAGTCCGGCAACATCGGCCGCAAGATCGCCGCCACCTTCACCAGCACCGGCTCGCCCGCCGTGCTGCTCGACACCGTCGATGCCATGCACGGCGACTTGGGCATCCTCAACGACGGCGACATCCTGCTCGCCCTGAGCTACTCTGGCGAGACCGACGAGCTCATCAACCTGCTGCCGGCCATCCGGCGGTTCGCCGTGCAGATCGTCGCCGTGACAGCCGCGCCGCGCTCCACGCTTGGCCAACACGCCGAGGTCGTGCTCAACGTCAAGGTGCCAAAGGAAGCCTGCCCGTTCAACATGGCGCCCACCGCTAGTACCACCGCCTCGCTCGTCATGGGCGACGCGCTCGCCATGGCCGTGCTCGAGGCGCGCGGCTTCAAGAAATCAGAATTTGCGAAGCGCCATCCCAGCGGAGCCATCGGCCGGGCGTTGTTGCTAAAGGTCGCTGACATCATGCGCACCGGATCACGCAACCCGCTCGCCCCGCAGACCGCCGTCGTCCGCGACGCGCTGCTCGTCATGGGCAAGGCCAAGTCCGGCAGCGTCAGCGTCGTGAACAAGTCGGGCAAGCTGGCCGGCGTCTTCACCGACGGCGACCTGCGCCGCCACTTGGCCAAGGGCGACAGTGTGCTCGACCAGCCGTTGGCCAAGGTGATGACCCGCAAACCAATCTACCTCCGCGAAGACGCCCTCGCCGCCGACGCCATCCACATCTTCAACGAGCGAAACATCGACGACCTCATCATCGTCAACGCCAAGCGCGAACCCATCGGCCTCGTCGATTCCCAGGATCTCCCCAAGCTCAAGGCTGTCTGACTTACTTGGCCTCAGCGGGTAGTGAAACGGTGATTCGGTTGCCGGGAGTGCTCCACGAGGCTTCTTTTTTGTCGATGACGAGGGTGCGGGGCATCAGCTCGATCTCGTGGCCCAGCAGGTTCATCGTCACCACGCCGGGCAGGAACATCAAATCCTGGTAGATGCACTCGCCGAAAGGCACCGCGAATGCCCGCTGCTTGAGTTCCTGGCTGCTCTCGGGTGTCCTATCCATTGGTTGCTTGTTGCGGCCGGGATCATCGAACGCCAACTCGCCGCTCGTAAGCCCGTTCGTGTCCGCGCCCTCGAACACCACCCGAAAGCCGTCGATGCCAAGCGCCGGTTGGCGGATCGTCATCGTCGGGCCGCCGGTTGCGGCGGCATCGAAGCTGACCTGCCACGGGCCCTTGCGGTCGCGCAGGTGTTCCATGCCGTAAAACCCGGCGAAGTAAAGCAGCAGCGTGATGGCAAAAAGTCCGCCAAGAAAACGCCATGGAATGTTTGATTGTTCCCGCTCCATCCGTGCCGACCGTTCCGCTAGGCCAAGCCGATGTCAAGCTGCTGATATTTACGGGGCCAGGCTAGTGAACGGCATCCAGGGCAGATTGCGCAGAACGGCGTAAACGACCATCCCAACGACCAGGCCGATTACCAGCCAGGTGTTCGCAAAAAGGGTGTGGTGAGGTCGGGCCTGCGTCGTCGAGCGGATGTAGCGCCCGAAGTCGGTCACGCCCATCGTGAGTAGACAGAGGATGCCGGGGTTGAGCCGAAACGCCTCAAGCACGTTGCCATGCGTCAGCGCAAAAAGCGCCCGGGACGAGCCGCAGCCGGGGCACGAGTAGCCGGTCGCCATGTGAAAGGCGCACTTGGGGAAGAACGCATGCTTCGTGGGATCGAGAAAAAACAGCACCACCGCTCCCGCAATAATAAACATCGCGATACTGCTGATGAGGATGATTTGCTTCGGAGACATCAACGGCGAGACGGGTTCACTGTGATAACATGCCGTACGAAACCAACACTCCGACGACTATGGACAAAAGTAAAAAAAATGACCCGGACAAAATCCCGATCCAGGCATGGGCGGTTCCTTTGATCTCGGGATTTTCCTTCACCCTCCTCAGCCCGATAACGCCCAGGATGATTGCAGGGAAGCAGAGCAGCGGCGGACAGATGATGCAAAACACACCGACGTAATAGGCGATAAGCGCCGGGACGTTCTTGTACGGGATCACCGTCGAGATGCCCCTGTCGCCCTGTGCCGACGCGGGCGCCGGGGCAGGCGGCGGCGCGGCAAAGGCGTCTTGAAACTCCGGCAGCGTGGCCAGCGGCACCCACTCGCCGGAACCGTCCACCTCAACGAGCGACTCGCGGGTGCATCGGTTTTGAGCGATCCAATGTTGCAACTCCTCCGTGCTGACTGGCCCGTACTCGCAGCCGTCCGTTCCCTTGATTTTGTATTGCTGGCTCATGGTTTCAATGTGTCAAATCTCGGTGCGCGGGCCGTTCATCTCAGCCACCACCCCCACCGTCTATAAAATCCACGCCTTGGGAGCGGAGGTGCTCCCTCACTTCGGGGTCATTAAGAAAAACCAGGGTGATGATGCCCAACGTCAGGTTGACCATGTCGCAGTTGATGATGTTGACGATTTGCATGATGGCGATGGTTCTGGCGGAGGCGAAGGCCGGGGCCGGGTTGCTGCCCAGCATCTGGCTGCCCTTCATGATGGCCATGATGCCGAGAACCAGAGAATAAATCCAAGGGATGTAGATAAACATCGTCCCCAAAGCTATGCCGAAGCAGGTCAGGAGCGCCAGAATGCCCCCGACAAGTGTCATGATGCCGATGGCCTGAACTTTTCCGGGAGGACCCTTTCGGGCGGCGGGTGGCATCCCTTCAGGCAGGGCGACGGCCGGGATGGCGGATGTCTGCCAATCGGGCACTTGGCCAAGCGGACGCCATTCCTCGTCGGGCGATTTCCGAACGAGCGAGTTATTGTCCATCCGCTTCTCCCTCACCCACTCTCGAATCTGCTCCGCATCAAGAGGTCCATACTCCGTCTCATCTTTATCGTTAGCCTTGAAATAGTACATTATTTAAGAGACGAAGAAACCATAACGACTGTCAGTCGCCGGTCAACTCCGCTAGTTTGCTGTTGGCCAAGCCGTCGTCGATGACCGACGCGGCCAGATCCCATCCCTCGATCGCCGACTTGGTCCTGGCCGCGACGAAGAGCGCGTGAGCGGCGTTGAGCAAAACGGCATCCCGTCGCGGGCCGCGATCGTCGCCGGCGAGGATCGCGCGGATCGTCGCCGCGTTTTCCCCGGCGTCGCCGCCCTTGAGATCGTCGAGCGTCGCCGGTTGCAGCGGGAACAAACTTGGCTCGTCGCGGCTCACGCTGAAACCGCGATCCTGATAAAACTCCGCGATGGTGTTTTCGCCGAGTGTCGAGAGTTCGTCCATCGCGCTGTCGCCGACCTGGCCGTTGACGACCATGCCGCGCCGGATGCCGAGCGACTGCAGCACGCGCGCGATCGGCTCGCACAGTTCGCCCGTGGGCACGCCGATGAGTTGCGACGTCGGCCGCGCCGGATTGAGCAGCGGGCCGAGGAAATTGAACACCGTCCGCTGGCCGCGCTCGGCGCACAGCTTGCGCGCCGGCATGATGTGCCTGAACGCCGGGTGATAACCCGGCGCGAACAGGAACGCGAAGCCGTGATCACGCAAACTCGCCGCGACCTGTTCCGGCGTGAGATCGGTCGGGATGCCCAGCTCAGCCAGCACGTCGGCGCTGCCGGACTTGGAGGTGATCGCGCGGTTGCCGTGCTTGGCCACCGTCACGCCGGCCGCCGCGGCGACGAGCGCGACGGTTGTGGAGATGTTGAACGTGCCCAGCTTGTCGCCGCCGGTGCCGCAGACATCGAGCATCTCGCGGCCGCGCGTCTCGTCATCGAGCGGCACGGGCAGCGCCTTGTCGCGCAGCTCGCTCGCGAACACCGCAATCTCTCCCGGTGTCTCGCCCTTGTCCGCCAGCGCCGTCAAAAAATCGGCCTTAGCCTCAGGAGAGACGGCCTCATCGGTCAGGCAGCCAATGGCATCGCGCACCTGTTCATCGGTCAGCGCTGTGCTGTCGGCCAATTGTTTGGTCAGGGTGTCCAACATGCCGGGGACAATAATCGCGCCACCGTCGCTTGGCCAAGCGCGGATTGCCCGTTGGTTGCACTTTGGCCGGAGTCGTGGGATGCTTGGCGAAGCTTGACGATGGGCAAACAAAAGATCGTGATCCCGGGCGGCGGCGGCTTCATCGGCCGGCATGTCACCCGGCATTTTGCGGCCAAGGGCTGGGATGTGGTGGTGCTCTCCCGGCAACATCATGAGCACCGGGAGGGCGTTCGCTTCGTTTGGTGGGACGGTGCCAACCTCGACGCGTGGGCCGATGAACTCGACGGCGCGGCGGCCGTCATCAATCTCGCCGGCCGCACGGTCAACTGCCGGTACGGCAAAAAAAACCGGCGGCAGATTTACAAGTCGCGCGAGTCCTCCACCGAGGTGATCGGCGAGGCGATCGCGGAGTGTGCCGCGCCGCCGCCGGTGTGGTTCAACGCCAGCTCGGCGACGATTTACCGGCACGCGCTCGACCGCGACATGGACGAGGCCACCGGCGAGATCGATCCCGTGCCGGAAGGCGGTCCGGGGAACAAGTGGGAGTTCTCCGTCGACGTGGTGAACCGCTGGGAGCGGGCGCTGTTCAACGCGGCAACGCCGGACACGCGCCGCATTGCGATGCGCCTGTCGATGGTGTTCGGCACCGGCGCGGGCGGGGTGTTCGAGGCGTTTCACAACATCACCCGGTTCGGGCTTGGCGGCACGCAGGGGCCGGGCACGCAGTACGTCAGTTGGCTGCACGTGGACGATTTTTTGCGGATGCTCGACTGGTGCCTCGATCACGGGGAACTCAGCGGGCCGATCAACATGTGCTCGCCCAACCCGATGCCGAACCGCGAGTTCATGCGGGCGTTCCGCGAGGCGTGCGGCGTGAAGTACGGCCTGCCAGCGTCGGCGTGGATGCTCGGGATCGGCGCATTCTTCATGCGGACCGAGACGGAGTTGCTGCTGAAAAGCCGCCGAGTGGTGCCGGGCAGGTTGCTCGAGTCCGGCTTTGAGTTCAACCACCCCACCTGGCCGGAGGCCGCAAAAGAAATCGAACGTTCCTGGCGCGCCTGAGCGCGGCCGCTACTCCTTGGTGATGACCTCGTCGAGGTTCAGGATGAGGCTGGTGATGCCGGTCAGCGCGGCAACCTGCGCGCCGTCGAGCGCTTGATCCGGCTTGGCTTCGCCGATGGATAACAACTCCTTCACCGACTCCGGATTGCCGGCGTAATGCGTTTGCAGCTTGGCCAGGCGCCTGGCCAGAAGGTCGATTTCAGCGCGCCTGGCCGGCCGGCCGGTGGCGATCGCCAGCGCCTGGGCAAGTCGGTCGGCGTCACTGCCCGGTTGCCGCAGTAGTTGCTCGGCGAAGCAGCGGGCGGCCTCGACGTAGGTGGTGTCGTTGAGCAGGTTGAGCGCGTGCATCGGGGTGTTGGTGCGGCTGGGGCGCACGGTGCAGACGCGCCGCGCCGGGTTGTCAAAAAACATCGCCGGCTTCACCGAGCGCCGCCAAAACGTGTAGAGGCTGCGCCGGTAGAGCGCCTCGCCGCCGGAGCGCTTGTAGACGATTTTCCCGAAACTGAAGTCGGCCCAGACACCGGGCGGCTGGTACGGCTTGACCGGCGGGCCGCCCGTTCGCTCCACCAGCAACCCGGCGAGTGCGAGTGCCTGGTCGCGAATGGTTTGCGCGCTCATGCGAAGGCGCGTGCCTCGGGCGATGAGCCGGTTTTGCGGGTCGCGCTCGAGCAACTCCGGCGTCACGGCGGAGGCCTGCCGGTACGTCGCGCTGGTGACGATGAGGCGGTGGAGGTGCTTCACGTTCCAGCCGGACTGCACGAACTCGGTCGCAAGCCAGTCGAGCAGCCGGGGGTGTTCCGGCCGTTCGCCCTGCACGCCGAAGTCCTCGGTGGTCTTGACAAGGCCGATGCCGAAGAAATGTTGCCAGTAACGGTTCACGGTCACGCGGGCGGTGAGCGGGTGATTGGGATCGGTCAGCCAACGGGCGAGGTCGAGCCGGTTGGCGCGCCCGCGCTTGGCCAAGCCGGGGAGGCTGGCCGGGACGCCGGGCTGGATGGACTGGCTCTTGTCCGGCTGATCGTAAACGCCGCGCACGAGCAGGAAGGTGTCGCGCGGCTTGGCCGAGTCGCGCATGACCATGGTGCTGCCCAGCGAGTCGTTGAGTTTTTTGATCGCCGCGCGGGTGGTTTCCCCGCCGCGTCTGGCCGCGATGAAGTCCGGCATGAGTGAACGATGATGCCGGGCGAGCGAGTCGCGCTGCTTGGCCAGGCGCTTGGCCGGGGGCGTGCTGAGAATGTGAACGATCTCCCCCGGCAGCCCGTCGCGCATCTCGATCGACGGCTCGAGCGCGGCAGTGACCGAGACGCGGAAGCGCCCGAGCAGATGCTTCTTCGCATCGTGCTTATGCCGGAGCCGCAACGTGAATCGAGTGCCTTCGCCGGCCGGCCAGGTTTCTTTCAAGCGAAACACGGCCTTGCGTGGCTGGTTGTAATCTAAGTCCTTTTTCCAGATGCCCCAGCCGGACTTGGGATCGCCATCGATCGCGCCGGTCACCGGCAGGCCGTCCTGGTTGAACTCCGCAACAGCGCTGGCGAACGGCAGTGGCTCGAGTATACCCGGCCGGCCCCTGGTGCTGACGCGCACAAAAAACCGGATCGACGTCTGCGCGTTGGGCACCTCCTCAAGCGCGCCGGTGTCCGGTCCGACGGTGGCCCTGAATCGGGTGTAGCCCTCCGGCAGCACGAAGACGACGCGCGACTTGGCGTGGGTTCCGATGCCCCACTTGAGCGGTCGGCCGTCGATGCGCTGCGGCTCACCCTTCGCGTTGCGATCCTTTAGGACTTCGCGGTAGTCGGTCGTCGCGGAGTGCCAGTCGAGGTCGGTCAACTTGAGGGTGCCGTCGGGGCCTTCTAGAATCGGTTCGCCCCAGTTGGCCCAGTCGGAGGAGATGCCGTTGTCGCCGTCGCCGACGTCGAGCACGAGCAGTCGTTGGCCGGTGATGTCAATGTCGA
>Ga0208879_1001693_pt1 | contig 20423 bp, 19 predicted proteins | sample Knorr_S15_td_Bot_FD_185605 | JGI IMG/M metagenome (GOLD analysis project Ga0208879, IMG submission 185605) | Marine microbial communities from Southern Atlantic Ocean transect - Knorr_S15_td_Bottom_ad_5009_LV_A (SPAdes) (version 2) | ecosystem: Environmental > Aquatic > Marine > Oceanic | place... | reverse complement strand
CCGAGGCCAACGCTCGCGGCATCGAAGCGGGCGCGTCGATCACTCTAGGGGCGTTCTTCGCCACAGCGAATCTCACGTGGCTGGATACCGAGGTCGTCGACTCGGGCTTCGATGAAGGACCCAGTGCAAGCTTCGTGGTCGGGGAACGGCTCCTGCGGCGCCCCAAGAACGTCCTCGGCGGATCCGTCCGCTACTCCGTCGATCAGCGCGCGAGCGTCAGCGCCACGATGCTGCGGGTCGGTGACCGCACCGATCGTGACTTCAGCGCCTACCCGGCAGATCCGGTAACGCTCGACGCCTACAGCCTCTTGAGCGTGGGTGGGCGACTCACCCTCGTCGCGCCCGCGTCGGGCCGCCCCGGCTTCGACGTGACGATCCGCGGAGAGAACCTCCTCGGATCGTCGTACCAGGAGGTCTTCGGCTTCTCGGCTCCCGGCCGCGGGCTCTACGCAGGAGGGCGGATTACATTCGGCGCGGGGTGATCGCCGCGTTGCGGGAGTAACGAACGTAGGAGCGGGCAAAATGACGGACACCAAAAGCGATGCCGAAGCGCCGCGGATCGTAACGCTGATCGCCAGCGCTACCGAAATCGTCTCTGCGCTTGGGATGGCGCCCCACCTCGTGGGCATCTCGCACGAGTGCGACTACCCGCCCGAGGTCCTGGCTCTACCTCGCCTCTCCGCCCCGAAGGTAGATCCCGAACTCTCGAGCCTGGACATCGACCGAGGGGTTCGTGAGATCGTCCGCGATGGACTGAGCGTGTACAGCGTCGATGTGGCCGGGCTCGAGCGACTCAGGCCCGATGTGATCGTGACACAGGATCACTGCGAGGTGTGTGCCGTGTCGCTCTCGGACGTCGAGGAGGCTCTTTGCTCGCTGGATCTTCCGGACACGCGTGTCTACTCGCTTCACCCGGGAGAGCTGGGTGACGTGAGGACCGACATGCTCACGGTCGCGACGGGACTCGGGATCGAGCAGCGTGGTCGAGATCTCGTGGCCGATTTCGATGGCCGGCTGGATGCCGTTCGGGCGAGATCGGCCCAGGCCGTGAAGGAAGTCCGCATCGCGCTGCTCGAGTGGTTGGCGCCGCCCATGGTGGCCGGTGGTTGGATGCCGGAGCTGGCGCGGATTGCAGGCGCGAGTCCGGTCATCGTAGAGTCGGCTCATCGGTTCGCTGAGGTGACGTGGTCAGATGTCGCAGCCGCGGACCCCGATCTCGTCGTCGTTCTGCCCTGTGGCTTCGACGTGCCACGATCGATTCTCGAGTTGGAGGACCCTGAAGTGCGCGCCGGAATGCAATCGATCCGAGCCGTGAGAGACGGGAAAGGCTACGTATTGGACGGAAACGCCTACTTCAATCGGCCCGGGCCGCGACTCGCGGACAGCGTCGAGCTCCTGGCGGCGGTTGTCCATCCGGAGCTTTTCCCGGACCACGTAGAGCGGTACCGAAGCTCGATCGTCCAATGGCCATGAGAGATGGCCAGGCGTTTTGATTGACGCATCCAGCGGGCCCGCACACTATCCGGGCCACCACAACTTTGTTGCTCATTCCGTGAGATCGATATGAGGCTCCTGACGTCCGCGACCTTGCTCGCATCACTCGCCTTCGGCGCCGCCCCGGCGGAATCGATGGTGCTGACCGATGCGCCGGCTGTCCTGACCGCTCCGCAACAGCGCCCGGGAGGTCGAGGCCGAGGTGGTGGCGGCGGTGACGATGAAGAGGAAACCTCAGGCCCGCAGCCCTACGACTCAGTCGTCACCGCGGACGCCGAGACGCGCACGGGCATGTTCACGACGCACAAGATCGGTGATCGGCTTCTCTTCGAGATCCCGCAGGCGATGTTGGGTCAGGACCAGCTCCTGGTCATCGAGATCGCTGAGACCGCGCTCGGCATCGGGTACGGTGGGCAGTCGATCGCCAACGATGTGTATCGATGGGAGCAGCAGGGAGATCGAGTCTTGCTGCGGGCCATCTCGTACGACGCAGTGGCCGATGGATCCACGGCCGAAGCGAGCGCGGTCAATAACGCGAACGTGGCCCCGATCGTCGCGGTCTTCGACATAGAGGCGTACGGTGAGGACCAGTCGATGGTCATCGACGTGACTGAGACGTTCACGGACCCACCGCCCGAGCTCGGCCTGCGCGAGCGCGTTCCAGGGAGCATCGACGACGACCGCACCTGGATCGATCGTGCGGTGCCTTACCCGGACAACGTCAACGTGTACTCGACGCTCACGTTCCAGAACAATGACGCAGGAGGTCGAGGTGCCCGTGGTGGGGGCGGCGGCCGTGGCGGGCGTGGGGGCGGAAACAACAACCCGTCCAACACGGTGGTGGTCAGCTGGTCTTTCCATCACCTGCCTGATGTGCCGATGCAGGGACGTCTGTGCGACAACCGCGTCGGATACTTCTCCGCCCGCTTCACCGACTTCACGGATGAAGGCAACCAGGTGAAGGAGACCTGCTACATCACGCGATACCGGCTCGAGAAGCAGAACCCGGGCGCGGCGATGTCGGATCCGGTGAAGCCGATCATCTACTACATCGACCCGGCGACGCCCGAGCAGTGGGTGCCGTACTTCAAGCAGGGCATCGAGGACTGGCAGGCAGCCTTCGAGGCGGCCGGCTTCAGCAACGCGATCCTCGGGTTGGACGCGCCGGACGATCCCGACTGGTCTCCGGAGGACGCGCGCTATTCGGTCATCCGTTGGCTTCCTTCGACGACCGAAAACGCCTCGGGACCACACGTGCACGATCCCCGCTCCGGCGAGATTCTGAGCGCGCACATCCAGTTCTACCAGAACGTGCAGCGCCTACAGCTCACGTGGTACTTCACGCAGACGGCTGCGGTCGACCCTCGCGCTCGGTCGTTTCCGTTCGACGACGATCTGATGGGTGAGCTACTGCGGTTCGTCGTGGCACACGAGGTCGGACACACGCTCGGATTCCAGCACAACATGAAGGCGAGCGCGATGTACCCGACGGACTCGCTGCGCAGTGAGAGCTTCCTGCGCGAGTGGGGCCACACGCCGACGATCATGGACTACGCACGATTCAACTACCTCATACAGCCGGAAGACAACATTCCGGTCGACCTTCTGATTCCCAAAGTCGGGGTGTACGACGAGTGGGCCACGAGGTGGGGTTACTCAGAGTTGAACGCCGACTCGCCCGAAGCAGAGCGCGAGATCCTGGACGAATGGGCTCGCGAACAGGACGACGCGCCGTGGCTGAGGTTCACGACACCCGACGATGCGGGCAGCGACCCGGCGGATCAAACCGAAGCGGTTGGCGACGCAAACCCCGTGTTGGCAACGACCTGGGGCATCGCCAATCTAGAGCGTGCGATGGCGTACCTCATCGACGCAACTGTGAAACCCACCGAGGGCTACGACGACCTGGAGACGCTGTATGGCCGCATGGTCGGACAGTGGCGTACCGAGCTGACCCACGTCGCCCGCCTCATCGGCGGAGCCGACACGCAGGAGCGGTACGGCAGTCAGCCGGGGGCGCGCTTCACGCCCGTCAGTCGCGCCCGCCAGAAGGAGGCGATCGCTTTTCTGAATGAGAAGGCGTTCCAAACCCCGGACTTCCTGCTCGTGGACAGCATCGTGCGTCGCATCGAGCCCGTGGGCTCGATCGAGCGGGTGACGGCGGCCCAATATGCCGTCCTGAATCAGGCGATCCAGAACGCACGCCTGATCCGGTTGAGCGAGTACGAACACACGCTCGGGCCGGAAAACTCCTACTCGATTCTAGAGCTCTTCGAGGACGTGCGCGACGGCGTATTCACCGAGCTCGAAGATGCCTCGGAGATCGACGTGTTCAGGCGCTCATTGCAGCGGCGTTACGTCGAGCTCATGAGCAGCAAGATCAACCCGGATCCGCCTGCGGCAGGTGGTGGCCGGGGTGGCCTCGGTGGTCGTGGCGGCGCTCCTTCGCTCGACCCCGAGCTATCGGACATCTTCCCGGCAGTCCGGGCTCACCTGGCCGAGCTCGACGACATGATCGAGGCGGTGATTCCGCTCACATCGGACATGCAGAAGGCCCACCTCGAGGATCTGCGCTTCAGGATCTCCGAGGCGCTCAAGGGCCGTACCGTCACGGCAGGGCCGCCGATCGCCTAGATACGTGGGTGGTCTCAGCGACACGCGCCCCGCGATCGTGGTCCGATCGCGGGGCGCTGCGCGTCTGGGCCCGCAGACCATCGCCCTCAGTGGCCGCAAGAGCGCGTGGTCCAGCGACAAGCGGTCTAAACCCGCCTAAGACCCTTCCGCGGTGAGTACGCCCTCGAGTTCCCTCGCCGACGGTCGGGCCAGTGAACCGGGCTCACCGCTCTCGTTCGTGCTTTCGGCCGCGATGGTGACCCGCAAGGCCTTAAGCCCGGAGATGCCCGGGAGGTCCTCGAGGTCCAGCGCCTCCACACCCTGCGTGAGGAAGCCCTTGTTCTGCAGGAAGTCGATGTATCGCCTGTACTCGGCGCCCTCTGCGGCCGTCGAATACACGATGGCGAGCTTGCCGGGCTGCGTAATGCGGTCCTGAGTCCCCTCACAAGGGCCTTGTCGATCCTCTTCTTGACGATCTCGTAGCGGATGTCGTACGCCCCGTCCACGTCGAACTTCTTCTCGTCGATCCGGAACCGAATCGACAGCGGCTGATGCTGCACGAGGATCAGGTGGGTCGCCTCGAGAGGCACGGGAAGGTCGCCCTTGATGCGAGCGAGCTCCCACTCGACCCGGACCGTGGTCATGAGCTGCCAGATCCGCAGATTCCGCAGATAGAGCTCGTCGAAGACTCCATCCTGATGAAGCGAAGCATCCACGTAGATGCTGTGGTCGACACCGTCGGTCCTGAACTTCTCGAAGAAGTGGGGGAACAGGGCCTGAGCGCGCTCCTCCTCGGCATCCAGAATCATCGAGGTCGCGTCATTTCCTCTTCGCCGATCTCGCCGGGTCGACTGGGATCGCGGAGCGCTTGGGGGATCAAACGTACAGCCGCTTCATCGGAGACTGCTACCGCGACATGTCGGAAGCGATCCTCGCGTGGAAGGGGCAGGTCTATCAGTACGTCGGGGACGAGATCGTCGTGAGTTGGCCGTTTGAAGACGGTACGCGCGAGGCAGCGTGCGTACAGTGCTTCTTCGGCATGCGCACGCTCCTAGCCGAACGGCGGGAGCGGTATCAGAGCATCTACGACTGCGCGCCGACTTTCCGCGCGGGAATCCACGGGGGCCCCATCGTCACGACCTCGGTCGGGTTGGCGAAGATGGAGCTCGCTTTTCACGGGGATACGCTGAACGCGACCGCCCGCATCCAAGCTCTGTGCAAAGAGCACCGTGAAGAGTGCCTGGTGTCGGCTCCCCTCATGGAGCGTCTTCGCCTCCCGGACTCGTTAAGGAAACGCTCGATTGGCGCCCTGGAGCTGGCTGGCAGGCAAGAGACCCTCGAGGTGTTCGCGGTGCGTGAAGCGGACGCCGATTAGTTGGTCGACTCCAGCGGTCGCTGCAGCTCCTTCCGCATCTCCTGGTGGATCTCACGAGTGGCCTGAGACGTCGAGGTCAGCGCCGCGTGCCCACTACCACTTGGCGCTCACTGCGAATGAGACCCCACACGGTCGACTCGTCCGCCGGATCGAAGACCCACGCCTGCCCATGCATCGGGGCTGGAATCGTCTCTACCCAACGCAGGACCGAGCCCATCTCGGGCACCTCCAGGACGTACACGTCGGGCTCGTCGTGGCCGGTCACATACAACCGGCCATCCGAGCCCCAGTTCCCACCGGACAGACTATTCGGTGTGAGCAGGTCGATGAGGGCGACCGGGTAAGCGTAGCCGGCCTGACGGTTCCAATCCGGATCGAAGCGGATCAACGACGTCCACTCGGAGCCCTTTCCGGGCGTGCCGCTCGACTTGCTATAGTGAGCGAAGTTGAGCCACCAGGAACCGTCCCTGGGTATCGCCCAAGTGAGAGACCCCTCGTACACACCGAAGCTGATCGACTCGACGTGCTCGAGCGTGCCGGCATCCCAGATCTCGATCGAGCTCAACATCGGGACGCCCGGATAGTTGGAATGACCACAGATCAGGCGCGCCTCAATCACCAGGCAGCTGTTCAGGTGGATGACCGGGCCATTCAGTTCACCCCGCCACTGCCCTACCCGGGCGCCTGTCTCGCGCTCGTACTTGGCGATCCAGAAGTTGCCGATCGCGTAGAAGTGCTCGGAGTCGACCGCGACGCCCTGGCTGGCCTCGGGGGCATCGTACCTGCGTACCTCGATGAACGGCCGATCGGAGGTGGGTGGCACGTCGAGCCTTCGTCCATGCGGAGCGCGCGCCACGGTGTCGCTCTGCGGCCGTACCAGCTCACCCGACGTCTGTGCCGCTACTCCGACAGGAAGGCATGCGACGCAAACGACGATCCCGAAGACCTTCCGGGTCACGCGTCGCTCCTAGCTTCCGACCTTTCGCCAGGTCAGCGTACCGGTCGTTCGCCCCTCGGCGTTCTTCAGCGACAGCTTGAGCAGCCCGTCGTCGGTGAACTCGTAGTAACGGACGTTGTCGACGCCCGGCCAGCTGGATCGGGTCGGTGACCCCTCGACGTGGTGGACGACGATCCCGTTGGGCACGTCCCAGCTCACGGAGCCCCAGTACGCGAAGCCAGCCTGCACGTTTTCGCCCGCCGCCCGTCCGCGCTCCGGCAAGTTCGTGGGCATTCCAATCGCCGACATATTGTCGTGCTCGTCGTACATGATGCGTCCGATGTAGTTCATGTCGACGGTTTCTCCGTTCGCGCGGAACGACTCGTAGACCACGAGCTCGTAGTGTCCGACGAACTGTGCCTTTACGGCTGCCAGGGTGGCCCCGCTCTGGGCCGCCGCCGGAGCTGGGGTTCCGAGCACGAGTGCCAGCAACACGGTCGATAGCAGGTAGGTTCGAGCCTTCACAGTCGGTCCTCCGTTCGGGTCGGGTCTGGTGCAACGTCCGTGTCAGAGGCGCAGCGTGCAACCTCGTTGGACCGTCCCCTAACGCGCCCGCCCGGCGCGGAATTCCGCCGGGAGCGGCAGCTCAACGATCTGGATCAGGATCGCGAGCGCGTCGAGCGCGGTGATGGTGCCATCGAACGACTCCGGCACGAGGGCATCGCATCGGCGGCGATCGCGTGGTTCGAGGCGCATCCGGTTCGATAGCGTCAGTATCGGATTCCCGACCGGTCCAGTATATCATCCGCGAGCCCATCGTCCTGGCACCGGTACATCGAGGAGCAACCATGAAGCGCTATCTCACGATTCCTCTCGTCGCTCTCAGCGTGCTCGTTGCGGACTCGGGCCTGCTCGAGGCACAGGGCCGGGGCCGGGGCAACCAGCCGCCGAGCATCCGTCAGCTCGCCTCGGTCAATCGAGCCGGGGACGTCCTTGGCACCGTGGGTCCGCGCATGAACTCGATCCTCGACCCGTCGATCTCGCCCGATGGCGCCCAGGTCGCCGTCCGAGGGCGAGAGGTCCAGGGCGAAACGGACCACCTCTACGTCCTCGAGGGCGAAACTGCGACGCGCCTCACAACCAACGAAGGTTTCGAGCGCCACATGATCTGGTCGCCCGACGGATCCCGGATCGCCTATTCGATCCAGGAACAAGGGCAAGGGAACGTGTCGAACCTCTACGTCCGAGCCGGCGATGGCTCCGGAGGGGACCGCCCGATCATCGAGAGCGAAGGCATGCACAAGTGGTACCCGTCGTGGACACCGGACGCGTCGATGGTGGTTTTCCATACCAATAACCCCGATACACAGGCTCGCGACCTCTGGTATGTGAACGTTGCGACCGGCGAGACGGGCGTGCTCGTCGACGACGACGGGATACAGGCGTTGGCGCGACTGTCTCGTGATGGCCGCTTCGTGGCGTACCAGTCCGATCAGACCGGAGAAACGGAGATCTTCGTCACCACGTTCCCGGAGTCGGAGGCGAGGTGGCAGGTGTCGACGAACGGCGGCACGTGGCCCAAGTGGAGCAACGACGAGCTCTTCTACTGGCAGGGCAACTCGCTGATGGCTGTCAGCTTCACGTCCGACGGTGGTTTCGAGGCCGGAACGCCGCGCGAGCTGTTCACCGGGGAGCAGGTCGGCATGGGCGCCGACAACACGATGTCATCCTACAATCCCGAGTACGACGTCAACGCGGCCGGCACACGGTTCGTTGTGACGCAGAGGTTGGAGAGCCGCTGACGCCTCGGGAGCCTGCTCCCCTACTCCGTCGGACCACTCGCCTGATCGCGTCCCGCACGTAGGGGCGCCACGGCCCGGTCGATGATCGATAGCACCGTGGAGATCAGGAGCGCGTAGCTGATCGAACCGACCAACATGGCCCACAGGTCGGCACTCCCGGGCACGATACCGAGGCGTGACACCGCGATCACGCCGAGCGGCACGAAGTACAGGATGCCGTTCCACCTGCCCAGTACGCTCATGCGGAGCTGCTTGTCGCGGTGGAGCCAGTAGGAATCCATCACGTACTGTGAGAACGCCACAACGATGAGCATCGGTAGCGCGGCGGGAACCTCCCCACCTGCCGCGGCCCCCGCGAGCCCGCACGTGACGAATAGAAAGTCGGTCGAGTGGTCGAACAGCTGGCCCCGAGGTGATGCGGAGTCGGTGCGGCGAGCGACGATCCCGTCGAAGTAGTCCGTCGCGATCGCAACCACGATGCACAGCAGCAGCCAACCTGCTGGGAGCGCGTCCGATCGTGCGAGCCCGACCGCTACCGGCGCGACAAGCAGCAGCCTGAGGCCGGTGAGCAGGTGGGCCACTAGGGTTCGAACATGTCGCGCTGCGCACGTCGCAAGAACAGAAGCCCGATCGTGGCGTTGAACAGGATGAAGAAGTTGTGCTGCACGAACCCGAAGGCCGCCACCTGCCCCTCGTTGCCGGGAAAGAGGATGACCCACGAAGTGATCGCGGCGGCGCGCATCGGCGTCGGTATCGCGGCCGCGAAGAAGATCACGGGCAGATACCCGAGCATCGAGCCGAGAGACGCGTCGACCCCGAATAGCTGGAGGGCGACGGTATACACGACGACCGCCGAAAGCAGGGCCGGCGAGCGCAACAGAAAGAACAGTCCGTAGTGTCGGGGCTTTGCCAACCTGAACGCGTGCAGGACCGGCTTCTCTCTCAGCTGGCTGTCGGGCAGGATGCTGCCACGGAAATACAGGATCCACAGGGTGATGAAGACCCCCGCACCGACAGCTATCACGGGTATCAATCCAAAGATCTGGGGCAGCGACTCCCTGCTGACGAAGTACCCGATCGTCGCCCAGATCAGCAGATAGAAGATCTCGCAGAACATGATGAAGAGCATGACCGACCCAACCTCCCACCCCGGTACCTCATCTCGCTTGTTGAGGTAGTAGGCCATCGCTCCTTTGCCGACTTGCTCATTGATGATCGAGATGATGTAGGCGCTGGCCCGGATCGGAAGAATGGCCCCGTAGGGGATGTCCTTCACGAACCAGGCTAGCGCGCGAGTCACGACGAGCGTGTCGATCGCCAGATACGCGCATGAATACGTCATCATCAACAACAGCCACGGTATCCAGGCTACGTCCGCGAAGACTCGAGACATGTAGCCCAGGAGGTCCAGCCCCTCGCGCGTGGCCGCACCGTTCAGGCGATAGTACAGATACGCGAAGCACAGCGCGGTGATGCCGAAGAGAACCGCACGCTGCCCGGCGCTCGTCCTCGGGCGCATGGTCCCTTGGCCTTCGACGCTCTCGGTCATGGTGCTCCTGCACGGTCGAGCAAGATCTTCTCCAGCGTCGTGGACAGGGGAGTCAATCCGACGCCCAGCTCGGCGGCCGCATTCGTGCGCACATCTTCGTCCGCGGTGATCACATCGATGACCGTGGGCGAGATGCCCCCCCCCCTCACACGGTGCGTGATCGCAGCACTTACCTTGGCCATCCAGACGGGCATGGTCCCGATGATGAGCTCCTGGCCCATCATGTCCGCAGCGCGTGCAACCAGGTCGCGATAACGAACGGTCTCCGGTCCGAACAGCTCGTGGATGATGGCTCCTTCTGATGGAGTCGAACAAACGTGGAGAATCGCCAGGCTCAGGTCGTCCAGATCGAGTGGGCGCATTGAATAGTGCCCACCAGCGAGTAGCCTCGCCCTGCCGAGCTGGGCGGTGCGTACGAGAGCGGCCGCGGCCGCCGTGCCCCGCCCGAGCAGCATCGGTGTGCGGATGATCGTGGAGGGTACGCCCGAGCTCCTGACAGCGCTCTCAGCTTCACCCTTCGAACGAAGGTATCGGTTGCGCGAGTCTGTGCTCGCTCCGATCACGCTGACCAGAACGATGTGCCGGACTCCTGCGTCCTGCGCAGCGGCGACCACGACAGCCGTCGACGCGACGTTGGCGCTCTCGTACCTCGCTGTGGCGCTCTCGATCAGGATGCCCGCGAGATGGACGACACACGATGCACCCTGGAGCACCTGAGTGAGCTCGCCTACATCGCCAAATGAGATGATGCGGGGTGTGATCGAGGAGGAGCTGGGCAGCGCTGCCGCCGCGCGTTCGGAGCGCACCACGGCCGTAGCCGTGAGATCGCCCCGCTCTGCGACGTGGGCCAACAGATTCCGACCCACACCCCCGTTTGCCCCTGTGACCGCGATGGTCATCGACGAGAGACGCGCTCCGCGATGCCCGCCAGCTCCGCCCGCGTCACGATGATCTCAACTGCGCCGAGTCGGGCGTCAGCGGGATTCTACGCGGAACGACCACCAGTGATCTGGGCGCGGCGTGCCAAGGGGAACCGCGGGGTTGAGGGGCGGCGCAGCATGAACCTGTAGTTTTTTCACCCTCGCCACCCAAACGCGGTCGAGCTCGTTCGAGTCCATCACCCGTGTGAGCGTCACCGGGTAGACGGTTCCGTCCAGCCGTATCCTCGCGCGCCCGTTTTCGAGCACCGCACCAGACCAGTTCTTTCGGGTGCACACGGAACAGCTCAGGTACAGATCTCCCGCAGGCGTCGCCATGCAGTTGAGGTTGATCGAGTAGGGGATGAGGCCGTCTCGAATCTGGATCTGACACAACGGAATGTCGTTCGCGAACGACCAATCGGACATCTCCCCCTCTGGCGTCGCGCCGAACAGGTAACCTCCAGGCGTTCGATCACACGGGCAGGTGTAGGACCAGCCCACGAATCCTGTGACCAACAAGATCGGGATCGTGATCGCGGCGATCTTCGCGATTTTCATTGCGAGCGACTTCATTTTCGATTCGGCCATGTAAGTCCCCTTGTCGATGCGTCGTCATTCTCGTCATCGACCAGGCGACAGGCAACATCCAGCGGCGCAATGGTTGACCCAGCATGGTGGGGTCCAACGCAGATACACCCTTGTCACCAGCGATTTCAGCTACACTTTGTATTTTAAAGTACTCTTCACCGGAGTGAAGTCATCTACTTGGACCTACTGTTCATCCTCCTGTTCTTCGTCACGGTCTTCACTCTCCTGGCCGCGCTGATCAGTGCAATCCGAGGCCGTCGGGCCCGAGCGCTGAAGCGGCTTCGGACGCTCGGTATCACCTTGGGCACGTACATGGTTGTGGTCGCAGTGACCTCACTGATCTCCGAACGACAGGTCATGGCGATGGATGAGGCTGACTGTTCGGACGACTGGTGCGTTGCGGTGACGGCCATTACGCCCACGTCCATTGGTGACGACGACGTCTACGAGGTCCGGTTCCGCATCTTCAGCCGGGCCGTGCGCATCACCCAGTCCAAACGCTTCGTCGTGAGCTACATGCTCGGTGGCGACGGGAACCGCTACGACGCACAGCCTAGTCAGGGAGAGCGAGGGTTCGACACCGAATTGGGCCCGGGCGAGGTCGTCGTCACCCCCCGCTTCTTTCGCGTCCCGAGTGGCGTTACCGGGCTCGGTGTCGTCGTGGGGCGCGAAGGTGGACTCCGGTTCCCGCGCTGCTGCATCATCGGCCTCGGGCCGTTCTTCAAGCCGCCGATCTGGTATCCGTCGTGACGCCCCAACAAGCGGCCTAGAGTGGCGCCGCAATACGCGCTGCCCTACCCACTCCGATCGCAGGCGGCATTGGCGACATCCTAGGCACGATCGCTAGACTGAGCCTTCGCCGGACGCATACGCGCGAACCGCCTCGCGGCTCGATCGCGGGCTCTCGGCGGAAGCGAACTCACGCTCAGGGTGCAAGTGATATGAACAGATCGATCTCGGGCCTCGCTCTCGCGGCTGTGCTGCTCCTCCTCCCGTCCGCGATGCGCGCGCAGGAACCGGTCTATTGGGATGTGGTCGACCTGATTCGGAGCGAGGGGTTCGACAACTCTCAGGTCATGGACAACGCCGGCTATCTGGCGGATGTGATCGGTCCGCGCCTGACCGGGTCGCCCAACTTGCGCCAGGCCCAGGAGTGGGCGCTGGCCCGCATGGCGGAGTTCGGCTTGTCCGGAGCCCACAAAGAGGCATGGGGCGACGAGACGGTCGGGTGGGAGATCCAGCGCGTCTCTGTCCACATGACGGCGCCCGACTACCAGATGGTGATCGCTTATCCGCTTGCCCTGACCCCTGGCACGCAGGGTCCGATCACGACCAACGCAGTCATCGCCACCATTGAGACTCCTGCCGACCTGGATCGTTACCGGGGTCGTCTGGACGGCGCGGTGGTGCTCGCCACCCCCCCGATGCCGACGAGTCCCCGGTTCGTGCAGGACGCGTTCCGACATGACGAAGAGTCCCTAGGAGTCTTCGAGACCGAGGGGCGGGATCTGCTCATCGGTCGTCATGCGCGTGGGCAACTGGAGCAGTCGACCTTCCGCCGACAGGGCATCTCCGATGTGGACGTGGAAGAGTTCTACAAGTCCGAAGGGGTAGCCATCGTGCTGACGGCCAGCATCGGGAGCGACGGAACGGTCTACGCCACCGGGCACTCTACGACACGTGACAACCGGACCCGCGCCGGCATCGAAAACGCGCTTCCCACCCTCGCAGTGGCCGCGGAGCACTACAACCGTATCTACCGCATTCTGGAGCGAGGAATCGCGGTGACCATGGACGTCGAAGTCCGCGTCGGATACGACGAATCAGACCCGACAGGCTACAACGTGATCGGCGAGATCCCCGGCACAGATCTCGCCGACGAGGTCGTGATGATCGGCGCTCACATGGACTCATGGCACACGGGTACGGGCGCTACCGACAACGCGAGCGGCGTATCGGTCGTTCTCGAGGCGATGCGCATTCTGCAGGCCATTGGCGTCCAACCGCGGCGCACGATACGGGTCGGCTTGTGGAGCCAGGAGGAGACCGGACACAGCGGCTCGCGGGGCTACGTGGCGGACCACTTCGGGGGTGCGGATGGCGCCAGGCCGACGCCCGACTACGACCGGTTCTCCGTCTACTTTAACATGGACAACGGAACGGGGCAGTTCCGGGGCGTTCACATCCAGGGCAATACGCAGAGCACACCGGTCCTCGAAGCGTGGATGAGGCCGTTCCAGGACCTGGGCATGGAGACGATTTCCCAATTCAGCAACACGGGGACCGATCACCTCTCGTTCATCCGGGCGGGCCTGCCCGGCTTCCAGTTCCTGCAGGACCGTATCGACTACCGCGCCAGAAGCCACCACTTCAACATGGATCTGTACGACCGGCTCTTGCCGAGGGACTTGATGATCAACTCGGTCGTCATGGCCAGCTTCGCGTATCACGCGGCGATGCGTGACGGCGAGTTCCCGCGCCCACGATGACCTAGGACCTCAGCTGTGGCACCGGCTCAGCGAGGGACCACCTCGAACATCCAAACGTGGCCCTCTGAAATCGTAGCTGCGGGCGCATTGCTCGCGAATCCGTACTTGCGGCCGAACTCGTTCAGCACCGGAACGATGTCGGGTCCCTCGAGCACTCGTTGCAGGCGTTGTTCGTAGAGTTTGCCGTCGATGCGCAGGATGACCTGATCGTCGTCCTCCAAATAATGCGGCCACTGCTTCCACAGCTTGCCATAGCCCGTGGTCATGTACCCGCTCACCACGAACAACCGCTGGTCGTGGACTGCTAGCCAGACCGTCCTAGAAGTGGCCGGATCCATCGTCTGGAATTCGATCTCGCCCCGATCCGTCAGAAAGGTCCAGTCATCGGGAGCCGATGTGACCTCCCCGGTCTTGAACGGTCCCCCGGCGATGATCTCGATCGGGCCATCGTGGAAGCGCATGCCGACGAAAAACACACCGACGGCGACAGTGGATGCGGCCGCGAGAATGCCCAGCCACTTCATGACTTTCCTCATGAGAACAAGAGAACGGTTTCAGGACCCGCGGTCAGCTATACCTTATCGGCCAGCCCCATCCTCCTTCCTGAAATCGTCACTCGCAGTCTCGGCGAGTTCGACTTCAAGCACGTCAAGCGACCCATGACCGTGCACGCGGTCGTGAACGACGGCCTCGCCGTCCCGACGGACCAGCACCTCTCGGGTCATCGCGCCGAAAAGGGGCGGAGCGTGGCAGTGCTTCCGTTCGTGAACATGAGCTCCGATGCGGAGAACGAGTTCTTCAGTGACGGGATCACCGAAGAGATCATCAACGCGCTCACCCGGATCAACGGCCTCCAGGTCACGGCTCGCACCTCGTCGTTCGCCTTCAAAGGCGAGAGCCTGGACATCCGAGAAATCGCGGGTCGGCTCGACGTCACGCACGTGCTAGAGGGATCGGTACGACGCTTCGGCGATCAGATCCGGGTAACTGCGCAGCTGATCTGCGCCGCGGACGGGTACCACCTGTTCTCCGACAACTATGACCGGAAGCTCGAGGACATCTTCTCGCTCCAGGACGAGATCGCGAGCACGATCGTCGAGCAGCTCGCTGAACATTTGGGGCCGGTTCAGACGTCGGCGCAGGACGTCGACGTGCGCCGGGGATCACGCGACACCGACGCGTACGGAGAGTACCTGCGAGGGCGCTTCGAGTGGGCGCGGTTCTCACCAGAAGGCACACGGCGAGCGATCGTGCACTTCGAGCGCTCGGTGGACATGGACCCCGGCTGCGAGCTGCCCCACACGGGCCTCGCGGCCAGCTATGTCTTCCTGGGCGCCATCGGCCACATGCCACCGACGGAGGCCTTCCCGTTGGCCGAGACAGCGGCGCTGCGTGCCTTGGAGATCGAGCCGAATTCAGGCCAAACACACCTCGCGTTGGCCATGGTCGCCCTCTTTTACCACAGGGACTGGGACGCGGCGTATCACTCGTTTCAAAAGGCGCTTTCGATCACGCCTGGCAATGCCGAGATCCACTACCTCTACGGCATGTATCTCACTTCGGTCGCCGACTACGAAGAGGCGATAGCCGAAGCACGGACCGCGGTAAGGCTCGATCCTCTCTCGCTTCCCCACCACGATGCGCTGGGCCAAGCGATGTTGCACTCGGGACTCTACGAGGAAGCGGAGCAGCAGCTCCTGGCCACGATCGAGATGGACCCGAATTTTCGGGCGGCCATCGAGACACTTGGCTGGGTGTATCTCGAGTCGGGAGACCTGCAGCGCGCCATCACGACGCTCCAGAGGCTCCCGGAAATGGCCGGGCACAAGTACGCGGCGGCCGGCGTTCTCGGATACGCCTACGCCAAGGCAGGGCAGATCGAGGAGGCTAGGCGGATGCTAGCGCTCCTCGAGGAACGCGTAGAGGCTCAACCCGACATCGTTGTCGACACGGACTTCACGTTGCTGCACCTGGGGTTGGGCGACCGAGACCTCGCCCTCGACTACCTCGAGCGGGCCCTGGAGCAGCGAATGGGCACGATGATTTTCATCGCCACCTTCCCGCCGTGGAGAGAACTCCACTCCGACCCGAGATTCATCGCCCTGCTCGAGCGGATCGGAGTCCCGGGGTTCGAATCCGCCGAGTCGGTGTCACGTCCCGGGTAAGGCCCGCCACTCTTCACGGATCGTGATCGCTGTGCCGTAGGCCAGGATCTCGACGCCCGCCGTGCTCTTGCCATTGCCGCGCGAGCTGGCCAAAGTCGACGTCTCAATCCGAACGTTGATGATGGTTTTGTAGCCGCGTGCATGTGCCACACCCTTCATGCGAATCAGGGCCTCTCGGCGCGCACGCTCCAACAGCGGCTCGAGGACGCGAATGTTGCCCCCGAAGATGCCCTTGATGCGCGCGGCGACCCGTTTGAAGTAGTCCTGTGAGATCACGACGTTGCCCATCACGAGCTCGGAAGACTCGACCTCCCATTCGGGCGGAATGTCTTCGATGGTCACGGCGAGGACGTCGCGCGATCCGCTCTCCAGAAGCAAGAGGCTCTTCAGGTGCCGACGCTCAAGGATGGTTCCGGTGATGTAGGCCCCCAACAGCATTATCGGGGTGATGCCATAGTTCAGTAGGAATTCCATCTTCTACTCCACCGTGACCGCGGTGCCGTACGCGAACAGCTCGGCGGCGCCCTGCGCCACGCTGCTCGTGGCGAAGCGTACGTTCACGATCGCGTTGGCACCCGTCTCCTCGGCCTGGCGACTCATGCGTCGCATCGCTTCACCGCGGGCCTCCGTGAGGAGCTCCGTGTAACCCACCAGCTCACCTCCGACCACGTTCTTCAGGCTAGCCATGATGTCCCTGCCGATATGCTTCGCGCGTACCGTGCTTCCGCTGACCACACCGTAGAACTCGGTGATCTTCTTTCCGGGAATCTCTTGCGTGTTGCTGATGATCATTCTGTCATCCTCTGTGGCGTTGGAGTGGCCGGTGGGGGGCGCCTAGGTCCCCCGGTCATCGAGGCGAATATTGGCTGTACGTACCGGCCCCACATGTTTGTCACCGAGAAGCCCGAAAGCGAGCCGCTTGGACGTCGTGGTGCTCGCGGCGGCGCGGCTTGCGGCCCGGCGCTCAGGCCGCGCAGCTTCCAGGCTGATCGTCTCGGATCCCTCAGAGAGAGGCTGCGGCATGCTACTTCGACGACGCGTCTGCCGGTTGGCTGCGCTCACTCTGATCATGCTGGGCGGCTTCCTCGTCCCGGTGAACGCCCAGGTGCAAGTGGATACCGAGTCCTTGGCAGGGCTCGGTTACAGGTACATCGGCCCCCCTGGAAACCGCACCATCGCCGCTGTCGGAATCCCCGGTGACCCCCTGACCTACTACGTGGGTGCGGCCTCCGGAGGGATCTGGAAGACCACCGACGGCGGGACACACTGGGACGCCATATTCGACGACCAACCCGTCTCGTCGATCGGGGCGCTCGCCGTGGCGCCGTCCGACCCCGCCATCGTATGGGCTGGGACGGGCGAGACGTTCCTGCGAAGCCACATCTCCATGGGATGGGGTGCGTTCAAGTCGACCGACTCGGGAGCCAGCTGGCAGCGGGCGGGGCTGGAAGCCACGGCGCGGATCGGTCGCATCGTCATCCATCCGACCAACCCGGACATCGTCCTGGTCGCGGCACTCGGGCACACGTATGGGCCCCAGGAGGATCGCGGCGTCTACCGAACCACGGACGGTGGAGAAACGTGGGACCGGGTCCTGTTCGTGAACGACTCGACCGGCGCGATCGATATCGTCATGAGCCCCGACGACCCCGACGTGCTCTTCGCCGCGATGTGGCAAATCGAGATGCACACGTGGGGGCGCGTGAGCGGGGGGGCCGGAAGCAGCATCTGGTCGTCGCGGGACGGCGGCGTGACGTGGGAGCGGCTCGAAGGAAACGGCCTGCCGGAGCGACCGTTCGGGAAGGTCGGCCTGGCCATGACACCCGCCAATCCGGACCGCGTCTATGCGCTCATCGAGACCGGCCGCGGCGTCCCGTGGCGAGGCGAGCCCACCGACGACGGAGCCCTGTGGCGATCCGACGACCTCGGCCGCAACTGGGAGCTCGTGAGCACGGACAGTAATCGCATGCTGACGCGCCCGGCATACTACACGCGCATGGGCGTCGCGCCCGACAACCAGGACGAGGCCTATTTCCTTACGGTCTTCTTCAGCAGCACCTCGGATGGCGGCCGCACGCTGGACGCTCGCCCACGGAACGCATCGCCGGGCTTCGATAATCACGACATCTGGATCGACCCGACGAACGCCGACCGCATCATCATCGCGAACGACGAAGGTGTTTCGATCTCGCTCACGCGAGGTAGGACCTGGAACCGGCTCAAGCTACCGATTGCGCAGATCTACCGGGTCACGACCGACAACCGCATCCCGTACACCGTGTGCGGAAACATGCAGGACGGCCCCTCGACATGCGGACCCAGCAACTCGAAACAGGCGGCCGGCGGACTCATCACGGGTGGGTCGCAGATCCCGCGCGGCTATTGGCACTCCGTCGGCGGCGGCGAAAGTGGGACGGCGACACCCGATCCCGACGACGCCGACATCGTTTGGTCGACCTCGTCGAACCGCGGTAGCGCGGGAGGCATCGTCGTCCGGCACGACCTCCGCACCCGTCAGTCCCGCGACGTCGAGGTCTGGCCCATCGCCCCGTTCGGCCACGCTGCGGCTGACGTGGAGTACCGCTTCATCTGGGACTTCCCCATCGCGATCTCCCCACACGACCACAACCGGGTGTACGTGGGGAGCCAGTTCCTGCACGAGACGACCGACGGCGGTCAGAGCTGGCAGCTGATCAGCCCGGATCTGACGCTCGACGACGAGACGAAACAGGTCCACTCCGGTGGCATCACCCCGGACAACCTGGGCGTCGAGTATGGGAATACGATCTACTCCATCGCCGAGTCGCCTATCGAGGCCGGGCTCGTCTGGGTCGGCACCAACGACGGCTTGGTGCAGGTTACACGCGATGGTGGCGGGCAGTGGACGAACGTCACGGCGAACATCCCGGGTATCATCTCGTGGGGGACCGTGAGCAACATCGAACCCTCCCGCTTCGATGCGGGCTCGGCGTACATCACCGTGAACGGGCACCAGGAGGGCGACTTCGACCCCTGGGTATACAGGACCAAGGACTACGGTGCGAGCTGGGAGCTCATCGTCGACGGGGTCGACCCTAGCCCGCTCAGCTATGCGCGTAACATCCGTGAGGATCCGGTCCGCCGGGGACTGTTGTATCTCGCCACGGAGAACGGGATGTACGTCTCGTTCGACGACGGCGATGAGTGGCAGCCGCTGCAGCTCAACCTGCCCCACGCGCCGGTGTCGTGGCTGACGATCCAGGAGCACTTCAACGATCTGGTCCTGTCCACCTACGGGCGCGGCTTCTGGATCCTGGACGACCTGTCGCCGCTTCAGCAGTTGACCGACGAGGTCGTCGCCACTGATGCACACCTCTTCCGGCCCCGGGATGCGTACCGTTTTCGGGTCATCGGAGATGGTATTCGTGAGATGTCGGACGATCCCACGACCGGTTCGAATCCGCCTTATGGGGCATCGCTCTCGTACTGGCTCAGGGATGGATCGTCGGACGAGGTGGTCCTGACCGTCGAGGACGCCGCTGGACGCCAGATCAGCTCCGTGACGGGAACCCGGAACGTCGGTATCAACCGCGTCACATGGGATCTTCGGGTCAGCTCGGGGCGTAGCTCCGGGCGCGGCGGCGGTCCTCCCGGAACATCTTCGAGCGTACTCGCTCCACCGGGTGAGTACACCGTGACGCTCCGCGCGGGCGCCGTGGCGAACAGTCAGCCGCTCACCGTGCTGAAGGATCCGGACTCGGGCGGGAGCGAGGCGGAGATCGCGGTGCAGTTCGAGCTGGTCGAGGAGATCGCGGTCGCCATCCAGGTATCGCAGCTGCTGACACAACAGATCGACACGATCCGGGGCCAGCTCACGGACTTGATCGAGGCGCTCGGCAACGATGCCGACACGGGCGACATCCGGTCCGGCGCCGAGCGACTCGACGCGTCGTTCACAGCTCTGGCCGACAGTCTGGTGCAGCAGAAGCCCGGCGGCTTCTACATGTGGCCGGTCAGGCTCACGTCGAAGCTGATCTACCTGTCGAGCCACGTGCAGAGCTCGGACTACCAGCCCACCTCGCAGGCACGGGAAGCTCATGCCTTCCTCATGGGACTGCTGGGGGTCGCTCAGGCCGACTACGTGCGACTCGTCGGGGATACCCTGGTCGATTTCAATGAGCTACTGAGGCAGCGCGGCCTCCCCCCCATCGTCGCGAGAGATCGGCCGAGGGCCTGAGTCGCCGGGTCGTCGCTCTCATCCGGTGGATCCAGCGCCTTCCAGCGCCTCCCACGCCGCCGCCTCGACGGACCACGGAACGTCGCGATCGTGTCTCCAAGTCGGGGCTGCGCCGAGTGCGTCCGGCTCGAAGTCCCGCGTTCGGTTGCGGTGGATGAGGGGTTGGGCGACCTCTTTTGGGCTCGACACTTCGCTCGGTCTCGGCACCTGGCGCGCTCTCGGCACCTCGCCTGCTCTCGCCACCTGACCCGCCGTCGGCACCTGACCCAACGCCT
>Ga0208879_1001691_pt1 | contig 20439 bp, 17 predicted proteins | sample Knorr_S15_td_Bot_FD_185605 | JGI IMG/M metagenome (GOLD analysis project Ga0208879, IMG submission 185605) | Marine microbial communities from Southern Atlantic Ocean transect - Knorr_S15_td_Bottom_ad_5009_LV_A (SPAdes) (version 2) | ecosystem: Environmental > Aquatic > Marine > Oceanic | place... | reverse complement strand
CCTGTCCCTCTACTCTCCCCGGAGTCCGGCGAGAAGATCATTTACGAGGGCGATATCAGGGCGTTCTGGTGGTCGCCAGACAGCTCGAAGTTGGCGATTGTTGAAGACTCCCCCGATATCGACCTTGCCCACAGGTGGTCGGTGCTCGACGTTGAAACTGGCGGAGTAACCCCGCTCGTGACCCAGGTCCTTTTGGATGAATTCCTGTTCGTGCAAGTGTTCTTCGACCAGTACACAGAATCGTACCGCATCTGGTCGCCGGATAGCTCACAACTTGTGGTAACCGGTGCAATCCTCGAAGTCGTAACCGTACTTCAGCCCGGTGGCGCGGCCGAACTGCCGGAGGTTTTCGATTCGCAGGTATGGGTGCTCGACGCAACAGGTGTGGAAGATCCGGTCAGCATCGGCCGGGGGACTATCGCAAGCTGGTCGCCCCACTAAGACTGGTGAAATCCGCCCCAGAATCGCGGCAGCTAGACCTAATGGCGGTCATGTGACCCCGATGGACCTCTCCACTCAACTCCTCCGTGGCGTGTTGCGTTCGGCTGAATCTAAAACGATCGTAACCGGACCAGCGTTCTCGATCTCCACATTCATTGGCGCCCCGAATTCACCTGTTGCAACCGGTAACCCGCTGAACCTGAACGCTTCCACAAGCTGCTCGAACATGGGTCCCGCCATCTCGGGTCGAGCTGCATCAGTGAATCCGGGTCGGCGGCCCCTTCGGGTCGATGCGTAGAGAGTGAACTGGCTGACCAGTAGCAGCCCGCCACCAATATCCCGGACCGATCGGTCAAACCCCGAGTCGCCCACCTGGGGGGCTTCCGGGGGGAAAATCCTCATGTTCAGTGTCTTTTCGACCAGGTACTGAAGGTCGTCATCGGAATCCTGGTGCGTAATGCCAATCAGGAGGCAGAGTCCCTGTCCAATCTCACCGACAACGATGCCGTCGACTGTCACCGAAGCCCGGTTGACCCGCTGGATTACGGCGCGCATGTCGTGTCCAGACCCGGCCTGTGGCTACAGGAATCGACGTTAATGAGTGTGACTGCCGGCACCATGAGAGTGGGAGGAACCGCCGTGAGAATGTCCGCCCTCGCTGCTGTCGGTGCCTGACGACTTGCTGGCAGACGAAGAGTCGGATGATTCGGACTTGGACTTGGATTTGGACTTGGAGCTTGAGCTCGATCCGGATTCAGAATCCGACCCCGAGTCGGATTTGCTATCCGAAGAACTCCCGTTTTTGGAACTTGATCCCGAACCGTAATCGGTGGTATAAAACCCCGATCCTTTGTAAATGACCGTAGGCACCGTGATCTGGCGCGTCGACGCACTACCGCACGTCGGGCACTCTGCACCCGGCTTATCGTTGAAGCCCTGTATCAGGTCGAAAACATGGCCGTCGTCGGCACACTTGTAAACGTAAGTCGGCATTTCGGTTCGGTAACACACACAAACGCGAGTGCAACTGGCACTCGCGCAGATCTCAAAAATACTTGTCTGATTGTTGATTTTATACCAGCCGGGCAAGAATATACCCCGGTGTCGACCCGGCTGGCGTTCTTTCCAACTCCAGCGGGCCGAGTGAGCCAGCTAATCCCGATCAGATGTCGCCCTGCTGAAACCGTTTTTCCAAGCATCGGAAGCATCACTCAGTAAGACCGAGCAATTATCGCCAAACGACAGTGCATCGCCACCGACCAGACCGATTACGGCCAATGGTACGTCGTGATCATGTGCTAGGGCCTTAATCCGGTCCAAATTATCAGGCGACACACTGAGCAGTATCCGCGACTGCGCTTCGCCGAACATCGCGGCGTCCCAGCGCCCTCCCGCATCCGGTGATTCCGTTACTGAAGCGCCAATGTTTCCGATTATTGCGCACTCGGCAAGCGCAGTGGCCATTCCACCATCCGACAGGTCGTGCGCCGACGCGACGAGCCCGGCCCTCACCGCATCTCGGCACACGGTCTGTACACGGACCTCGAGGTCAAGATCAAGCGCAGGTTGCCCTTCAACCCTGCCATGTACGAACTCCAGGTATTCGCTCCCGGCCAGCCCATCGGTTGTGTCCCACGCCGAATCAGAGCCTAGCAGGACAATAACGTCGTTCTCCGCTTTGAATCCTACAGTCGAATGTTTTTCCACATCGTCGAGAACCCCGAGCGCCCCGATGATCGGCGTCGGAAAAATCGCGGCGCCGGCCGTCTCGTTGTAAAGACTTGCATTCCCGCTCACAATCGGTATCCCGAAAGCGTTGGCGGCCCTGGTCATCCCGGCGATCGCCTCGGTCAACTGGAACTGCACGTCGGGGGTTTCCGGGTTACCGAAATTGAGCCCGTCTGTGAGGGCCACCGGCTCGGCTCCCGTCACCGACAGGTTGCGGCACGCCTCTGCAACCGCAATCGCAGTGCCCACTTCCGGGTCGAGGTAGCAAATCCTGCCATTGCAATCTGTCGTCAACGCGATTCCGCGTTTCGTGCCCTTCAGCCTGAGCACCGCAGCATCCCCACCCGGCTCGATTACGGTGTTGGTCTGCACGTGATAGTCGTACTGGCGGTATACCGGGAACTTTGAAGCGATGTTAGGGGCCGACAGCATCTTCAGCAACATTTCCGCCGCCGTCGTATCCGGCATGGGAACCACAGTCAGTTCGGCGTTCTGGAGTGTTGTCAGCCAGTCGGGTTTCGGTGTCGAGAATTCGTACCGGGGCGCGTCGGTCAAGGTGATGATCGGGGTTGAGCTGACCATCATCCCGTTATCGAAAATCCTCACATCTTCGCCGGCCTCAAACTCACCTATTACGGTCGCATCGAGGTCCCACTTATCGAACAGATCAAATACCTCCGACTCCGTTCCGGCGGTAACCGCGAGGAGCATTCGCTCCTGCGATTCCGACAGCATCACCTCGTACGGGGTCATGCCTTCCTCCCGCCTCGGCACACGATCGACAAAAAGCTGCAATCCCATCACCGAACGTTCAGCCATCTCGATTGCCGCAGAGGTTATCCCGGCTGCCCCACAGTCCTGCAGACCAACCACGCCAGGCAGGTCAAGGGCTTCGATACAGGCTTCGATCAGCACCTTCTCCAGGAACGGGTTTCCGACCTGGACCGCTGAGCGCATCTCGGTCTGTTCCTCGAATGTCCGTGAAGCCAATCCAGACGCGCCGTGAATCCCGTCGCGTCCGGTATCTGCGCCAACCAGTAACAACAGATCGCCCGGCTCCCTGGCCGACGCACTCGCTATTTTGCCGTTTTCGATCAGGCCCACACACATAGCATTGACCAGCGGGTTGCCTTTGTAGGTGTCCGAAAAGAAGATTTCGCCGCCAACATCGGGAATGCCGATGCAGTTGCCGTACGACGAAATCCCGCCGATCACCCCGTTGAGCAGATAACGGGTCCGGGCGTCGGAAGGCTGCCCGAAACGCAACGAATTGAGCAGCGCTATTGGCCTGGCACCCATGGCGAAAATGTCCCGAATAATGCCCCCGACACCCGTCGCCGCGCCTTCAAACGGTTCGACTGCAGAAGGGTGGTTGTGCGATTCGACCTTCATCGCGATCGCCAACCCGTCGCCAAGGTCGATTACACCGGCGTTCTCGGCTCCCGGTGCCACCAGTACCCGTTCCGAAGAGGAGGGGAGGGTACGCAGCAGGGCCTTGGTGTGCTTGTAGCCGCAGTGCTCCGACCAGAGCGCCCCGAACAGCCCCAGCTCCAGTGGGCCCGGTTCTCTGCCGAGTCGGTCGACTATCGCCTCGTACTCAGCGCGGCTGAGGGCGATTTCGTCGAGTGTTTCCTGGCTTACCGTCATCTTGATGTCGTGTTCCGTTCGGTCGAATATTTACTGCGCAATGAAATCGTCGGGTCAGATGCCGTCACCCGGGTTGCTACACGACCGCCTGCACAAAATTGTCAATTATCGACGTGAAAATTACATTGCCGTCGTCGCCACCAATCAACTTCTCGCAGGCCTTCTCGGGGTGTGGCATCATCCCGAGCACGTTGCCGTGCTCGTTCACGATCCCGGCGATGTTGTTGATCGACCCGTTCGGGTTGATATCGGGCGTGACGTTGCCATTCGTATCCGCATATCGAAACACGACTTGCCCGTTGTCTTCAAGCCGCTTGATTGTGTCCGCGTCGGCCTGGTAGTTGCCTTCACCATGAGACATCGGGATGTGAAGGGTCTGACCTTCAATCGATGCCGAAGTGAAAATCGTTGAGGAGTTTTCGACCCTGAGGTCGGTCCAGATGCACCGGAATTCCAGGTGATCGTTCCGCATCAGAACGCCCGGTAGGAGCCCGGATTCACACAGCACCTGGAAACCGTTGCAGATCCCGATAACAGGTCCGCCGCGCTCGGCGAACGCGGTTACCGCCTCCATAACAGGTGAAAACCGCGCAATTGCACCGCACCTGAGGAAATCGCCGTAAGAAAACCCACCGGGAAGCACAATCGCATCGAACTGATCGAGCTTTTCATCGCCGTGCCAGATGTACTCGGCGTCCTGCCCCAGAACTTCCGAAACAGCGTGGTGCGTATCGCGATCGCTCCACGTACCCGGGAACACCACAATCCCGAATTTCAATGTTGGTTCCTTCCCGATTATCCGATACGACGCTCGAGCGATAACTTACCGGCACAGATAGTTCGACTGACCAGTCTATTGTCACACCTGCCCAGTCTTAAATCACGAGTTTCCCAGGAAAAAATTCAGTGAATAAGCGCTGGGTGCCAATGACCGGCACAAACAAAAACACCCCGGAAAATCCGAGGTGCATTTCAAGTCCACATGGCAAGCATTGCTGGCCTGCGACTAACGAGGAGCCGCCCTGCCCAGTTACATGTTTTTCAGGGTTGCTTTGACGCTCTTTCGCTTCTTGGCTGCAGCAGTCTTTTTGCGGGTGATGCTGGGCGGCTCGAAGTGCTGCCGACGTCGCGCCTCAGAAATAATCGATTCCTGCTGCACACGCTTGGTGAACCGCCTGAGGAAACCCTCAAAGCTCTCGCCGTCGTTGATTCTAATTTCTACCAACAGTTTTCCTGTTTCATGCTCACGACCGCACACCTGATGCTGGCGGCCAATCAAGGACTCATCTGGATTGCAGATGGCCTACCTTCCAGTATAAGTATGCACCCTGCGACAGGTCAATCTGAGTTTGATCGGTTATCACCTGGTCTCGAATGCGACCGCCGTCCTCGCAAGGCCTGGTTCAGGCTCCTGTTACCGCAGCCGACCGCAGGATAAGGATCGCGTTTTCAATCCGATCGATACACCGGTCCTGGCCGATTGCCGACATCGTGTCGAACAGTGGCGGTGCAAACGACTTGCCGGTAATCGCAACGCGGATCGGCGAGAATAGCTGACCCGGCTTCATCTCGATCTTTTCGGCAAGCGCCCGGTATTCGGCTTCGAGGCGCTCGGGCTCGAACGGAGCGACCGTCCTGCACAACTCAAGGGCCGCATTGAGCGCACGCTCCGTCATCTCAGCATCCATCTTCCTGCCCGGCAGGTCTTCAGCTGCGGGGTTCACGTTATCCGCGAAGAAGAAATCGAGCGTCTCTACGCCCTCTGTCAACAACTTCAGGCGTTCCTGGACGAGGGGAATCAATCGGGTCAGGTAATGGCGGTCGATTGGCCGGGACACCGTGTCGAGTAACCCACCCTCGGCTTCGGGTCGCTCCATGAACGGCAGTAACTCGGCAACGAGTGCATCAACACTCATGTTTCGGATGTAAACACCGTTCATCCACTCAAGCTTCTCGTTATCGAATATGGCAGGTGAGTCGTTAATCCGGTCGATGCTGAAGCGCCTCACGATCTCATCCCGGCTCATCACCTCGGTATCGTCACCCGGCGACCATCCCAACAGCGCAATGAAATTGAACACGGCATCCGCCAGGTAACCCCGGTCTCTGTACTCAAGAGCCGATGTCGCTCCGTGTCGCTTACCCAGCTTGGAGCGGTCTTTGCTGAGGATTAATGACGCGTGAACGTAAATCGGAGGTTCGATACCAAGGGCCTCGTGAATCAACAGGTGGCGGGGTGTGCTCGATATCCATTCCTCGGCCCTGATTACGTGCGTGATTCCCATCGCCTTATCATCGACAATGTGGGCAAGGTGATATGTCGGCATCTGGTCCGATTTCAGAATTACGAAATCGTCGATCTCTTTGAGCTCGAACGAAACCTTCCCTCTAACCGCGTCCTCGAACGAAACCGTACCGTGATCAGGAACTTTCAGCCGAATTGTGATAGGCAGTCCAGCCTTCCGCGACTCCTCGATTTCTTCGGGACTCCGGTGTCGACCCCGCCCGTCGTATCTCTGTGGTTGCTTCGCGGCCCGCTGCCGTTCGCGCAAGGCGTGGAGCTGCTCGGGCGTGGTGTCGTCATAGTAAGCGTGACCCGAATTCACCAGCCGTTCTGCGGCGTCGATATACGTCTGCTTCCGTTCCGACTGGATATACGGAGCGTACGGACCGCCCTTGTCGGGGCCCTCGTCCCATTCGAGGCCGAGCCATTCGAGCGACTCGAAAATCGCCCGTTCTGACCTCTCGTCGTATCGAGTGCGGTCAGTATCTTCAAAGCGCACGATGAACTGCCCGTCTGTGTTCCTGGCGAGTAACCAGTTGAACAGGGCAGTACGGATGTTTCCGATGTGGGGAATGCCGGTCGGACTCGGTGCGTACCGGACACGGACTGGCGAAGTTGAGTTTGTCATTCGGAAAAGATTAGCAGCGACCCGCTCGCTATGAGCTAAATGCACTCAGCCGGCAGCAGGCGGGGCTAGCTCTTCAATTACCGTTTGGAGGTCTTCAGGTAATTCCGATACTACCGAAATTGGATTACCCAGCACAGGATGATCGAATTCCAGTTTCGATGCGTGTAGGAACTGGCGATTCAACCTACCGACCGCGGTATCGCCAGCCACCCGGCGCTTTCCATAGGTCTGATCGCCAACTACCGGGTGCGAAATCGCGTTGAGGTGAACCCGGATCTGGTGCGTACGTCCGGATTCGAGTCGCACTTCTAGCAGCGAAAAATTGTCGAACTCGCGCACGACTTTGTAGTGCGTTCTCGATGGACGTCCGTCTTCGACCACTGCCTGCCGGGTGCGGTTGTGAGGATCTCGCCCGATCGGCGCATCGACCACCCCAACCGCAGTTTCGGGGTGTCCAAATACCAGGGCCATGTAAATGCGGGCGATTTCGCGTTCTCGGACCATTTCTGAAAGTCGGGAATAAGCCCCGTCATTTAGCGCAACCACCAGTAAGCCGCTGGTATCGCGATCGAGCCGGTGGACTATCCCCGGTCGATCGGCATCCCCGACCTCAACAATCCGCGGCCATCGTGCCACGGCCGCGTTGACAAGCGTGTCTGAATCGTGACCGGCACCAGGGTGGACCGTCATGCCGACCGGTTTATCGATCACAGCGATGTCGCGGTCTTCGTAAACGACATTCAGGTCGAAATCAACCGGTGCAGGCCCGCTGGCGGGCCCCGATAGCTCGGGTGCCGGCTCATCGACCTGCACGACCTGGCCCGCATCGAGCTTGAAGGAACTCCTCGAAACTACCAGTCGGTTGACCTGCACGTTTCCGGCCCTGATCAGCCGCTGCACTTCCGACCTGGATTCGGCCCGGTCCCAGTGCTCGGTCAGAAACCGGTCGAGTCGCTCACCCGCTTGTTCGGTTGAAACTGTAAAAATCATCTTGAACAATTGGCCCGGAAGTTTTCAGGGCCATCTGCCGCAATCAGGCCTATTCGGGCGTACCGAGATCGGGCCCCGTTACCGGGCCCGCGGCTGCCCGTCCCGCGTCAGCTTCAACTTCATCTTGGGCGATGCCAGCCGTCTCGGCCTTCTTGTTCGGTTTGTCTTCCAGGAACCAGAAGTAAAAGAGCATCAATCCAATTCCAATCACGATTGAAGAATCGGCAATGTTGAATATCGGCCACGGCCCGACATCGATGAAATCGGTGACATGACCCAGCCGGAACCGGTCGATCAGGTTGCCAATCGCGCCGCCAAGCTGAAGGCCGAACGCGATTCTCAGTACCCACGGCGGGTCGATAATCGACCTGTATATCCACGCCAGCACCGCCACCGCGCCCAGCGATACCCAGGTGAGAATGTCGCCCTGACCCTGGAATAGTGAAAATGCCGTACCGGTGTTCCAGGCATGAGTGAACCTGAAGAAACCGTCTGCCGGCCACGATTCGCCGCGCAACAGGTTTTCGACCGTCAGCCACTTTGTGAACTGGTCGCTCGAAACAGCCAGTACCAACATGACCCAGGGGACTGGATCGGTAAATTTGGCGCGGCTGCCCGTGGTCGTCTCGTTGGTCATGCTGTTGTCAGTTTTGATGATTGTTAGTACTGCCGGTCAATCCAGAAATCCGCACGCGGACTGCCGGTAATACCGATTATCCGGGTTCGGGTTGTGACAAGGTATATGCAACTCCTTTCGAGTATACGGTCCGTCCGTATGCACGGAGTCGTCCTGCGGGTAGAATCGCCGGTCGAAATCGAAATACCCGACACGCGGAATATGGCCAACCCGGCAGCCCGCCGAATCTGGCACCAGTGGAGAACCAACGGCATGACCCGAGTCGATCTGCGGAGCGACACAGTCACCCACCCCAGCCCCGAAATGCGGCAGGCGATGTACGATGCCGAACTAGGCGACGACGTGTACGGCGATGACCCAACGGTCAACAGGCTCCAGGACCGAGCCGCCGAGATGCTCGGCAAGGAAGCCGGGCTGTTCGTCACTTCAGGCACCCAGGGCAACCTGGTATCCGTACTCTCATGGGCGCGGCGCGGCGATGAAGTGCTTGTCGGCGACCAGTGTCACATCATGAACAACGAAGCCGGGGGCACGATGGTTCTCGGGAGCGTGGTGCTTTACCCGATCAAGACCGACAGCTTTGGCTTTCTCGAACCCGACATCATCCAGGCGGCCGTGAAGCCCCGTGACTACCACAGGCCACCAACACGGTTGCTCACAATCGAAAACACTCATAACGCGTCAAGTGGCCGGGCACTGACCCACGACCAGATGAAGACGATGGCCGACGCAGGCCACGAAAAAGGTCTCAAGGTACATCTCGATGGCGCACGGATATTCAACGCAGCGGTCGCACTCGATGTCCCGGCCTCCGACCTTGTCGAACACGTCGACAGCGCCACGTTCTGTCTCTCCAAAGGACTTTCCTGCCCGATAGGCTCAGTGGTAGTCGGTTCGAAAGATTTCATTGATGAAGCCGACCGCTGGCGGAAGATGCTCGGTGCCGGCATGCGGCAGGTGGGCATCGTCGCGGCAGCCGGACTGGTCGCTCTCGACACGATGATCCACCGGATGCAGGAGGATCACGACAGCGCTCGTCACATGGCCTCGAGAATGGCCGAGATGCCGGGTATTTCCGTCGACCCCGAACGTATTCAGACCAACATCATCCGGTTTGATGTGCCAGCCCACAAGGGCAACGAAATCGCGGCGCGACTCAAAGAGGAGGGGGTTCACATCAACGGCGGTGATTCCGACCTCCGGATTGTCACGCACTACGGATTGTCGAACGATGATTACGACTTCGCGCTTGTGGCACTCGAACGCGTCATGAAAGCAATCGCTTGACGGTGGCTGCCTGCCGGCAACTGGCCCAGCGCTGATCGGCTTCTCAAGATGGCTTACGCCCTCTAAATAGATGGTCTCACCAAGCGATTTGGCGATAAGACGGTGGTCGACGCCATCTCGTTCACCGCCGATGAGGGCGATGTTTTCGGATTTCCCGGGCCGAACGGCCCCGGTAAGACCACTACCATTCGCGTGGTCCTCGACATCCTCAAACCCGATGCCGGAAATGTTGATTGGTACCGAAAAGGCTCAGGGCTCCCCATGGGAGACGAAACCGGGGATGCATTCTTCATTCTGTTAAGGGCAGAGATCGCAGATGAGTCGCTATCACCCGACCAGGTGCTGCGGATCGTTGCGCCTGCCGAGTACACGCTTTTTTCGATTGACGACGAAGGCCGGCCGGAATCCTCGGGATCGGCGGAAGACGAGGTTGCCAGAGCCGCGCCTGCGTTCATCTTCGCCATGCTCCTGCTTATTTCAATCTTCGTCGGCGCCGCATCGCTGCTGCAGGGCGTGGGGGAAGAAAAACAAAACCGCATGGTCGAGATGCTTATTACAACGACTTCGCCACTGTCGATAATGCTGGGCAAGGCGCTGGCCCTGGGTGCGGCCGGACTTCTATAAAAATCGATCTGGGTCGCTGCCGCAGTCGTCGCAGTGCCACGGGTTAGCGACCAGTTCTCCGATCTGTCAGAGCTTTCAATTGAGCTCGAGTTGCTTGCAATTCTGATTGCTTTTTATCTGGCCGTATATTTCGTATTCGCGGCACTGATGGGTTCGATCGGTGCCGCAACCACCTCGGTCAGAGAGGCAACCCTGATATCGGTAATTGTTACCGTCCCGGCGATCGTTCCCATTTTTCTGGCAGCGTTCATAATCCCAAATCCGGATGGCACCTTTGCCCGAGTCCTGACCTTCTTTCCGCTGACTTCACCGACAGCATCCATGATGAGACTCGCGGTGGAACTGCCCGGACGTACGAAATCTGGCTCGGACTACTCATCACCGCCGCGACAGGCCTGTTTCTGCTCTGGTTGAGCGCACGGGTGTTCCGCGCTGCGCTCCTTCTTTACGGTCAGAGAATGGGCCTGCGATCCGTATGGAAGGCACTCCGGGAGGCAAACTAACCAGCACGCGACGACTAGTCGCGGGGTTTTCGCCGGTAGCGTTCGCCCCACCAGTCGAACAAACGATCTCGAATCGCCTGCTCAGAGCCGAGTTCACCGGGTTCGTAAAAACGTTCGTCCTTGATCTTTTCCGGCAAATTGTCTGCCTCGACGAAGTGACCCGGCCGGTCGTGGGCGTACACGTACCCCTCACCGAAACCCAGCTCTTTCATCAGGCGCGTCGGCGCGTTCCGCAGGTGGTTGGGCACCGGTTCGTCGCGCGAACTACGGACCATTCCGAGTGCGCGATCGATTGCTTTGTACGCGGAATTCGATTTGGGCGCCGAGGCCAGGAATATCGTCGCTTCTGCAAGCGGAATCCGGCCCTCAGGCATGCCAACAAAACTCACAGCCTGCTGCGCAGCCATGGCGATCGCCAGGCCGTTGGGGTTCGCAAGTCCAATATCTTCAGCCGCCGATATCACCAGCCGCCTGGCGATAAAAACAGGGTCTTCGCCCGCGTCGATCATCCTGGCGAGGTAGTACAAGGCCGCGTCGGGATCGGAAGCGCGGATCGACTTAATGAACGCCGAAATCGTGTCGTAGTGCATATCGCCCAAACGGTCGTATCGAGACTGGCGCTGTATCGATTCTTCCATCGTTTCCAACTGGACGATGATCTGGCCAGACTCATCTTTCGCTGTGGATTCCACTGCGAGTTCGAGCGTATTCAGGGCCGATCTGGCGTCGCCGCTGGAAGCTCGTAACAAAAACTCTCTGGCGTCCTTTGAAAGCGTAATGCTGTCGCGTCCAAGTCCGTGATCGACATCCGAAATCGCCCGATCAACTATTTCCCCTATGTCGTCGTCACTGAGCGATTCGAGCGTGTAGACCCTCGTGCGGGAAAGCAGCGGTGAAATGACTTCAAAAGAAGGATTCTCGGTAGTCGCGCCGATCAGGGTGACAGTGCCCTCCTCGACATGTGGTAACAGCCCGTCCTGTTGCGATTTCGAAAACCGGTGTATCTCGTCGATAAACAGGATGGTCCGGCGACCGTTTTCGCCAAGCCGGTCGTTGGCTCCCGCCATTACCGCGCGGACGTCTTTCACACCTGAAGAAACCGCACTCAACTGCTCAAAATGAAAGCCCGTTGCACCCGCAATCAGCCGCGCAAGGGTGGTCTTGCCACTGCCGGGCGGACCCCACAGGATCATCGACGGTACACGGTCTTCGTCAATGGCCCGCCTCAGCACCTTACGCGGAGTCAGGATGTGCTTCTGACCCACGAACTCATCAAGGCTTCTTGGACGCATGCGAGTGGCAAGGGGCGCGATCTGATCCTGTATTTCCCGCCTTCGATGATCAAACAGAGTCATTTTGGCCTGTGGTGTGTCTTACTGGATTGCGGCGAACCGTCGATGCTCCAGCCCTGCATACGACACTGACCACACAGGTTACGCTAGTCGACTAATCCGCACTGCCCGCGCAACTTGCTTGCGCAATCCATCTGGCAACTCACCCGCTAACCCCCGATGCTAACTTCCCTTTCCCCCCCGGACCGGGGGAGACCGAGAGGGGGAGATATGCGATGCGCGACTTGCTCACGCCAGTCATCTCGCAAGTCGTCCGCCCACGCCCACACGCGCCAGCACCCTGCTCTGCCCCCCTCCTTCGGGAGGGGTTAGGGGAGGGTAGATTGCAGCGGCGACCAAGTGCGCCTCGCACGCCCGGAGCTAACGTCTCCCCTACCTACGCGGCAGAGCTTTCGGAACGATCGAATTGTTGTCTCGCCGGTTGAACGCCCGGTGCCCACCGTAATCCAACTCGGCAATGGTGACCCCATCGTTGCCGTCCCCGTACGAGGCCGCATAATGCCGTGCCACCAGCGGGCTCCTTGTCAGCTCGTCACGGGTTATCTGCTTCAACACACCCGTCCCGTGGCCGTGATTTATCCGGGCAACATGTAACCGGGCATCGTGACAGCGCTGCAGGTGCCGTTCAATGGCCGGAATTGCATCGTGAGCCCGCATGCCGTGCAGGTCGATCTCGATCTCGACCGGCTCCAGCCCGCGAACTCGCGGGGGCGACCACTCCTGCTCGGCGATAGGGCGGGGCCGTCTGCGTCGTTTGGGGCTCATCGTCGCGCGCTCACCGTTTCATCTGGTCCACGGAATAAATTAGCGCCTCGATCACGGCAGAATCCTGGTCGGCCAATACGGTCCGCGGATCCAGCAATACACGATCGTTTTCGATTCGAGCTACAACCGCAACAGGACCTTCACGGAGACTTGCTGCGAACGCATCCGGTCCCGTTTCAACGTCGATCACCAGCAGGGTAGTCGGAAGGGTCTGACCCGGAAGAGAACCGCCGCCAATTGCCGATCTTCCCCGCTCAACGACTCCGACACCCGTCTCTGAACGCCACTTTTCTGCCCTTGTCGTCAGTTCCGATTCGCTTGCTGAAATCATTGCCCAGATCGGAATCTCGCACTCGTGTGCACCTTTCAAATAAGAAACCAGTGTCGCGGCTATCGCCGAAAGGGTCATCTTGTCGATTCTCACAGCCCTGGCGAGCGGGTGCTTCGATACGAGGTCGACCCACGTTCTTTCTCCTGCTACAAGCCCGGCCTGGGGACCCCCAAGCAGCTTATCGCCCGAGAATAAAGTTAAACTGGCCCCGGCCGCGACCGAATCCTGCACAGTCGGTTCGTGCTCCAGCCCGTATTTCCGGGTGTCGACCAGGCAACCAGAACCGAGGTCGTTGATCACTGGGATACCGTGTTTATTGCCAACTTCGACCAACTCGGTCAGTTCCGGAACGTGCGTGAATCCCTCAACGGTGAAATTGCTGGGGTGAACCTTGAGAATGGCCGCAGTATTCGGAGTCACCGCGGCGTCGTAGTCCGCAGCGTAAGTGCGGTTGGTCGTCCCGACTTCAATCACTGTCGCGCCCGACTGACGCATCACATCGGGAATTCTGAAACCACCACCGATCTCTACCGCCTCGCCCCGCGAAACGATCACTTCGGCCTTTTCAATTGCGCTACCGGCAACCGCGGCAAGCGTAAGCAACACACCCGATGCATTGTTGTTCACTGCGATCCCGGCTTCGGCGCCGGTTGTTTGGGCCAGCAGATCGGAGATGTGGGCATTCCGTGAGCCACGCTGTCCTATCGCCAGGTCGAACTCTAGGTCGGAATAATTCGAAGCCGAAGCTGCCGCCGCGTTCGCCGCGTCAACGTTGAGCGGCGCTCTTCCGAGATTCGTGTGCAACACAACCCCTGTCGCATTTACAACAGTATTCGGCCACGCCCCCCACGCCCTTTCGGCCCGCTCAACAATCTGCGCAGCCAACTGCTCTCCCGGAGACCGGTCGTCCGAAACGGCGGCCCTGCCGCTCTTTATAGCGGCACGCGCACCACTCAGCACATCACGGGCCAGAGTTGTGACCGCGTCGTGCGAAAAATCGCGCAACAGGGCAACTATTTCTTTTCTCTGAAGCAACGCGTCGACTGACGGCAGCGATCTGTATGCCGACTCGGTCAAAATTGTTCTCCCAGCTCCAGTCCGTCACCTCGAATATCGACCTGAAGTAGTGGTTGCAACGGTTCTTAATCATAGTCGGGTACCTTGGGCGGGCGAATCCGGGTACAAAAAGTTACTACTACTAAACGGCCGTGCCACCCGCATATTCTCCCTGCGGCGTTACAAACACGAGCGTAAGATTAATCGGTTAGTCACTTTTCCAAGCGTTTCCAAATCGGAGAACCAGTGTTAGTGATCGGCCTGACCGGCGGCATTGGATCGGGAAAAACGGAAGTCACGCACATTTTGCGCGAGCTCGGAGCAGTAGTGATCGATGCCGACGGGATTGCACATCTGTCTTACCGGCCCGGGACCCCGGCCTACGAGGCGATTGTGCGCCTGTTTGGCCGCGACATTCTGGACGGTTCAGGCGTAATCGATCGGGGAAGACTGGGGACGATTGTGTTCTCAGACCCTGGCTCCGGTCGGCGCGAGAAACTTGAAGCGATTGTGTGGCCGGCCACCCGGGAATGGATCGAGGGCAGGCTGGCAAAAGAGGAGGGGCGCGGTACCCGGGCCGTAGTGATCGAGGTCTCGAAACTGTTTGAAGCCGGATGGGACCAGTTTGTAGACGTTGTCTGGGCAGTCGAAGTACCGCCTGGTGATGCAGGAAATAGTGAAATAGCGAGGCGAGTCCAGGCCCGGTCAGGTTTCGACGAGGCCCGGACGAGAGAAAGGGTTGCAGCGCAGATGACCCGCGAAGAACGCATCGAAAGAGCCGACCTGGTGATCGAAAACGCCGCGACTCTGGATTTTCTGCGGGAACAAGTGAAAACAGCCTGGCAAACCACACGGGCACGATCGGAATAATCGAAAATCAAATCCGGCGAGTGTAAAAAACTCCAACGATTTAAAGACAATAAACAGATAACCAGTAGTTCATCGTTAATTATCGATGAGAAAGAACCCCAGGGCGCGATAACCAATGGCCACAAAGCAGGAATATACAGAGCGAAACGTCCAGGACTACTTCATCTCGGAAGAACCGTTTTACGTACCCACTTCTGACGAGATAGAGATCTTTGAATCGGCCTATCGTCAGCGGATTCCAGTACTCCTGAAGGGACCGACAGGAACCGGTAAAACCAGGTTTGTGGAGCACATGGCCTGGCGACTCAGCGAAGGACTGACACCCCGCAACTCGGGTGAGAACTCTCGCAACGGCACCAGCGCAAAACTTCCCCTCATTACGGTCGCCTGCCACGAAGACCTGACCGCGAGCGACCTCGTGGGACGCTATTTGCTTGACGCCGACGGTACTCGCTGGATCGACGGCCCGCTTACCCGAGCGGTCAAATACGGCGGTATCTGTTATCTCGATGAGATCGTAGAGGCCCGCAAAGACACGACAGTCATTATTCATCCGCTTACCGACCACAGGCGCACTCTCACCATCGACAAGCTTGGCACCGTCATCGATGCGGCAGAAGGGTTCCTGCTGGTCGTCTCCTACAACCCCGGGTACCAGAACGCCCTGAAGGACCTGAAGCACAGCACCCGCCAGCGGTTCGTTGCGCTTGAATTCGACTTCCCTGACGAAGAGCACGAAGCCCAGATAATCAGCCACGAGTCGGGTTGCGACACCGATGTTGCCGAACAGCTGGCCAGGCTGGGCCTGAAGATCAGGAACCTCAAGGACCACGGTCTTGAAGAAGGTGCCAGCACCCGGATGCTTATCTACGCCGGCCGATTAATCTCGGAAGGCGTCTCACAACGCCGCGCATGCCAGGTCTCAGTCACCTGGGGTATTACCGACGACCCTCAGGTGCAACGCAGTATCGACGAGGTCGTAACTTCTATCTTCGCGTGATCAACAGTAAATTCACGATAAGCCGACTCGAAACTGCCCTCAGATCGCACTCTGGTGCGCAATATCAAAATCGGGGCAGCAGCGGGGCCGCGCCCGCCAAAGCACCCGCACCAGCCGCGGTCGCCGTACTGTTCAACATCAAGAACGCCGAACCGTGTGTGCTGATGATAAAGCGGGCAAGTACCCTTTCTCATCACAGCGGGGAATGGGCGTTTCCGGGTGGGATGATCGAGGAATCCGACGACTCTCCCATGTACGCGGCCCTGCGCGAAACGAACGAGGAACTCGGCGTGGCCGAAGAAGATATCGACCTCTGGTGCGGGATGGCCCCGGTCGATACTTCGACCGGGTTCGAGGTCTGGCCATACGCCGGGCGTATCCGTGACCATGCAACACTCACGCTGCAAGAAAGCGAGGTTGCAGAAGTTGTCAACGTGCCGGTCAGCGTCTTTGTCGACGATGCCTCGAAGCGAACCATCACGCTTATCCGTAATGGAGGCACCAGGACGATGACCGCATTCGCTTACGGCGACCGGATCATCTGGGGTGCATCGGCCCGAATTATCGCCAACACAATCGATATCGTGAAAAACGTAGCATGACGAACTCGGACAAGAATCAGAACAGCAAACAAGGCCAGGGCGTGAACGCCCCAGAAGGCTCGAAAGCGCCTCCCGGAACACCGGCCAGCCTACTCGCAAAAAAAGAACTTGCCAGCTTCCCTGCGCCCGTGCTCGATCGGTATGAGAATGCGTTCGAGAAACTCTCGGGACGGCTCGCCGAGGAAACGTGCGAGCAGTGGGCCTCAGAGGGACTGGAGATCGTTCGGAAGACTGTCCGGTCATGGGAGGCCGCCGCCGAGTTCTTCGAGGCCTCTGTGGCAGTTCAGCGCCAGCTTCCATCAGGCCAATTCCTGAAGTGGGCCAAAACAGGGACTTCACTCTGCGCCGATTCACCATCGTTGGCCGTTGCTTACTTCAAATCTTCACCAGGGGCGATGCTCCGTCTGCGCCCCCGCTATATCGACGACTGGGCCAACGTCTGCCGGGCCCTCTACCGGGGCACATGGAAGTCGTCAGCGCTTTCGTGTCGGCTCTTCGAGGCGACTCCCACGCTCCTGGAAACAATTTCGTTTGAAGAGTTTTGCCACTTCGGGGAATTCCTTGAAGTCCTGTCTCGCCGCTCCTACGATCAGGCTGGTGACGCACTCGGCGCCGGGTGTGACCTGTTCCCGAAAATCTCGGGCGATGTCGACAGGTTCATCAACCTCGCGCAGATCGTCGCCGAAAAATCATGGCGCGAAACGGCCTCGCTTTTCGATTCGGCAACCGCATCTCTCATCGAACTGGGACCTCAACACCGCGCCCCGCTCATTACCCTGGCGCGCCGCCTTGCCGTTACGGGTGTCAGCGATGCTTCCGGAGTGTTGAAAGACGGTGCCAACACCCTGAACCGGGTGCCGACAGAGACCCGGGACCGACTGCTGGAGATGACCGACGGTGTTGCCGCGGTTTCGGCCCCGGCAGCTCCGGAATTTCTTCGGGTTGTGCCCAATGTGCTCGAACGGGTGACTTTCGAACAGATGGCGCAGTGGCAGTCCGAGGGTCTTCGGGCCGCACGCGACAACGACGAGGCGGCAGTTTCGTATTTCAAACTCGAATCGGCCCGCTCGCAGGAGATGCTCGATTCGCTGTCGTCTTCGATTGAGCTAAGCCGTGTGCGAGAAATCATTCTGATGTACTGCATGGCGCTCACCGGCCGCTCGATCGATATCCAGGCGGCCCAGGGCCTTGCCGAAAAGAACATCGGCTGGTTCCAGGGCGAGTTGCCAACTACTGAAGGCACGACCATCTACATGCCATCGGTAATCAATCGTTACACCACAAAAGACGAAAATTTCGGCTTTTTCAAGGTCATCTCAACTCACCAGGTCGGCCACATCGAATTCGGTTCTTTCACCTTTAACTTCGTCACGCCGTCGAACCTCTTCGATGACCTGCGCCCGCGTCTCCCTGGCGCCAGGGAACTGGAAGCCGCCAGGACCGCAGACGAGGAGGCAAGGAAGAAAGCATCGCAACAGCCAGAGGTGGTTATCTTTGGACACGAAACGCCAGATAACGCCAACATTCCAACAGTAGCGGAATCGGAACCCGCACCCGAGGAGAAGAAACTCGAATTTCTGACTGACATGGGCAGATTTTTCGACCTATTCCACGAAAGACGCCTCGCCCTGGATGCATTCACCGTTCTCGAAAGTTCCCGAATCGATGGTCATGTGGCCGGTCTGTATCCGGGAATAACCGCGATGTACAACGTCGTTCGTTCGGCTGCCCTTGAGTCACGTCCAGACGTGACCGATCTGCCCGCACGCGAAGCCCTTGTCGAGTTCATGGTCCGAGTGAGCCTCGGTCAGGTCGACAATATGCTCGTACCGTCTGAGCACAAAGAGGCTGCGCGTAAGCTGCGCCGCCTGATCAGGACCGTTACCTCCGAGGAGGCCTCGGTCGAAGATGGCGCCGAAGCCGCGATCAGGGCGTATTCGATTCTGATCGATATCAAAAACGAAGAGCTCGACGACGAAGACTTCGAACAGTTGGATCCCGAGGAAGACGAACAGTCCTCCGACTCGGGTGACGACGAAGATGTTGTTGATCCAGAAAGCGTGATCCAGCAGTTCATGGGGCAACCTTCCCCCGACGGCGAATCGGGCGACGATTCGCCGGACGGTCAGGACGACCAGACAAGCGAAGGCGAATCTGAAGAAGATTATTCATCTCCGCAGGACGTGGACTACCGTGGCGAGTTCAAGCCGGAACTTTCCCAGCTTCTTTCCCAGATGCAGTTAATGGAAAACGACGAGTTCTCGGAGAGCGGTGAAATGGAACCGATCACCCAGGAACAACTCGAGGAGATGATGAAGAACGCCCCCGAAATGGAACTGGAACAGACGGAGGGCGACAAAGACGGCGAACAACAGGCTTCAGAGATGCTCGAAAACCTGATGAAGGAGCTACAGAAGCGCGATCCCGAGAACCAGCAGTTCCAGCCGGGTCCGATGCAGCACGTCGATGAAGACGGCGGCCCGCTCAATGCGACCGAGCCCGATACCTACACCTATCCCGAGTGGGATTTCCGGGCCAACGAATACAAGCCCGACTGGTGCATGATCCACGAAAAGATCATGACCGACGGCGAGCCGAACTTCTTCCGCGACACACTGGCCGAGAACGCTTCGCTGCTTGCCCAGATCAAGCGGCAGTTCGAGCTGGTTATTCCCGAGATGTATCGCAAGCAAAAACGCCTTGAAGACGGTGAAGAGCACGATCTCGATGCCGTGCTGGAGGCCGTTATCGACCTCCACGCCGGCGTATCACCCGACGAAAGGCTTTACTGGCGCAGGAACAAAAACGAGCGGTCCGTTGCCGTGGCGTTCCTGCTCGATATGTCGGCCTCGACCGCCGAGGCGATCGACGAGGCCAAGAAACCCTCCGACGACTGGGGCGCACCGGATGACCCTGTCGAATACATGGTCTGGCTGCGCTCTCGCCGGTCGGAAGGCATGCGCCGGACGTACAAAAGGATTGTCGACGTCGAAAAGGAAGGGATCACACTCCTCGTCAACTCGCTCGAAACGCTCGGCGACACATACGGAATATTCGGTTTCTCGGGATATGGCCGGGAAAACGTCGAGTTCTACACGATCAAGGACCTCGACGAAAAATTTTCCGATATAGTCCCCCGCCGCATCGACCGTATTGCCCCGCTGCACGCCACCCGCATGGGCCCGGCCATCCGGCACACGATAGCCAAACTTGCCGAAGTAGATGCGCGTTCCCGGTTCCTGTTCCTTATCTCGGATGGCCGACCGCAAGACCGTGGCTATTCGCGCGAAGGGGTCGAAAAGGAATACGCAGTACACGATACCCGGCAGGCACTTGTTGAGGCCCGTCAGGACGGCATCACGCCGTTCTGTCTGACCGTCGACAAGGCAGGGCACGATTACATGAAGACGATGATGGAAGATTTCAGCTACGAAGTGCTGCCGGACATCAGCCTGCTACCCGTTCGCCTGCCGCAGCTGTACAGGAACCTGACCACCTAGACTGCCCGCAACGCACCCCAGCAGGGCACACACGCGAATCCCTATGCGCGTCTCCCCTCCTTCGGGAGCGGGTGCCCCTGGGCGCGGGGAGCGTAGATTGCGGCGGCGACTTGCTCACGCCAGGTCATCTGGCAAGTTGGCCTCCGACGCCCGGAGCCAATAACGCCCAGCCCGGAGCATAACGCCCAGGTACC
>Ga0208879_1001690_pt1 | contig 20439 bp, 17 predicted proteins | sample Knorr_S15_td_Bot_FD_185605 | JGI IMG/M metagenome (GOLD analysis project Ga0208879, IMG submission 185605) | Marine microbial communities from Southern Atlantic Ocean transect - Knorr_S15_td_Bottom_ad_5009_LV_A (SPAdes) (version 2) | ecosystem: Environmental > Aquatic > Marine > Oceanic | place... | reverse complement strand
GGAGCCGGTGACGCCGAGCAGCGTCTGGTGCGGTTCACCGGCGAGCAAGCCGGCGGTCAGTTTCCGGATGGCCTCGGGCTGATCCCCCGCCGGGTCGAAGGGTGAATGAAGTTTGAACGCTTGGCCTTCCACAAATCAGCGATTGACCATACCGAAACCCGCGACAAACCTCAAGCTAATGATGCGCCTCGGAAGAACTGTGGGCACTGTGCGCCCCGATCCGGGACAAGTGGTAGTACGACGAAATCCCTTCGAGTTCGAACCACTGTTTCTCAAGATGGAATTGTTTCCAATGCCCCCAAAAGCGTTCATACAAATCGTTGGCTTGGTCATGGGTCAGTCGCTGCCCGCTTGATTTTTTGGATTTTAAGTCATGGCCCAGAGACCCGCTGGCATACGGATCGAGCAGCTTGGCCAAGCGCTCCAGCCGACTTTCAACATCGTGGCTGACTAAATCGCCGACCCCCTCGAGTTCCTTGAACTCATCAACACGCAAGGCCAACACACCACCGTCAAGGAACGGGTGTTGGAATCGGGACAAATCGGGGTCTCCCTTAAGCGTTTCGAGTTGGTTATGAAAACCGGAAAACAAGTCCATCAAATGGCCGTACTCTGCAACGATCTCACTCCATTGGGTGTGTTGATGCTGCTCCCTCTTTTCGTTGAAATCCTGCCATTGGAACACCTCGGCGTTCCAGGGTGTCCCCGCTCTGGCTTGAGTGTGGGACGCATGGCCAGCGTCGTGATGCGACTCATCTGCATGAACTGCGGAGGACTGGTTCAACCGGCACCGATCCTCCATCGCTCTTGCCATCTTCGTCATCACACCCAATTGAACCACAGCCTGCTTAACGGATTTGAACTGAAAGTTGTCCACCTCCAAGCTCATTTCCATCAGATCCGTTAGAACCTCGGGCCGTACCAAGCCAAGTTCAATCGCCCTGTCAGTACTCAAGGCGCCCATTTGTTCCCGGATTGAAGTGACGTGACCCTTGAGCAACTGCTGAGCCTTGCGCCTCTCGAATGAGTTCATCCCAAATGCCGTCTCGAGGTTGCCCGCGTCTATCTTGGCAAGTTTCACCCAGCGAATGAAGCGATTGGGTTTCCGTTGAAACCTCTGGACAACCGGCCCAAGGATCGAGTTGGTCGTGATCTTATCTCCCGTGACTTGGAACCAGTTGGCGTAGGAATCCTCTCTCGCTTTTATCAACCGCCCACGGAATGCCTTGAGTTCGTCGAGGGACATTTCCTCCAACCGCCCGAATGCCTCCTTGTTCTTCCCGTCCTCAAGCGCATCGTGATAAACCACCTCGCGCTCCTTCATCTCGGATTGGTCGGCTTTCAACCGGGAAACCCACTGTGCCTTTGCCTCCTTTATTTCCTGTAAATAGTTTGTCACCCGGATGACAGTATAATTCAACGCCACCCCAAAAACCAAAACGGCCGCATACGGCAACAATGCCTTGAAATTGATTGGCTTCCTCTTCTTGACGACTTCCTCTTCCTCCGCGTCGCCGCTTGAGCCAAGCGACTCTACCACCGTGCCCTTTGCATGGCTGATGTCCGCCTTGCAGTAAGGGCAGCGATAGATGCCGAACATCTTCTCCTCGTCCTCAAGCTTGAGGCTGTTGCTGCACTTGGCGCAATCGACGGAATCCGGCAACACGTCGTCGAGCCAGAACTCCATCTCCGCAGCGGCCTCTTCCTTCGCCGCAGCGGGATCTTGCCCCTCGGATTTTGCCCCATCAGTCGAAACGCCCCCATCCGCCTTGTCAGATTCGCCGCCCCCTTCAGCGGCAACGGATCCCGGCTCTTCTGTGGTGTGTTCGTAGGCGGTCTTTGACTCGATCAGCTCTTCGCACTCCGGGCAGAAACAGAGGCCCATCATGCGCTCTGCCTCGGGCAGTTGAATTTCTGTTTCGCACTTGGGACACGAGAACTTCTCCGGCATGAGGGACTGATTGCGGCTTGACTCGATCAAGCTCTCCAAGAGGCTCGTGTCCACTTCATCCACCGCCTCCTCCGGTTCCGGCGACTCGGCGGGAATCGCTGTCTCGTCACCGGATGCCTCGATGGCTGCGTCTGGCTTTTCGGTCGCTTCCGGCTCCGCAGTCGCTCCCTCCCCTCCCCCGTCTTCGTCGATGAAAAACGGTTCGTCTTCCCCTTCGGCGGCAGCGGCTTCGGGTTCAGCGGCGGTGTCTTCCTTGGCTGTTTCTTCGCTGGTACCTTCGGACTCCTCACCTGCTGCAAGAGGTTGTTCCGGCTCAACAATTTCTGCAGTCTGCACTTCGGCAACTTCCTCAACAACTTCCTCTTCGCCGACCTCATCCTGAACAACTTCCTCCTCGGCAACTTCCTCCTCGGAAGTTTCTTCCGCAGGTGGTTCCGGAGCCGGAATGGTTGCCTTGCAATACTGCCAAGACACTTTTAGTCGCTCCGAGATTGCTACCGCCAGAGTGCCGCAGTGTCAATCAAGCGCCCAAGCAGTCGTTTATCGGCCGAAGGGAAATCGCGCTTGGCCAAGCTCTCTCTCGTGGCCCATTCGTACGCGGCGCAGCCGATGGCTCGCGGTTCGCCCTTGGCCAATCGGCAAAGGAAGAATTTCAGGTGAACGGTTTTCCCGGGGTAGTCGTGGGTGATCTCCTCGAACGCTTGGCCAAGCGCAACTTCGATGCCCAGTTCCTCGCGAAGTTCCCGAACGAGGCAATCCTCAAAGCTCTCGCCCGGCTCGCGCTTGCCGCCGGGGAACTCCCATAAGCCAGCCAAGTGGCTGCCTTCGAGGCGTTGGGTGATGAGAAGTTTTTGCTGGTGAAAAACCAGTCCGGCGGCGACGTCGATGGGCTTAGCGGCCAATGCTCTTGTAGGTGAAGCCAAGCTGCTCCATCTCCGCCGGGTCAAACAGGTTTCGCCCGTCGAACAGGATCGGCGACGTCATCGCGTCCCGCGCCTTGGCCAAGTCCAGTTCCTTGAACTCTGGCCACTCGGTCGCCACCACAAGCGCGTCGCAGCCGTCGGCCACGCTGTCCATGTCATCGACATACGTGACTCCCTCCGTCGGCAGCAACTCCTTGGCTTTCTCCATTGCCTTGGGATCGTACACGCGCAGTGACGCACCCTCCTTCAGCAAGCGCTGGCAAACCTCGATCGCCGGCGACATGCGGACATCGTCCGTGTTCTGCTTGAACGCCAAGCCCAGCACGCCGATGGTTTTGTCCTTCAAAATCCACAACGTGTCGGTGATCTTTTTCAGGAAGCGATCCATCTGCCCGTCGTTGATATGCTGCACTTCTTTCAGCAATCCAAAATCGTAGCCAAGGTCGTCGCTGATGCGGATGAATGCGCTCAAGTCTTTCGGGAAACAACTCCCGCCAAAGCCAAGCGACGCGTTGAGGAATCGCCGGCCGATGCGCTCGTCCATGCCGATCCCGATGGCCACTTCCTCGACGTTCGCGCCGGTCGCCTCGCAGATCGCCGCCACGGCGTTGATGTACGAAATCTTCATCGCAAGAAACGAATTGGCGGCGTGCTTGATCAACTCCGCCGAGTTGATGTCGGTGAAAATAATCGGCGCGTTGAACGGCTCGTAAATCTCCCGCATCGCCGCCACGGGTTTATCTGATCGCGTCCCAACCACGATGCGGTCGGGATTCATAAGGTCTTCCACCGCAAAGCCTTCGCGCAGGAATTCAGGGTTACTGACGACATCAAAATCGCAATCCGTTTTGCAATAGCGCTTGATCGTCTCGGCGACTTTCTCGCCGGTTTTCACCGGCACCGTGCTCTTATCGACAACAACCTTGTACGTGGTCGTTGCATCAGCGATGTCGCGGGCCACTCGCTCAATGAAACTCAGATCAACCGACCCGTCGTCGAGTGGCGGCGTCGGCACGGCGATGAAAATGACGTCCGATTTTTCCACTCCCTCCGCCGTGCTGGCGGTGAAGTTGAGTCGCCCCTCGGCCACGTTCTTTTTGACCATCTCCTCGAGGCCCGGCTCGAAGATCGGGATACCGCCGCTCTGCAGCAATTTGACTTTGGCTTCGTCGCAATCGACGCAGATGACGCTGTGGCCGACCTCGGCGAAACAGGCGCCGGTCACCAAGCCGACATAGCCGGTTCCGATGATTGCGATGTTCACGATTCTGGGGGAGTTACTTGTTGTCCGGGACGGCAATTGCCGGCGGTGCAACGGGAGTCGTCGGCTTGGGCACTTCAGCCTGCGGCACCGGCGCCGGTTTTGGTTTGGCCACCAGCGGATCAAGCTTGGTTTGCGCCGCCTCAAGCAGCGCCGTCGCTCGATCCTTGATGATGATGTTGGCCGAGTTGGTCAGGCTTTGATACGCGCTGATTGCCGCCGCCGTGTCGCCCTTGGCTTCCTGGCAAATCGCTTGGCCAAGCTTGGCCTCATTCGCCCAAGATCCATCGGCGTGTTGGCCAAGGTAGCTGTTAAATGCCGCCTGCGCCTTGTCGTAGTCCGTCGCCTCAAGCCACGTCTTGGCACTCAAGATCAACGCCCGCTCGGCGACCGGCTTGCCAGCTTCATCAGTACTTACCTTCGCGTAAGCCCCAGCGATTTCCACCAGATTCGTCCCGTCCAGCTGGACAGCGAACAGAGCCGACTCGGAGGCTGCTCTGGATTCCGCCTGATTGTTGGCGTTCAACTGGTATCCTCCCACGCCAATAATAACAGCTAACGCGCCGTACAAAAGTTTGCTCTTATTTTTCTCAAACCACTCGGAGCCGTGGTACATGATATCTGGTTCGTTAGAATCGCTCATAAAACAGGGCGGGAATCAATTGCAGGACAGGCAAAAAAGGCAAGCCAAAACAGCGATAAAAACATAATTTCCGCTAACCCTTGGCCACCAACTGCCGCAGCACATAGGAGAGAATCCCGCCGTGCCGGTAGTACTCGACCTCGATATCCGTATCGATCCGGCAAAGCACAGGCACCTCTTCGGCAACCCCGTCGGCGCGGGTGATTCGTAGCGTCAACTCCTGCTGCGCCTTGAGATCGTCGCCCAATCCAAGCACGTCAAACTGCTCCGTGCCGTCGAGCTTCAAGCTGCCGATGCCGGTGCCGTCCTTGAATTGCAGCGGTAACACGCCCATGCCAATCAGGTTCGACCGGTGGATGCGCTCGAAGCTCTCGCAGGCAACCGCCTTCACGCCGAGTAAGCGCGTGCCCTTCGCCGCCCAGTCGCGCGAGCTGCCGGTGCCGTACTCCTTGCCGCCGATGACGACGAGCGGCGTGCCCTCCTCGCGGTACTTGGCTGCGGCGTCGAAGATGTCCATCGTCTCGCCGCTTGGCTGGTGTTTGGTCACGCCGCCCTCGGTGCCGGGCACCATCAGGTTTTTGATCCGCACGTTGGCGAACGTGCCGCGCGTCATCACGCGATCGTTACCTCGGCGCGAGCCGTAGCTGTTGAAGTCACTAAACTCGACGCCGTTGTCCACGAGATAACGCCCCGCCGGTGAGTCCGGGTTGATCGCGCCCGCCGGCGAAATGTGATCCGTCGTCACCGAGTCACCGAACACACCCAGCGGCCGCGCACCGGTGATCTCACCGATCGCGCCGGCCTCCATTCCGAAGCCTTCGAAAAACGGCGGCTCTTGAATGTACGTGCTCGACTCGTCCCACTCGTAGGCGTGGCCGACGCTCGAGGGGATCTCGTTCCACTTCGGGTTTTGATCGGCGAAGTTGCTGTAAAGTTTGCGGAACACTTCCGGCTGAAGCGCCGTCTGCATGAGATCGCGCACTTCTTCCAAGCTTGGCCAAAGGTCGCGCAAAAACAGATCCGTCCCGTCCTCCGCTTGGCCAAGCGGCTCGGTCGTCAAGTCGATGTTCACCCGCCCGGCCAACGCGTACGCCACCACGAGCGGCGGCGACATCAGGAAGTTGCCGCGAATATTTTGGTGGATGCGCGCCTCGAAGTTGCGATTGCCGGAAAGCACCGAGGCGACGACGAGATCGTTGTCGAGAATCGCCTTTTCGATCCCGGCATCAAGCGGGCCGGAGTTGCCTATGCACGTCGTGCAACCGTAGCCGACGAGGTTGAAACCAAGCTGGTCGAGGTACGGCTGCAGCCCGGTCTTGTCGAGGTAATCGCTGACCACGCGCGAGCCCGGCGCGAGCGACGCCTTCACCAGCGGCGCCAGTTTCAAGCCGCGCTCGACCGCACGCTTGGCCAACAGCCCGGCCGCCAGCATCACGCTTGGGTTGGAGGTGTTCGTGCAGCTCGTGATCGCGGCGATGACCACGTCGCCGTGGCCAAGCGGCTCGGTACCGTTGCCTTGCACCGGCACGTCGGCGATGACACCGGCCAAGTCGCCGCTGTCCCGGCCGAAGCCGCCCTCGGCGACCGGCTTGGAAAAAAGTTCCTCAAACTTGCTGCCAAGGCTTGGCACCTCGATGCGATCCTGCGGCCGCTTCGGCCCGGCCACGCTTGGCCGGATCGCGCCCAAGTCGAGCGTGAGGTTCACCGAGTAATCAATCTCCCCCTCGACCGGGATGCCGAACAGCCCTTGGGCCTTGTAGTAATTCTCGTAAGTCGCGCAATGCTCATCGGCGCGGCCGGTCGCGCGGAGATAGTTGACCGTCTCTTCGTCGATCGGGAAAAAGCCCATCGTCGCGCCGTACTCCGGCGCCATGTTGGCGATCGTGGCGCGGTCAGTCAGCGGCAATTGCTTTGCGCCCTCGCCGTAAAACTCGACGAACTTCCCGACCACCTTGGCCTCGCGCAACATCTCGGTGACAGTCAACGCCAAGTCAGTCGCGGTGACCCCCTCGCCCAGCGCGCCGTCGAGCCGAACGCCGACGACGTCCGGCGTCAAAAAGTAAACCGGCTGCCCAAGCATCCCGGCCTCGGCCTCGATGCCGCCGACGCCCCAGCCGACGATGCCCAAGCCGTTGATCATCGTCGTGTGCGAATCGGTGCCGACGAGCGTGTCCGGATAATGGACGCCATCCGCGTCGCTCAACACGCCTCGCGCGAGATACTCAAGGTTCACCTGATGCACGATGCCGATGCCCGGCGGCACGACCTTGAACGTGTCGAACGCCTGCATGCCCCACTTCAGAAACTGATAACGCTCGCGGTTGCGCGTGAACTCCAAGTCGAGGTTCTTGGCCATCGCATCCGCCGAGCCAGCGAAGTCGACCTGCACCGAGTGATCAACCACTAAGTCCACCGGCACCAACGGCTCGATGATCTTCGGGTCTTTGCCCAGCCGCGCCGCCGCCGAGCGCATCGCCGCCAAGTCCACCAGCAACGGCACGCCGGTGAAGTCCTGCAACACGATGCGGGCGACGGTGAACGGAATCTCCTCGATGCGCTGCGCCTTGGCCTGCCAACCGGCGAGTTGGCGGATGTTTTCCTCTGTCACCTTTTGACCGTCGCAATTGCGAAGCACCGACTCCAAGACCAGGCGGATGCAAACCGGCAGACGCGAGACATCCCCCAAGCCGGCCTCAGCCAGCGCCGGCAGCGAGTAAAATTTTCCCTGCTGACCGTTGCCAAGGTCAAACGATTGCAATGCGTTGAACGTATTGTGACTCATTAAAAAAGCCCAAGCGACGAAGGTCGCGTTGTCACAGAAGAATGAATCACCCAAAGCCCAATGTCAACGACTCGGCCTTCCGCTTGGCCAAGGGCTGTATTACCTGACGCCTACTTGGCCGGTTTTTGGGTTGTACACGTAACGCATGCCGCGGGGGGGACGCGGGGGGCGCGAGTAGTAGCCTTCGGTCACCAGTTCGTTGAGAGCCTTGGGGTAGCGGCCTTCCACGGCTTGGAACTGCTTGATGGCGTTTTGGATGTTGGCCAAGTTGAGCCTTTTCTCGGACGATTTCTTGGCTTTGCCCACTGCGCCGACGTAGTCCAATGGCGCGGTCAACGGGTTGCCGGCGGAGGTCGATTCCTCTTTTTCGGGCTTTTCGTCCTTGGGCGTTTCGCTCGAGCCGCCGCAGGCGCACAGGCCAAGCGCCAGTGTCAGTGAGGTGATTAATCCGGTGATCCAACTGCGGTCTTCCCAAAAAAACCATCTGGTGGTTTTCACCCTCATCCGGCCTTCGGCCACCTTCTCCCTGAGGGAGAAGGAATTTGGTTTGAGGTAGGGCGTGCTGTCCGCAGCGCGCCGGGGCTGACGCGGACGGCTAGGGACAGCCGTCCCTACCTCGCGCTTGGCCAAGCTCCCTCTCCCAGCGGGAGAGGGTTGGGGAGAGGGAGAACGCCCAACATCTGTTCGGAGTTGCAGCATTCTCTTGAATCGCCGGATTAAATTCCAATTCGTTTTCATAACAGGGAGAAAGTCGGCTTGGGCGCGTGGATTGTCAATCGGCTTTGTGCGGCTTGGGCTGGGCTTGCCGCCATTTTTTGCGGCTTACTTTTTCAGCCGACTGGATGTGGACGAATGCCCCTTTTTTGTTCCCGACGACGATGTCCGGCCAGCCGTCGGCGTTCATGTCGGTGGCCATCACTTGTGTGCCGACGCCGGAGTCGTTGTCGATCAAGTGCGGCACCCAATCAACGCCGTTCTTTTTCGTGCGGCGCAGCTCGAACCAGTACAGCACCGCCGCTGCATTCGGCTCGGCGTCGCCGCGCGGGCCGTGTGCCCAGAAACGCTTGCCGGTCACGATGTCGAGCAAGCCGTCGCGGTTCATGTCCACAAGGTCGATCGCGTGCAGTTGGCTGAACTTCACGCCGTACCGGTTCTCCTCCGGCTCGGCGTTCATGAATGTGTGCGCGACGAAGGTGATGCCGCCGTCTTTCGGCTGGTTTTCGTACCAGCACAAGCCGTAGCCGTGAGCGGCGAGAGAGGTGATGACGTCGTTGTCGCCGTCGCCGTCCACGTCGTAGGCGTACATTTGCGCGCCACCGCCGGGCGAAAACGGGAATGCGTGAAACGCCCACTGCGGATCACCGTCGAGCGAGGCCGGTTGCTCCCACCACCCGTTTTTCTCCATGATGTCGCGGCGTCCGTCGCCGTTGACGTCGCCCACGCCCATGCCGTGGGTGAACCGCTGCCAACTGCCCTTGGGCGTGACGCGATGAACCGTCCACGGCAACTCCGGGTGATGCCAGTTCGGCTCGGCGTAAATGAAGTACCCTTCCGAGTTGCAGACGATTTCCGGTTTGCCGTCGCCGGTGATGTCGGTGAAGTGCGGCGACTCGTTGTCGGTGATGGCCAAGGCGATGTGTTTTTTCCAGTGGCCCGGTTTGCCTTTCGGATTTTCGTACCACGGCGATTCAGCGCCGGGAAAGCCCAGCACGAGCACGTCGTCCCACTCGTCGCCGTTGATGTCGTAAACGAAGCACAAAAAATTCTGCGAGTAGGCGTTGCGCCCACTGAGCGCGCCGGCGAAACCGGGCACGGTGGTTTCTTTGCCGTCGGCGCCCTTCAGCTTGAACGACTCGGTGGCGGGGTAAATCTCGTGGCGTTGTTTGTAGTCCGGCCCGGCGTGCCAGTACGGGCCGGCGACGAGATCGGCGTGACCGTCTCGGTTGAAATCCCCGGCGGCACCGCCCTCGGCCCAAAAGTGCGGCGTGGCTTGATGCTTGGTCCAAGTGTGAATATGAAAATCCCGCGCTTGGCCAAGCGAGGCAGCCAAGGCCAGTCCGGCGACAACAAAAAGAGCGTGGCGCATGCGGCATTTTTGCCACCGCCACCCGGCGCGGTCAAGCGGCGCGGGACACATCTCACTCGCCGCGCTTGGCCAAGTCCGTTATCCTGTCGGCGGATGATTGGACGCTACACCCGTCCCGAGATGCGGGACATTTGGACTGAACAACGAAAGCTCGAAATCTGGCTGGAGATCGAGTTGCTCGCCGCCGAGGGGCTTTGCAGCGAAGGACTCGTGCCCAAGGCGCACCTCAAGCAAATGAAGGCCAAGGCGTCGTTCAGCATCGCGCGCTGCCGCGAACTCGAGCGCACGCTCAACCACGACGTCATCGCCTTCACCACGAACGTCGGCGAGAACATCGGCAAACCGGCGAGTCGCTGGTTTCACTTTGGGCTGACGAGCAGCGATATCATCGACACCGCGTTTGCCGTGCAGATGAGCGAGTCGGTGAAAATTCTCATCGCCGACGTGAAGCGCCTCCGCAAAGTCGTCGCCGCCAAGGCGCGCAAGCACAAGTTCACGCCGATGATCGGCCGCAGCCACGGCATCAACGCCGAGCCGACGACGTTCGGCCTCAAGATGGCGCTGATGTACGACGAGTTTGGCCGCGCACTCGAGCGACTCGAGACCATCAAGCCGCGCATCGCTATCGGCAAACTTTCCGGCGCCGTCGGCACCAACGCCCATCTCTCGCCAAAGATCGAGTCGTTCGTCTGCCGCAAGCTTGGCCTCAAGGCCGCGCCCATCGCGACGCAGGTTGTGCAGCGGGATATTCACGCCGAGTTCATGACGACCGTCGCCCTCGTCGGCGCAAGCATCGAGCGGTGGGCCACGGAGTTCCGGCACCTCCAGCGCACCGAGGTGCTCGAGGTTGAGGAGTTTTTTGCCAAGGGCCAAAAAGGCTCGAGCGCCATGCCGCACAAGCGCAACCCCATCACCGGCGAACGCCTCACCGGCTTGGCCCGTGTGCTGCGCGGCAACGCGCTCGCCGCGCTCGAGAACGTCGCGCTTTGGCACGAGCGCGACATCAGCCACAGCTCCGTCGAGCGCATCATTTTCCCCGACTCCTGCACGCTTCTCAACTACATGCTCAACAAGCTCGCCGACCTCACCAAAGGGTTGATCGTGTATCCAAAAAACATGGTGAAAAATATCGGCCAATCGCTCGGCATGTGGAATTCGCAATCGGTGCTGCTCGCGCTCATCCGCAAAGGACTCACTCGCGAGGAGTCGTACTCGCTCGTCCAGCGCAACGCGATGGAGACGTGGAAAACCAAACACGACGGCCGCGACGACGCCGATTTTCTCACGCAACTTTTGTCCGACCCCGAGGTCGCCAAGCATTTCAAAAAGGGTGAACTCGAGTCCATCTGCACCACCGAATTCCACTACAAACACATCGAGTCCCGCTTCAAAAAACTGGGGCTGTAGAAGATGGACGACGTCAAGCAACGGGAGGAGTTGAAGCGCGAACGGGCGTGGGATCCGAAGGAACGCTGGCTGGCGATTCAGGACATGATCGCCTTTGTGGAAGCGAACCAACCGCCGCACAAGCGCCGCAACCGGCCTCGCTGGCACAAGGAAAATTAACCTCGTGCCGCAACTCGACAACAAAACCTTCGTCATCGTCGGCGGGACGACGGGACTGGGCTTGTCCGCCGCCAAGGCGTTCGTCGCCGAGGGGGCGCGAGTGGTCGTGGTGGGACGAAATGCCGATAGTGTGACCCAAGCGGAGTCGGCGCTTGGCCAAGCGGCGCGCGGCTTGGCCGGTGACGCGACCGACCCGCAAACTGCGCCCGAAGCGATCGCCTTGGCCAAGCGGGAACTCGGCGGGTTCGATGGCCTTTACCATGTTGCCGGTGGCAGCGGGCGCAGCATGGGCGACGGGCCGCTGCACGAGATTAGCGACGACGGTTGGCTGCAGACGATCGACCTGAATCTCACCTCGGTTTTCAACTCGAACCGCGCCGCGCTGCGGGAGTTTGCCGCGCTTGGCCAAGGCGGCGTGATCCTCAACATGACCTCCGTGCTGGCCGACTCCCCCGCCCCAAAACATTTCGCGACGCACGCCTACGCGGCGGCCAAGGCGGCGATCGTCGGCCTCACCAAATCGGCGGCGGCGCATTACGCCGCGCAAAACATCCGCGTGAACGCCATCGCCCCGGCGCTCGTCGCCACGCCGATGTCCGGCCGCGCGCAGGCGAACGACGAAATCATGAGCTTCATCAAAAACAAACAACCGCTCGACGGCGGCCGGATCGGCGTGCCGGAGGATTTGGACGGCGCAGCGGTTTTCCTGATGTCCGACGCCGCCAAGTTCATCACCGGCCAAGTGCTGGCGGTCGATGGCGGCTGGAGCGTCAGCGAGGGGATCGAATGAGTTACACAATCGGGATCGACCTCGGCGGCTCCTGCGTCAAGGCGGTCGTCGTCACGCCGAACGGCGAAACGTTGACCAAGCACAACCTCCCCTTCGACGCCGAGGCAGATATGGAGTGGGCCAATTGCCTCCGTGAACTCGTTCAATCAACCGAGAAGGAACAGGGCGGCAAGCCGGACAACATCGGTTTTTCGGCGCCGGGGCTGGCGGCGCCGGACGGCAGTTGCATCACACACATGCCGGTGCGGCTCGACGGTCTTGTCGGCTTGAATTGTCAAAAGTTTTTTGATTTCGACAAGGCGATCCCGGTGTTGAACGACGGCCACGCCGCCCTCCTCGGCGAAGCTTGGCTCGGAGCGGCGAAGGGATTCCAAACCGTCATCCTGCTGACGCTCGGCACGGGCGTGGGCGGCGCGGCGCTCGTGGAGGGCAAGCTGTTGCGCGGGCGCACCGGAAAAGCCGGTCACTTTGCCCACACCAGCCTTGGCCCGGACGGCCCGCCGGACGATTGCGGATGCCCGAGCAGCCTTGAGTTGGCGATTGGCAACTGCAGCATTCCGGAGCGATCCAACGGCCGTTTCACCCACACATGGGAAATGATGGAGGCAATCGAAAACGGCGACGCCGAGGCGGAGAAAATCTGGCTCAAGTCGGTCAAGGGCTTAGCCACGGCGATCTGTTCGTTCTCAAACATCCTTGACCCGGAAGCCGTCATTATCGGCGGCGGCATCGCCAACGCCGGTGACCGGTTGTTCGGGCCGCTACGCGACTATCTCGACCCGATTCTCTGGAAAACCGATGACTACGAACTGAAGCTGCTGCCCGCGCAACTGGGCGACCTCGCCGGTGCCTACGGAGCGGCGGCCAATGCGCTGGGGGTTTAAATCTCGAGCAGCGTCTCGGCCGCGGCCACCGAGGCGGCTTCGTCATTTTGGAGGATCGTCTGCCATCCCCTGCCCTTGCCGGTCTCGATGTTTTCCGGGCGGTCGTCGATGTACAGAATCGCCGCGCCGGACTCGCCGGTGCGCTGCTCGACCACGTCGTAAATCGGCTCGTCCGGCTTCATGCCGCCTTCCTCGAACGACAGCACGTAATTGTCAAAAAGACTGTAAAACGGAAACCCTTCGCGGATGTGTCCAATTGCAATTTCGTTGGTGTTGGAAAAAACGCAGGTCGGAATACCAATCGGTTTCAGCCGCTCGAAGAACTCGATCATCGTTTCTATCGGCGAAAAAATATCGGCGAAAATACAGACAAACTCCGCGCGGTCGCCGCGAAAGCCGGCCCCATCGCGGATCGCCGCATAAAACTCGTCGGTCGTGATTTTGCCGGACTCGTAATCGATCTGTAACGGCGAGTCGACCAACCGCTGGATTTCCTCCAGCCCGGCCTCGCTGCGCTCGGCGAACCGGCGAATGGCGATGCTGTAGTCGAAGTCAACCAGCACCTTTCCGAGATCAAAAACAACAATCTTTGGTTCGTTCATCATTTACTTTGAATCCATTTCCCGGCGGCCCTCGAGCGCGTGGCTCAGCGTCAACTCGTCGGCGAACTCCAGCCCGCTCCCCGCTGGCAAGCCGTGGGCAATGCGCGTCACTTTCACGCCCGGCTTGGCCAAGCGCTTGCCTAAGTAGTGGCTGGTGGCGTCGCCCTCCACGTCGGTGCCCAGCGCGATGATGACTTCGTCAATCGTCCCGCTGGCCAAGCGCTGCTCGAGTTCCGCCACCCGCAATTCCTCCGGGCCGACGCCGTTCATCGGCGAGATTTTGCCGCCGAGCACGTGGTAGCGACCGCGGAATGCGCCGGATTTCTCAACGTTCAAAATATCGACCGCGCGCTCGACGACGCAGACGGTTCGCTCGTCGCGCGCCGGGTTGGCGCAAATGCTGCACGGCGATTTCTCGGCCAAGCCGCCGCACTGCCCGCACTCGATGATTTTGTCACGCGAAGTGACCAACACGTTGGCCAAGCGCTTGACCACAGCGCTGTCGGCTTGAATCAAGTGAAGGGCGAGTCTCTCGGCGGAGCGCGGGCCGATGCCCGGCAGGCGGTTGAGTTCCGCCACCAACACCGCGAGTGGTTCGGGGAGCGAAGTCACGGGCAACAATCAGAACCCCGGCAGGCCCATGCCGCCGCCCATGCCGCCGGTCAGTTTGCCCATCTCGGCGGACTGCGTTTCGCGTCCCTTGTCGAGCGCTTGGTTGACCGCGCCGAGCACCATGTCCTCGAGCATCGAGATGTCCTCCGCGTCCACGGCGTCCGGGTCGATCTGGATCGACTTGACGACTCCGTCGCAGCTTGCGGTGACCTTGACCGCGCCGCCGCCGCTTGAGGCCTCGACGATTTGGTCGGCCAATTGCGCCTGCGCCTCCTGCATTTGCCGCTGCATCTTGGCGGCCTGTTTCATCATTTTAGCAATGCTTGCCATATTAAATTTTTCGGGTCACTTCCGCACCTCGACGATTCGGCCCTGGAACAGTTCCAGCGCCTTTTGAATGAGCGGATCGTTTTTGAATTCCTCCGGGTCGAGCTTCACCGGCTGGGGAACGGGCTTGGGCTTATCCGGGTTCGCTCGACTCACCGGCGGCGGCTCATCGATCGGCTCCAGCGCGGGCGCCGGTTGCCGTCCTTCGGGCGGCGGTTCGCTGATGAAGCGGAACTGCACATCCGCGTGGCCAAGCGCGGCGAGTTGTTTCGCGAGCATCTCGTGGTTGTTCTTGTTGTCCACCAAACCAAGATGCTCCTCGATGACACTAATTACAAAGATGCTATTTGAAAATGACACGGCATGCGCCTGTTGAAAGTAGGTCTGCATGAATGGGCTTGCCTTGTTCGCGGCGGCGGCGAGTTGCATCCAAAGTGCCTGCAAATCAACGGCTTCCGTCGGCTTGGCCGCTGCGGGAGGCGGCGCTGTTTTTGGAGCCGGCTTGGCCGGTGCGCTTGGCTTGGCAGCCGGTGGCGGCGCGACGGCGGGTGCCGCTTGGCCAACGGATGGCGGCTCGTTGTCGCGCAGTTTTTGCAGTTGGCCAAGCACCTCGTCGATGCCGAGCGCCGACATGGCCTGCGCCGCCTTGAGCAGCGACACCTCGATCAAAATCTTTTTCGACGTGGCCAAGCGGAGGCGCCCTTCGCAGTCGGTCAGCACATCGAGCACGCGGACTAAAGCCTGCTCGTTGCCCAGCTTGGCTCCGGCCTGGAGCACGGCGGCCTCGGCTTCGCTGATCTCAAGCAGCGAGAGGTCGCCCTTCGACACGGCGAACACCAGTCGGTTGCGGATGTGCCCCAACAGGTCGCCGACCAAGCGGCCAAGGTCTTTGCCTTGGCTGGCGAGCGCGTTGAGTTCGGTCAGCGTCTTCGTCGAGTCGCCGGTGAGCACGGCCTGGGCGAGCGCGAACAGTTGCCCCTGCGCCGTCAGGCCGAACATCGACAGCACGTCCGGCTCGGTGATGTTCTCGCCACAAAAACTGATGAGCTGGTCGAGCGCCGACTCGGCGTCGCGCATGCAGCCTTCCGCGCCGCGCGCGATGGCGAACAGCGCCCCCTCGTCGATCGTCACTTTTTCCTCGCCGCAAATGTACTTGAGATGTTCGGCGATGAGGTTGACCGGGATGCGGCGCAAGTCGAAGCGTTGGCAGCGCGACATGATCGTCGGCAGCACTTTCTCCGGCTCGGTGGTGGCGAACATGAACTTCACGTGCGCCGGCGGCTCCTCGAGCGTCTTGAGCAGCGCGTTGAACGCCGCCGTGGTGAGCATGTGCACCTCGTCGATGATGTAGATTTTGAACTTCGACGACGCCGGCGCGTACACGCAGGTCTCGCGCAGTTCACGCACCTGCTCGACGCCGTTGTTGCTGGCGCCGTCAATCTCGAGAACGTCGATCGAGCGGCCCTCGGCGATCTCGATGCACTTGATGTCGTCGTCGGGGAAATCGATTTTCGGGCCGTCGGTGCAGTTCAGGCACTTGGCAAAAATCCGCGCCAACGTCGTCTTGCCGGTTCCCCTTGGCCCGCAGAACAAATAGGCGTGCGCGATGCGCTCGCCGCTGATGGCGTTGGCCAACGTCTGGCTGACGTGATCCTGGCCGACGACTTCGCTGAAGCGTTGCGGACGGTATTTGCGGGCTATGACCTGATAAGACACCGGCGGCAGCTTAACCGCTCGGCGCGACCCAGAAAAGCGCAATGCGCTTGGCACTCAATTCTTGAATATCCGCCGCGAATCTGCTCACTTGGCCAAGCGCGGTTTCCGCGCTTAACCAAAGATGGCACACGATATCGAATCACGCTTGGCGGTTTGCAGTTGGTCGCTGCAACCGGAAACCCCCGAGGCGCTCGTCGCTCACCTCCGCGAAATCGGCATCTCGCGCGTCCAACTTGCGCTCGATCCGCTCCGCGAAAACCCCGATGTCTGGGGCAAAACCGCCGAGCTGTTCGCCGCCGAGGGCATCGAGATCGTCTCCGGCATGTTCGGCACCATCGGCGAAGATTACTCGTCGCTTGATGCCATCCGCAAATCCGGCGGCGTCGTGCCGGACGAACATTGGGACGCCAACTGGGCCAACATCCAAGCCGTCGCCGCAATCGCCGCCGGGCTTGGCCTGAAAATTGTCACCTTCCACGCCGGCTTCCTGCCGCACGAGGAGAGCGACCCCGGCTTTGCCAAGTTGCTCGACCGCATCACGCAGATCGCCGACGTGTTTGATGCCAGCGGCATCGAGCTTGGCTTCGAGACTGGGCAGGAAACCGCCGGCACGCTGAGGCTCTTCCTCGAAAAACTCGACCGGCCAAGCGTCGGCGTCAATTTCGACCCGGCGAACATGCTGCTCTACGACAAGGGCGACCCGATCGACGCGCTCAAGACGCTCGCGCCGTTCCTCAAACAGTGCCACATCAAAGATGCCACGCAGACCAAAGAGCCCGGCACGTGGGGGGCGGAAGTCACCGTCGGCACCGGCGAAGTCGATTGGCCGGCGTTCTTCGCCACCTTGGCCAAGCTCGGCTACGAGGGCGACTGCTGCATTGAGCGCGAAGCCGACGACCAACGCGTCGCCGACATCCGCACTGCCCGCGAATTCGTCACTCAACTAAATTAACCCGGCGATCGATCAGTGGCCTTTGCAAATAAACATCCGAATATTTTCACCCTCATCCGGCCTTCGGCCACCTTCGAAGGAATCAAGCGGGACACACGCTTGGCCAAGCTCCCTCTCCCAGCGGGAGAGGGTTGGGGAGAGGGAGAGCGCAGAAAATTATAATGACATTTGGCACACCATTAATTCGCTAAAATAATAACACCATGGACAAAGACAACATTAACATCGGCATCGTCGGGCTTGGCTTCATGGCCGCGATGCACATCCGCGCTTACCGCCAAATCGACGGCGTCAACGTCGCTGCAATCTGCGATCTCGACCCCGAGCGACTCAAGGGCGACTTCACCGCCGCGCTCGGTAACCTCGACTCCGGCGAACCGGTCATACTCGACATGTCGAAGGTCAAGGCGTATCAGGATTTCAAGGAACTCCTCGCCGACGAATCGATTGATGCCATCGACATCTGCACACCCACCCGCACGCACCTGTTCATGACCAAGCCGGCCCTCGCCTCCGGCAAACATGTGATCTGCGAAAAGCCGCTCGCCCGCTCCGTCGCCGATGCCCGCGAAATCGCCGATGCCGCCGCACAGGCCAAGGGCCATTTCATGGTGGGAATGTGCCTGCGCTTTTGGCCGCAATGGGCCTGGCTCAAGGAAGCGATCGACAGCGGCCGCTACGGCAAGGTGCAGGCCGCACACTTCCAGCGGATCGCCGAGCCGCCGGCCTGGGGCCAAGCGATTTACTTCGACGGCGCAACCTCTGGCGGCGCGCTGTTCGACCTGCACGTGCACGACACCGACTTCGTGCAGCACGTCTTCGGCCGGCCCAAGTCAGTTTACTCAACCGGCTTCAGCAAGGTCAGCGGCGCGATCGACCATGTGCTGACGCAGTACGAGGTCGAGTCCGGCGCAATGGTCAGCGCCGAGGGAAGCTGGGCGATGACCCCCGGCTGGGGCTTCAACATGTCGTACCGCGTCATCTTCGAGCGCGCCACCGCCGACTACGACATCGGCCGCGAAGACGAGCCGTTACGGCTCTTCGAGGAGGGCAAGGAAAAGCAGGTGATCAAGTGCGACGGCACCGATGGTTACGCCGGCGAGTTGGCGCATTTCATCGACAGCATTCGCACCGGCCAAGCGCCCAGCGTCTCTGCGGCTGACGGACTCAGCACGGTGGAAATCTGCGCCGCCGAGGAGCAGTCCGTCCTAACCGGCCAAGCTGTAAAACTCGACTAATTTTTTAGACACGGATTTTCACAGATTGTGATTTTCCTCCGTGCAAATCTGTGAAATCCGTGTCTCCTTCTCGCCGCTCACTTTAACGCCTCAGCATTCGCTGACATAACGCCGGCAACACAACCAAGGTTAACGCGGTGGCAGTGAGGATGCCGCCGATGACGACGGTGGCCAGCGGTCGCTGCACCTCCGCGCCGGTGCCGGTGGCCAAGGCCATCGGCAGGAAGCCAAGCGACGCAACCAACGCCGTCATCAGCACCGGGCGCAGTCGCGTGAGTGCGCCTTCGCGGATGGCTTCCTCCAGCGGCCTGCCTTGCTCGCGAAGTTGGTTGATGAACGTGACCAGCACCAAGCCGTTCAGCACCGCCACACCCGACAACGCGATGAAACCAACCGCCGCCGAGATGGAAAACGGCAGCCCTCGCAACGCCAGCGCAGCCACGCCGCCGGTCAGCGCGAGCGGCACGGCGGTGAAGACGATCAGCGCCGGGCGCACCGCGCCGAAGGTCGCGTGCAGCAGCAGAAAGATCAGCGCAAAACAAGCCGGCACGACGATGGCCAAGCGCTGGCGCGCGGCGGTTAAGTTCTCAAACTGCCCGCCCCAGTCAAGCCACGTCCCGGCCGGTAGTTTCACCTCCGAGTTGACCCGCTCGCGCACTTCGCCGACGAACCCGGCCAAGTCGCGGCCGCGCACGTTGCACTGCGCCACCACGCGGCGTTTGCTGTTCTCGCGGCTGACCTGAAACGGCCCCTCGGTTTGGACGATTTCCGCCAATTCGCTCAACGGCAACACCGGCGGGAGTGCGGCATCTCCATTCGGGTCGATCGGCAAAAGGATCGGCAACTCCGCAAGCGTGGCTGCTTGCCGCCGCTTGGCCTCGGGCAGCCGCACGACGATGTCGAACCGCCGGTCGCCGTCGAACACCTGTCCCGCCGCACGGCCGCCGATGGCGATGTTGACGCTCTCGACCACGTCGGCGGCATCAAGCCCGTAACGCGCGATCGCCCCGAGTTTGGGCCGCACGGTCAGTTCCGGCATGCCGGTTGTTTGCTCGACTTTCACGTCGGCCGCGCCGGGAACACCGCGCATCACGGCGGCAATTTCCTCCGCAGTGCGCCGGAGTTCGTCCGGGTTTTCGCCGAACACCTTCACCGCTAGGTCGCCCCGCACGCCGGCGATGAGCTCGTCGAACCGCATCTCGATCGGCTGGGAGAATTCGTATTTGTTGCCGACCAACTCAGCCACGGCGTCGCGCACTTTTGACTCGATCGCCTGCTTGGCCAAGCGCGGGTCCGGCCACTCGGCGCGCGGCTTGAAGATGATAAACGTGTCCGAAACGCTCGGCGGCATCGAGTCCGCAGCCAAGTCGGCGGTGCCGGTTTTTGAAAAAACCAAGTCGACCTCCGGCAGCTTGCCCACGGTGCGCTCGACCTCGAGTTGCATCCGGGTGGACTGCTCGATGCCGGTGCCGGGGATTCGCATCGCGTGCATCGCGATGTCGCCCTCGTCGAGTTGCGGCACAAACTCCTGCCCAAGGTTCACGAACAAGACCCCCGCGCCGAGCAGCATCGCCGTCGCCGCCCCAAGCACAACCCCCCGGCGGCGCAGCGCGAAGTCCAGCACAGGCGCGTACCCTCGGCGAGCCGTTCGCATGAGCGCGTTGTCGCTCTCCGCAACGCGACCGCGGATGGCCAGCGCCACCATCGCCGGCACGAATGTCAGCGACAGAACGAACGCCCCGGCCAGCGCGAAGATGACCGTGAGCGCCATCGGGTGGAACAGTTTCCCCTCGATGCCGGTGAGCGCGAGGATCGGCAGGTAAACCACCGTGATGATGCCAACGCCAAACACGAACGGCCGACGCACCTCATGGCTGGCGGAGCGGACGACGACGAGCCGTTCGTTGAGCGTGAGCAGGCGGCCCAGTTCGCGCTGGCGCCCGGCCAAGCGGCGGAGGCAGTTCTCCACGATGATGACCGAGCCGTCGATGATGATGCCGAAGTCGATCGCGCCGAGGCTCATCAGGTTGCCGCTGATGCCGGCGCGGTGCATCCCCGCCGCCGCGAACAGCATCGAGAGCGGGATGGCCAGCGCGGTGAGAAACG